>Ga0134100_1002160_pt1 | contig 16320 bp, 15 predicted proteins | sample 11_taG_2_FD_94444 | JGI IMG/M metagenome (GOLD analysis project Ga0134100, IMG submission 94444) | Switchgrass degrading microbial communities from high solid loading bioreactors in New Hampshire, USA - 11_42_5_180_A3 metaG | ecosystem: Engineered > Bioreactor > Semi-continuous > Anaerobic >...
ATTCTCCTCAGGAAGCACAGGTAAGTGTGACTGTTGAAAAAGCCGGAACGAGAGAAATAACCATAGATAGAAGTATAATAAGCATTAAAAGCAATAATAATACCAGTGGATATAAGATAGAAATTACAACACCTTCAGTCGTTGCAAAATTAAAAGGTATGGTTTCAGTTCTTAACCAGATTGATCCGCAATCATTGGCACCTGTTATTGATGTTACAAATATGACAGAGGGTACACATACGGTCCCGCTGAATCTAACACTTCCGGATGGTGTAAGTTTAGTGGAGGATTCATTTGCCGATGTAAAGATTACTAAGGTTGAAGACGTCAATACAGGAACTGCTCCTGCTGAAACGGGTGAGCAGGTACAACCGGCTGAGCAGACACCGGATCAGGAGTAAAGATTTGTAAAATTGCTTGTATACTTTATTAAGCGAAGTTATAATTAGATTTGATATGTATTTGTTTAAGTCTTTGTGAGAAAATATATAATTTTATGGGGGAATATACAAAATGAGCAGACTTTTTGGTACAGATGGAGTTCGAGGAGTAGCAAACAAGGAGCTTGATGCAGATCTAGCATATAAATTAGGTAAAGCAGGAGCTTATGTATTAACATCGGAAGCTAAACATACTCCAAGAATAGTAGTAGGAATGGATACCAGAATATCAGGCGATATGCTGGAATCTGCGCTTGTTGCCGGAATTTGCTCTGTAGGAGCTGAAGCATTATGTGTCGGAATTATTCCTACTCCGGCTGTCGCATATCTTACAAGATACTACAAAGCGGATGCAGGTGTGGTTATTTCAGCGTCGCATAATTCATATGAATTTAACGGAATCAAGTTCTTTAACAATAAAGGATATAAATTGCAGGATGAAGTTGAAGACAAAATAGAGGAAATAATAAAAAATGATTCATGGGATTTATTGCCCAAACCCACTGGAAGTGAAGTGGGTAAGAAAATTATAATGGAAAATGCCGTTGAAGATTATGTGGCGTTTGTTAAAGGAACCATTGATTGCGATTTGAAAGGCATGAAAATTGCGGTTGACTGCGCAAATGGTGCCGCATACCAGGCCGCCCCTCTGGCATTGTTTGAACTGGGAGCTGAAGTAAGTGTAATCAATAATGAACCTGACGGTATAAATATTAACCATAATTGTGGTTCCACGCATCTGGAAGGGCTTAAAAAGTATGTAGCGGAATCAGGAGCCGATATAGGAATTGCTTTTGACGGAGACGCAGACAGAATGCTTGCTGTTGATGAAAAGGGCAACGAAATAGACGGTGATAAGATAATGGCTATTATCGGCAAGCAGCTTAAAAGCAAAGGCCGTCTGCCAAAAGATACGATTGTGGCGACGGTAATGAGCAATCTTGGATTAAGCGTTATGGCAAAAAAAGAAGGTCTTAATATTGTGAAAACAAAAGTCGGTGACAGATACGTGCTCGAAGAAATGCTGGATAAAGGCTATATGCTTGGAGGCGAACAGTCAGGACACATAATTTTGCTTGAGCATAATACCACCGGAGACGGGCTTCTGACAGCGTTGCATTTGTTACAGACGATGAAAAAGACCGGCAGCAAAGCTTCGGAACTGGCATCCATAATGGAAGTTTATCCTCAGGTACTTATAAATGCAAAAGTGTCGAATGAGAATAAACACAAGTATATGGAGGACGAGGTTGTTGCCAGAATGTGCTCTGAACTTGAAAATGAATTTAACGGTGAGGGACGAGTGCTTATCAGGCCTTCAGGGACAGAACCTTTGGTAAGGGTTATGATAGAAGGTAAAGACAAAGATTACATAACTGCCAGAGCCAAAGAACTGGCAAAAGTAATTGAAGAAAGATTGGGATAATAATAAATCAAAGGCAATAGATTTGGGAAATATTTAATCTCAAAAATCTTTTGCCTTTTAATTTTATATTTTTTGAAAAAGCGCATTTATAGGGACAAAACGATTTTTTGTAATAAAATGGTACACAATTCATCAAATTCTATTTGACAATATAAGGTTTATAAGCATATACTATTAGTAAAATAACAAATGGAGGTGATAATAGAAGGACAGGATTATAGTAATGGTTTGATGGATATAATTTCAGGTTATATCATCAAATGCACAAAAAGCGCCAGGACAGAGTAAAAACATACTCTGTTGACGAGGAGAAGGAGGCTAATTTGTTAGTGGCTTATAGTTAAGCGCAAACTAAGATAAGCGTTTAAGAAGCAAACCGCGATTAACCTATAAACCATTAACCAAATTAGGTTATCGAAATATTCGGCGGAAACCTTCCGGTCGGCCACGATCGACAGGGCTCTATAAAAACTACAGGCGACTGTAGAACAAAAGGAGTCTGAGTGGCTAATCCTGTTATCAAATCTGATTAAATCTTTAATTTCTCTTTCATACAATTGAATATTGTCAAATGTTAAATGTACAAGAATTATAAGCTCTATAAGCATAATTTGCCGTGTTTTATGCTTTTATGCAAGTATGCATTTCAAAGCTTAAGAGTTATCAATCAGAATGTTTAGAAATTTAGATAATCCTTAAGTTTTAGCTGCGGTATTATTGTGTCAAAATGGTACTGCCGGTGTGGATTTATGTTGATTTTATAGTACTTGCAGATAGTTTTACATACTTAAGGATATATTGAGATATGTTTTTTGATATTAAATTAAGTGAGGTAGTCAATTCAATTTTGGTAAAAAGGAGATAAGATTATGTGTGGAATAGTTGGTTACATTGGTGAAAAGGACGCTGTACCTGTTTTAACAGACGGATTAAAAAAACTTGAATATAGAGGTTATGATTCAGCCGGAGTAGCTGTATTAAATGATGATGCAATAAAAGTAGTAAAGTCTAAAGGACGTCTTGCAGTATTAGAAGATAAAGTTAAAAAAGAGGGATTAAGCAGCCATATAGGCATAGGTCATACAAGATGGGCTACTCATGGGGCTCCGAATGATATCAATTCCCATCCCCATTTGAGCCAGTCGGGCAAAATAGCGGTGGTTCATAACGGTATAATAGAAAACTACATGATGTTAAAGGAATTTCTTGAGTCAAAAGGTTATAAATTCGTTTCAGAAACTGACACTGAAGTAATAGCCCATCTTATAGAATATCACTATAAAGGGAGTCTTTTGGATGCGGTTATTGAGACTATTGAGGAACTTGACGGTTCATATGCTTTAGGCGTTATATGTGCTGATTGTGACAGTCAGTTTGTGGCTGCCAGAAAGGACAGTCCGCTGATTGTAGGGCTCGGCAAAAATGAAAACTATATAGCTTCTGATATACCTGCAATACTTGAATATACAAGGGATATATATATCCTGGAAGATAAAGAGATAGCAGTACTGGATAAGGATAATGTAAAAGTTTATAATGCTGTAGGTAAGGAAATAAAGAAAGAAGTTTTTCATGTAAATTGGGATGTGACTGCGGCAGAGAAATCCGGATATGAGCACTTCATGATGAAAGAAATGTGCGAAGAGCCTAAAGTTGTCAGGGATACTATCAATTCAAGAATAAAGGACGGAAAAATAGAATTGGACGGTATTAGTATAACCGCTGATGACCTTAATGATATAGAAAAAATATTCATAGTTGCTTGCGGAACAGCTTATCATGCAGGTGTTGTAGGTAAATATATTATAGAAAAAATGGCAAGGATACCTGTTGAGGTTGATCTTGCATCTGAGTTCAGATATCGTGATCCGTTGATAAATGAAAAGAATTTAGTGATAATTATAAGCCAGTCCGGTGAAACTCTGGATACATTAATGGCTTTGAAAGAATCAAAGAAAAGAGGGGCAAGGGTTCTGTCAATTGTAAACGTTGTAGGAAGCTCAATTGCCAGAGAGTCCAATGATGTATTATATACCTGGGCAGGCCCGGAAATAGCGGTTGCATCTACAAAGGCATACAACACCCAATTGGCGGCTCTATATCTTATCGCGCTGGATTTCGCATATAAGAAAGGTACCATATCTGAAGAAGAGTATTTAAGGATAATATCAGAATTGAAAGAACTGCCGTCAGCTTTGGAAAAAGTGCTTGAAAATCGTGAGGACATTCAGAAATTTGCAGCTGAGCATTATGCTGCAAAGAGCATCTTCTTCATCGGAAGAGGCCTGGATTATGCGCTTTCTATGGAAGGTTCGCTTAAACTGAAAGAAATATCATATATTCATTCAGAAGCATATGCAGGCGGCGAATTGAAACACGGTACAATTGCCCTGATTGAGAAAGGTACGCTGGTTGTTTGTCCGATGACGCAGGAAAGCTTGATGGAGAAAATGATAAGCAATATAAAAGAAGTCAAAGCCAGAGGAGCAATTGTAATGGCTATTACGAATCAGAGCAACGTAAATGCAGCTGAGGTAGCGGATATAGTGGTAAAAATACCTGATATTAATCCGCTTTTGGCACCGATAGTGGCTATTACGCCGATGCAGCTGTTTGCGTACTATATGTCGGTAGCTAAGGGCTGCGACGTTGATAAGCCACGTAACCTGGCTAAGAGCGTAACTGTGGAGTAGGCAGGCATATGATTTTTATATAGTTGTATAATTCAAATAAAGTTGACTCCATTAAAATAAAGTTTGCTCCGTAAAAATAAAGTTCGTTCCAAAATCCCGTAGCAGATGCAGGAGAAATCTTCATTTGCTGCGGGGTTTGTTTTTGGAAGGTAAAAGGTATGTGGGACCAGATCTGAGATATTAGGTATAAGAAGTTTACTCATATTTCATTAACAAAGGGTAGAGAGAAGAGGATAATTATTGATTAATTACAAAATGCGAAAAGAGCTGAAACAGTCACATCAATATTAATTGGCCTTATTTGTTTACATAAAATAATACATTTAAATAACTGCCTCATATTCAATAATTAGCTTAAATGATGTAAAATAAAGTCGTAGTATTAACCGCTTTAGTGGTTTGCCACGGTTAGTATGAAGGCATGTAGAATTTGAAAGATAGAAAGAAATAATTAAATGTATTGTGTATTCTTAATTAATTTTGAAGGGTGGGCTTCTTTTATGAGAAAATCAAAGCTTTCAAATGTATGTCTGTATACTTCATCAGGAGTCATATTATTAAACGTACTTGCTGTTATTATGATGTTCATCATTACACCATCTAATTTGGCAAAAGTAATGTCGCGGTTGTATAGTCCATTAATGATTTTGTCTGTCATAATTCTTGCTGCCAGTATATTTTCACTGGTAAGAATATTGATATCGAAAGGGAAATTGAAAGGTATAGGTAAGTCAATTACTGCATTAGTGCTATCAGTAGTAATGTTTATTAGTGCATTTGCCCAGGGCTTGCTTGCTGAGATTGCAATTTCAGCAAACAGAGCAGTTGATAGTATTGCTTCTGAAACTGAACAGGAAAAATCATCTGATAATTTACCGAATTATGTAAAGAAGGATTTTGATACAGCAGCAGTTGCTAAATACAGGGACAAAAATAGTCCTGGCAACTATATTGCTGGTTTTATAGATAAAACAGGTGATTTAGTTATAGAACCTAAATTCAGAGATGCAAAAGATTTCTATGAGGGTCTTGCACCTGTAAAGTCAAAAGAAAATAAAAAATGGGGATATATTGATAAATCAGGTGAATTTGTTATTGAGCCTCAGTTTGATGATGCAGATGTTTTTTCTTCAGGAGTTGCGGCAGTAGAGGTAAACGGTAAATGGGGATATATTAACAAGACAGGTGATTTTATCATAGAACCTTCATTTGATAAACCAACTAGATTTGTTGAGGGATTAGCTGTTATGAGCTCTCAGGATACCGGTAAATCAGGGTACGTAGATGCTACAGGAAAATTTGTAATAGACCCCCAATTCGAATATGCAAGTCGCTACTTTTCAGAAGGGATGGCACTAGTATTAAAGGATGCAGATGATTTTACAACTGCAGGTTTTGTAGATAAAGAAGGTAAGTTTTTGAATATACCTATTGAAAGTTTAAATTATAACGGTTTTTTCAGTGAAGGGCTATACGCGGTACGTAAAAAAGGTGAAGAATATTATGGATTTATAGATAAAACAGGTCAGTTTATTATAGAACCTAAATTTTTGAGCAGTAGTGATTTTTCAGAGGGATTGGCTTCTGCAACGTCGCAAGACGGAGGGAAATACGGGTATATCGACAGAACAGGCAATATGGTAATAGAAACCAATTATGATTTAACCTATCCTTTTTCTGATGGGTTAGCTTTAGTTTGCAGTGATGTTTTATCTGAAAATACGTATGGATATATAGATAAGACAGGAAACTACATAATTGAACCGAAATTTTACGGTGCAGAAAGCTTTTCGGAGGGATTAGCTAGGGTTTACGTAAAAGATAAAGGAGAAGGTTTTATTGATAAAACCGGTGAATATGTAATAGAGCCTACGATGAACGCTAAGTTTGGTAATTTCCGCAAAGTAGACGGCAAATTTGACCCTAAAAAAGCAAGCTTGGAGGAATTAAAGATTGAATAATTAACAGTATTTATATGTATTGTTGTAATAAAGTTTTTGTTTGTAGGATAGCGAATACGGAAAATGAATAAAAATGTATAGTATGATTATCATATAAAACCCTACTACAATTAAAGTAGATACATCAACATGTATACGTGATATCATCATTAATACTGCTGCCAGTTGAAAGAGTTGAGAAAATGATAGCAGTATGGAATAAAGTCTAAATAGTACACCTTTCTTATACTTAATTTCAAGGTAATATAAGAGAGGTGTACTTTTTTTGTTTATATTTAATAAAAAGTGGTAAATAAAATATAAGAGGTGTAATTTTTGTTTGTATTTAATGGATAAATGATAAAATTAATACACAAGCAGATATCTCTAGTTAGACAGATTAAAGAATTATAGTGAGTTTTACATAATAAATATAATGAATAAATCTATATATCAATATAATTTATTTATCTTGTCCTATAATCTAATCTTCACTTATATTCAATATCTTGGATAAGGTTTGTCAGTTATAATTCTTTTTACTACCCGAGTTAAAATATTTGATCTATCTATGAAAATTGTTAATGTTTCAAGTTCTATCGATAGTTCTTGTTGTACTATGTAAATTTTTAATTTTTCATTTATTTATTTATTAAAACTAATACAGCAGCAATAAAAAAGGTTAAATACTCAAAATAAGCTCTTTGATAGCTTAAAAACGATTGTTTAGAAGATTTGGAGGATAATAATAAAAAGAAATGGATTATAAAGATTTAAATTTAAAAAAGGTAATAAAGATAAGTCCAAAAGGGGGAAACAAAAAGCTTCGTAATTTATTAAAGGAAATTGAAAAAATGAAGAAACAATTAGATGGAAAGGTTTCTGAAGAAAATAAAATGCTCACAAGTACAGAGGTTATAGAATTAAGTCAAAAACTGGATGAACTTGTTGTGGAGTATATGAAAAGTATGTAGGATACCTTTTAACCACTATTTTGCTGCCGTATATAAAATAAACTCCTTTCCATGGTAATAAAGTTCATTATTATAAATAAATCTCATTTCAAAATCCCATAGCAGATACAGGAGAAAACCTATTCTGCTTTGGGATTTGATTTATTAAAAAAGACTAAATATGAGGTATAAGGATAGTAGAGTAAAGGGGTTGAGTTGGAGTTTGACATATATATTATATTAAGTTGTATTAAAAACTTTGATGATTTTACAGAGTTAGTGTTTTGACTGGATTTGTATAGAACCTAATTATCAAGGGTTTTGAGAAAAATATTTTAAAGTGTTGATAGCATTTAATATTTAGAATAATATGCTATAATAAAATTTCAAACACATTAATTATATGTAAAGGAGTAATTATGGAAAATAATAAACACTTTTGTACATGTACTGATTTAAACTGCAAATTGAATCCCCATAACCATACTAAAGGCTGTGATCCTTGTATAAAGAAAAATCTTAATGCAGGAGAAATTCCAAGTTGCTTTTTTAAATTGGTAAATGAAAATATTTCTGAACTTAAAGAATTTACAATTGAGAGCTTTGTTGATTTTTATATTAAAAATTAGAAAGGCAGTTAAATTATTCTGATATTTGTATTTAAATTCAGGGGCTAAATTAAATTTATGAAATGATATATAAGTCTTCAATAAAGATAATTATTATTTGTTTCTGCTGTTTTTGTCATAGAGGAAAAGGAATAAAGCAGCAAATGTTATTCTTACCTGTGACTCTTCTTTCGAAAGTGATTTGCCCAAATTGGTTGGACTATTGGCAAAAGGATTAAGAATGATACATAGTGATGAATTCTTTTGATGTATGAAAAAATGATTGATTATACTCAAGCCTCAATCAATTAAAAAGCTCCAGTAAAATGTATTTCATAAAAACTATATTCCTGAAACTCTTTATTGATGTTAGAGAATTCACTTGGTATTCATCAAACCTAAATTTTTTTGATGCAGATAACTTATTTAAATGCCCCAATGGTTCTGGTAATATAAAAACATTTTAGGGAAGGTAAGGTTAACATCTGTTCTTATTATAAATATTGGTGTATCGGATGAACCTGCTTTATTCCAACAAAACAAAATAACTGCATTTTCAAGGTCATTAATTATATCTTCATACCTGTAAATGTAATAAATATCGTTGCTTGATATAACAAGGCTGGTTTCGTCTTTACAGATAAAAGCAAAATAAAAATATAAAATCCATGATTAAAATCAGGTAAAACTCTGATTAAACCATGGATTTTTTATATTCGGAAATAATCTGCCTTATTGCTCATTTTAACGGCATCTCATGCGTATTTAATGTCAAAATTTTGGACATAATGTAAAATGGGTGATAAGTACATGTTTGGCAAAACAGAGAAGCACAAAAGGAGCAGTAATCAAAATATTGAACATGACAGTGATTATAAATATAAAAATGAACCAATTCCGAAATCAATAGACAAAGTAAAAATGATGCTTAATGAAATATTTTCCCAATGCAGCGATTTTTTGCTTCGGGATATTATATGCAGCAAAGACGGCTCTGTTAGGATGATAGTGGCATTTATCAATGGTTTTATTGATAAAAGAGTATTAAATCAAGATGTAATACGCCCCATCCTTGAGTATTTATCAATGCCAAAAACAGGAAGTAAAGAAAACCAAGTATTCGAGAAGATTAAAGAGTGCATTATCTGCAACAACGATATAAAGGAAGTTAAAAATATAAAACAGGTAGTAGACAATATTGTGTCGGGAGAGGCTCTTCTTTTTATTGATGGAGAAGACAGAGCATTGGTTATCGGGGTAAAAACTCCGCAGGGGAGGCAGGTGACAGAGCCTGACACCGAGGTTAGCATCAGAGGAGCAAGGGAAGGTTTCGTTGAAAACTTGCTTACAAATACCACCCTGCTTCGAAAAAGAATTAAGAATCCGAATTTAAAACTGGAAATGATTCAGTTAGGGAAGCAAACAAGAACCGATGTTTGTATCTGTTATATCAAAGGGCTTGCGAATGATGCTATTGTTGAGGAAGTAAAGAAAAGGCTTATGAGAATTAATATAGATGGGATTCTCGATACCGGCATTATAGAACAGTATATTTCCGACAGCCGCCTATCCCTTTTCCCTACGGTGGGAAACAGTGAAAAGTGTGATAAGCTGGCAGGTAAATTGCTGGAAGGGCGAGTGGCAATTTTTTGCGATGGGACACCTTATGTGATTACTGTTCCGTATCTTTTCATAGAAGCAATACAGGCAACAGATGATTATTTTGATCATGTTTTTTTGCGACATTCATGCGTATTCTGCGAGTACTGGCACTGATTATTTCGAACTTTTTACCAGGGATGTATGTGGCACTGGTTAGTTTTCACCAAACAGTGATTCCGTTCAAGCTAATGATTACGCTGGCAGCATCAAGAAATGGAGTCCCTTTTTCTCCTTTTGCCGAGGCGCTGCTGATGATTGTAGCATTTGAACTTCTACGTGAAGCGGGTGTCCGAATGCCAAGATCCATAGGACAGGCACTGAGCATAGTAGGCGCTATTGTGCTGGGAGAAGCATCTGTTGCGGCAGGTTTAGCAAGCAATTTGATGATGATTATTGTCGCTATTACGGCTGTGTGCAGTTTTATTGTTCCTCCTTTAATTAGAGCAACTATGTTGCTGCGTTTTGTGTACCTGATTGCAGTGAATTTCCTGGGCTTTCTTGGAATAGCTTTTATGTCTGTGGCTGTTTTCATACACCTTTGCAGACTGCGCTCCTTCGGAGTTCCATATATGGCACCTTTTTCACCGCTTACGGTTTCTGATCTTAAAGATTCTTTTATAGTCGTCCCTGTCTGGGCTATGCTGACAAGACCTAAGATATTGAGGCAGGAGAACAGTAAAGGTGTCACCGGAACCAGACGCCAGGAGGTGAGGCTTAAGCGGTGAGATCCGTAAAGAACAAAAAAATTCAAAGTACTATCATATTTGGTTTGCAAATTATAATTACCTCAATATTTCTGACCGGTTGTTGGAACAACAGAGATGTAACTGATATAAATATGGTGGCAGGCCTTGGATTGGAAAGACGCAAGAAGGGAAAATACTCCTGACTATCCAGGTGGTGGAACCTGCAGCTATTCAAACCGCATCTTCAGGGAAAGGGAAAGGCGGAGGATCACAGCCAAATCCCGTGTTTATTGAATCATATGAAGGAGATACTGTTTTTGAAGTATTAAGGGGTATATTGTCCAAAGTAGATAATAGACTATTTATAAGTACAGCTCAGGTATTAATACTCGGGGAAAATCTCTCTCAGAGCGGTATTAATGAAGCTATAGATTTTTTCTAAAGGGACCATGAAGTTGAATACAAAATGGATGTTCTCGTGGCAAAAGGTGCTGCACCCAGAGAAATTTTTGATATAGAAACAGAAATGGATTCTGTACCGGCTATATATATTAAAAGTACAGTAGAAAATACTGTTCTGCGTGGAACTGTCAAGAGGACAATGCTGATTGACTTAATAAAAGATATTAGCTGCAGTGGAAGACAGCTTGCTATAGGGCAGATAACAAAGATAGGAGAAAGTGAAGTGGGGACAGAAGGCACTGCAGTTTTCAGAGACGGTAAAATTGTTGGTTGGCTGGATCCTATGGAAACAAGGGGATACCTGTTTGCTACGGGCAAAGTGAAAAGTTCTATAATTAATGTTCCTGTAGAAAATGGAGTAATTGCCGTAGAAATCATTCGGTCCAAAGGTAAAGTCGATGTGGAATTTGAAAACGGAGAACTATCTAAACTGATTATTGAAGTCAGGTTTGAGGCTAATATGGGTGAATACGATGGTAAAGGGAAGCTGGATATACAGAATAGCCTGCACAAACTTGAGGGACTTTTAAGTGAGGAAGTAAAGAAAGAAATAAAGATAGCTTTGAATAAGACACAAAAGGACTGTGCAAGTGACATTTTTGGTTTTGGCATGCAAATACATAAATATCACTCGCAGTACTGGAAAGAAGCAGAGGATAAATGGAACGACATCTTTAGCAAACTACCGGTGGATATCAATGTAAACGCAAAAATAAGACGTACGGGGGTCATCAAGAATCCAATAATGAAAGGCGGATAATGCTTTGATAATCATACTGGCAGTGTTTTTAATATTGGTTTTATATGACCTGCAAATGTTTATAAGGGAAAAGGCGCAGATAAGAGTATATATCATATATGGTTTTCTGATGACGGTAAGTCTGGTTGTAAGCCTGTTAATAGTAGCAGGTAAGAGGCCTGCCAGCCCTGCTCAATGGATTGAAGCATTATTTAAAACGGCGGGAGTGATAAAGTAATGGTAAAGGCGAGAATATCAAGCATTCAGCTATTCCTGCTTTTTATAGGATTTCTTTACGGAAGCACAGTGATTGTAAACTCCGCGTTAGGTGCAAAAAACGACGCATGGCTGGCAATCCTTCTTGGCGGGACTGTCGGCGGCTTGCTTGTAGGAGTATACGTGTCTGTTGCATATTTAAACCCTTCAAAAACATTGGTTGAAATTTTGAAGGAAAGATTAGGTAATGTAATGGGTAATATAATCTCCATAATGTATGTATGGTACTTCATACACTTAGCCGCTCTGGTTTTCAGAAATTTCGGGGAGTTTATAATTGTGGTAACCTATCAGGAAACTCCAATATCTATAGTTATTGCAATTTTTGCAGCCATTATGGTTTATGCGGTTAACAGCGGTGTGGAGGTGATTGGAAGGTTAAGCGAGCTGTTTGTTCCCGTGCTGCCCTTTACAGTTCTCATAATCTGCATGGCAGTTATTACCACGCATGATTTTACAGCTTTCTCACCTATTCTGGAAAACGGCATAAAACCGGTTCTTAAAGCTGCTTTTAGCTTTATTACCTTTCCTTTTGGAGAAAGTGTTGCATTTCTCATGTTATTTCCTCACCTGAACAAGAAAGAAAATTTAAAAAAGATTGCGGTTTTATCAATAATCTCTATGATTGCTTTGAGCCTTTTGCTTTTTTTCAGAGATATCATTGTTCTCGGGAGTGAAGTAATATATCAGGCAACATTCGTACCTCACTTAACAGAGCTGCTTTTTCCGGGTATAAGTGTAGAGCAGCTGGTAGATATTAATCTGCTGATTGGAGGAGAAGTGAAGGTTTCGATTTGCATCTATGCAGCTGTAAGGGCATTAAGCCAAGTGGCAGGAATCGACGATTACAGAAATCTGACAACAGCAATAACTACCTTTTGTGTTGTGCTTTCTTTATGGATATATGAGAATGTACTCGAAATGTTAAACTGGGCTGAAAAGGTTTGGCCATATTATTCAATATTCTTCCAGATAATTGTCCCCTTGCTTCTGCTGTTTTTGTCATTTATAAAAAAGAATAAATCTTCTAAATCTACAAGTTCAAATGCTATTTCTTCTTCATAAGCATATATATAAAAATCAGCAGACAGGAAAAAATAATGATGATAAAAATATGAAGGAGGAATTAAAATGGCACTTGTACCGTGGAATCCATTTAGGGACATGGACAGCATCGGTAGGGAAATGAGCACTTTTTTTGATTTTCCTTCAAATATGTTTGCAAGTTTTTCCTCTTCTCCCCGTGTGGATGTGTACCAGACGAAAGAGAATGTAATAATAAAAGCGGAAATACCCGGTGTGTCAAAGGATGATTTGAACTTATTTATAGATGAGAGCACCATAAGGCTTGATGGTCAGTTTAAGAGGGAAAACGAGCTGAAAGATGAAAATGTTTATAGAACAGAGCGGTATTATGGAAGTTTTTCAAGGACGATACCACTGCCGGCTGAGGTAAAACCCGAACAGGCAAAAGCGGAATATAAGGACGGTATACTTTCTATCACAGTTCCAAAGTTAGAACCTACAAAAACAAAGAGCAGAAGAATTGATATTCAGTAAAACTTAAATATCAGGCAGTCTAAATATTAAAAGGCTGCCTTTTAACTTTAAATTACTTCAGTGATTTTGTATGACGTTTATCACTTAAAATATTAATCATCTATTCCCAAAAGCTAAGAATATGAGATAACGCTGTAAGTTCTAAGTCAGTAACGATTCTTTTCTTTGTTCAGTTTTTGAGATATTTGCTTTGTTGATGTATACTGCAAGAGTTACGAGTTTTACACACAATTCCTGCTGTGTCAGGTTGTTTTTTTTTACAATTTTAACTCTTGGAACTATGATATAGCGCTCTTCTGAATCCAGTATAAGTTTCATAACCATACCACCTTATTTTCTTTGTTGGAACAGTCGAATTTCATCTGAAAATATGCGATGATATGTTCTAAAAAAAACAAAATATAAGTTAGAAGGTTATTATTTTGCATGAAGGAAATAAAATAAATCGAAACAATTGCTTAGGGAAATAGAAAATTAAGAGATGTATTGAATAAAAGGATTGCACAGGAATGATGAAAGAAGATAATTTAAAGTTAAGTAAGTAATTGGATGAGCTAATTAAAATGCACACGGCGTAAAATAGATTAGAGATTATATTTACCTTTGTACATCTGTTTTTATGCTATAATTTACTTGCAAGTAAATTCAAAATTATACCATATGAAACTATTATGGTATAATATAAAAAAGTATGGAAAGAGGAGTATTAATGTATAAAATCCGGTGTGCTGATGTTAATGATGCCAGAGTATTAGGGGAGATCCATTGGGGACTAAATGAATTAAAAAATAGAGGTTATAATAAAGTTACCTTATGGGTTCTTGAAGAGAATTTAAATGCAAGGAGATTTTATGAAAAGATAGGTTTTAAACATGATGGCACAACAAAAGAAATTACATTAGGAAAGAAATTAAAAGAACTGCGTTATGAAATAGAAATTTATCCCAAGGGGTGAGATATAGAGAAATATTTACTTTAACATTATTATGAATGCTCTATAGATCCATTCGTTAATCTTTCTGACATACCGATGGAAGAAGGGGAGTAAATACAGAGTAAAAATTGTGAACAGGGAATTATTTTTACTTGCTGAAAAGGAAGTGTATTTTATGGATAGATATGAGCGCTTACTCGGAGGGCTTTTTGGAGTAGCCTGTGGTGACGCTTTGGGCGGAACACTTGAGTTTATGTCAAAGGATGAAATAAAAAGAAAGTACGGATATTTAAAAGATATTATCGGTGGAGGTTGTTGGAATTTACAACCTGGAGAAGTGACGGATGATACAATGATGACTATTGCTGTGGCAGAAGGCATCCTTGATAGCCCGGAGGACCCTATTGAAGATATCGGGAAACACTTTATTGAATGGTATGATAATAAACCTAAAGATATCGGCAACATTATCAGAATTGCACTTGGAGAGTATAAGCGAAGCAATAACTGGAAGAATACTGCTTACTATGCTCATCGGAAAACAGGCGGCATGAGTGCCGGAAATGGTTCGCTTATGAGATGCTTACCTGTTGCATTATATTATACTGATGTTGATAAAATGCTTGAAATAACTGCTTCCCAAAGTCTGCTTACTCATTATGACCGGAAAGCAACAGATGCCTGTCAGCTATATAATTTATTGGCTTATGATTACTTAAAAGAAAAGCCTAAAGAACCAACTATAAGAGAACATATTGAAAAGTATCCGGATTATAAGCCTGTATTTGAGCTATCGAAAGATGAACTGAAGCCAACAGGTTATGTCTTAGATACGCTTATGTGCGCATTGTGGTGCTTTATCAATACATCTTCCTTTGAAGATGCTGTGTGTGAAGCAGCCAATCTTGGAGGAGACGCGGATACTGTAGCCGCTATTGCAGGAGGAATTGCTGGAGTATACTATGGCTACAGTGCTGTTCCTGACAGATGGAAGGAAAAAATATTGGTAATAGACAGGTTAATTTCTATTGCACAACGGATTTCTAATGGGTAGGAAACGATACAAGAATTTTATATTTAATGTTTGTTTATTTATTAATTGTATATAGAAAATATAAGTATACATAAGGAAAGCATATTCTTTTATACTGCCGGTAGATGCCGGAGCAAGTTAAAAGAATGTGCTTTTTTCATTTTAAAAGTGATTCAGAAGCTAGTTATCATAAAGGCATAAGTATTATAGCAAATTATATTAAAAAGACAAAACAATAAAAAATAAAACTCATCCTTAAGAAATTTTAAGTGAGTGAACAAAATGTGAATATTCCAATAGCAACTGGTATATTTTTGCATAGTTCAGCTTTGTAATTTTGTTGTCTGCTTTATATAAATTTGCAGATTATCATTTAGCGACAAATTTCATTTTGAACTGCTTTATATTTAAATTACACAGAGGTTTTTATGCAGCTATTTGCAATAATTAGTTAAAGAATGGAAATTTATAAAAATACTTGATATATATTTACAAATATTGTAGAATGTAACTATATACATAAATGTAAAATAAATCAAATTAACTCACCCCTTAACTGCAAATTGTGTGCCGTATTCCTTGTATATCTTTTTTGTCAAGAAGATCATATCAGGGGCATATAATATTTTTCTGGTAGTTTAGAATTAAGAAGAATTTAATAAGTTTGGAGGTTTACTGTATTTTGAGGTTCAAATTTATGAAGCTGTTCGGATGTCTATATGTTAAATCAAATAAAATAACAAAGTTGATAGTAATGTTAGTTGCATCAGCAACATTGATGATGACGATGCCGTCTAAGCAGGTTAGTGCGGCAAAGTATAAAGATATAAATGGACATTGGGCACAAAAAGCTATTGAGTATCTTTCAGATAAGGGCATAATAAGCGGATATCCGGACGGAACATTTA
>Ga0134100_1002176_pt1 | contig 16230 bp, 15 predicted proteins | sample 11_taG_2_FD_94444 | JGI IMG/M metagenome (GOLD analysis project Ga0134100, IMG submission 94444) | Switchgrass degrading microbial communities from high solid loading bioreactors in New Hampshire, USA - 11_42_5_180_A3 metaG | ecosystem: Engineered > Bioreactor > Semi-continuous > Anaerobic >...
ACAGTTGTTATTGAAAACGGAAAAATACTTGAAGATAATTTGAAACGAATCCGCATTCCAATAAATAAGTTAATCTCCGAGCTCAGGACCCAGGGAGTTTTCAATATAGCAGACGTAGAGTTTGCATTATTTGAGCCTGGAGGTAAGATAAGTGTTCAGAAAAAATCGCAAAAACAGCCTCTTACCCCAAGTGATATCAATCTTGCAACCCAATATGACGGTCTCCCGACAAACCTGGTTATAGATGGTATGATACTTTATGACGCCCTTCGATCGCTGAACCTGTCAAAAGCCTGGCTTTCATATCAGCTTGGCAAGAAAAATATTAATGACATTTCAGAAATATCCCTTGCACAGCTTGATACCAGAGGAAATCTATATGTGGATCTAAAAGGCGACAAACCATATTACATCATATCTACAAGTGACTGAAGCATGAAGAGGAGGGTTTATTTTGCACAAAAAATTAATGAGCGCCATTACCGGAATTATTCTTCTAGTCAGCATTGCAACACTTACCTGTTCCTGCTCGCTGCTGTCAAAACCCCTTGGCAAACGCACCGGTTTCAGCGAATACCTGAACCAACTGGAAGAGAATATCCGTAGCGAAAAATGGGATATGGCAAAAACAAATCTTGAAGATTCAAAAAAAGCCTGGAAGAAATTAAAACCCCTTCTCCAGATAGACATAGACCACGATTTTGTATATGACATGGAAAATGGACTGGTAAAACTGGAGGCATATATTGATACAAAACAAAAACCTGATTCACTGTCAACTATACTTTTAATCAAGGATATCTGGCAAAACATTGGAACTTTGTAATGCCATAAGAGTATTGTGATATCATAAGCATATTATAATATCATAAAAATAATGTGATATTTGAAGCATATTGTGGCATCACAAGCATATTAGACTCATTATAACACCACAGCTTATCGCATAGGTGAAGTGGAATTTGCCTCCATCGTTTTTTTCTTCAAAGTCTGTGTATGGAAGAAGTGAATTAGCAAGAAAACAGCATTTGAGATAATTAAATAAATATAATATACGGTTTTTCCAATTCCTGTTTATGCTTAGGATAATTAAAGCCATTACTCCTCCTGCCATAAAGGAAAAAGCAATTGCAGATAACACAAACCTTACACCCATAGTAGCACCAATTGCTGAAAATAGTTTGATATCACCTGCTCCCAGCATTCTCAAAGCATAGAATACAAATAAAATAAGTACAGGAGCCATTATTCCCAATAAAGAAATTAAAATGCCCCTGCCTCCGTAAATAAAGCAGTTTGTTATTATCCCAAGTAAAATAAAAGGCAAAACAATACAATTCCTAATTTTATAGGTTTTTATATCGCTAATAAGAGACAGTACAATTAAAACAGCTATTCCTATAGTTTTTACCTCTATTTTTCACACCACCTTTCAAGTATTCGTCAGCAAAAATGTTTCAGCTGCTAATTGCTAACTAATAAAAATATTTTTAGTAACTAGTAAAAAAATTTTTAGGCCGTTGATTTAACTTCCCGGTTACTGAGTGAGGTTTATAAATACTCAGTAGCTCCTTGTTTATATACTTCCTGACAATTCACGCACAACTCAATGATTTTGCGGGGTTCAATAATTTAGTGCAATTTAGACTTCATCTGAAACACCTGCCAGTTTGAACTTATATTTATGCACCATCTTATTTTTTGTACGCTTCAGAGTTCCAATAACTCTTTTGTCAGCTGTTTCCCCCTCTTCTTCAAAGACAAAAAGAGGATTGAGTTTTATCTCTCTATCTGAATACTCCACAATTTCCGTTATTTCCATAACTCTTCTTGATTTATCCCTAAGCCTTGAGAGATGCACAAGTATATCAATGCCAGAAGCAATCTGCTGCCTGATTGCATCAAGGGGAAGCTGGGCCCCGCACAGCACCATGGTCTCTAACCTGCTTAGCATGTCCTTTGTAGAGTTTGCATGACCTGTGGATATGGAACCGTCATGGCCGGTATTCATTGCCTGAAGCATATCGAGAGCTTCAGCACCTCGGACCTCGCCAACAATGATACGTTCAGGCCGCATCCTGAGAGACGTTTTTATCAAATCCCTTATTGAAATCTCACCTTTGCCTTCTGTATTGGCATTCCTGGTTTCCATTCTTACGATATTTTCAATATTAACGATCTGAAGTTCAGCTGAATCTTCTATCGTAACAATTCTCTCATCTTTTGGAATAAAGTTGGATAAAGCATTGAGAAATGTTGTTTTGCCCGAACCAGTGCCACCGCAGATAAAAATATTATATTTCGCAATAACCATTCTCTGAAGTACCCGTGCAGCCTCTTCCGTAATGGAACCTAACTCTATAAGCTGTTCTATTGTCATTGGCCTGTCAGGAAACTTTCTTATAGTCATTACCGGGCCGTTTAATGCAATAGGCGGCAACACAACGTTCACTCTTGAACCGTCTTTGAGCCGTGCATCAACTATAGGGGAAGCTTCATTAACCGTCCTGTTCACCTTTGATACAATTGACTGTATAACATTTTCAAGCTTTTGCCGGCTTTCAAAACAAACATCTGTCCTGAAGACTTTCCCGTCTTTTTCAATAAAAATGTTGTCCGGTCCGTTTATCATGATCTCAGTTATTGATTTGTCATCCACTAGTGGTTGGATCACATCCAGCCTTCTCATGGAATTAAATACGGCTGTTATAATATCCCGCTTTTCGGAAATGCTCAAATAACTCCTTGATGATCTTTCAAAAACGGCCTGTGTTATTGCCTCCTTAATTTCCTCATCGGATATATCTTTCTTTAGGTCTATGTTATTATTTACAGTTTGTTTAATTTCACTGATTAATTCTTCTCTTTCTTCATTTGTCATCGCAACGGCACCCTCACAAAAGTGGAATGATTATGTTATAGGCATATTAAAATTTATGGAATAAATGTTGTTATTTTGAATTTTCGATTGAATGCTATTTTTTTACAATATGTGTTCCACATAAATTATATATGTTTTTATTTGTAATGTCTAGAATTATTTTACAATTTTGATATACCAGAAACACTTATTGCTCCATGAACATCCAGATTTGTCCTCTGGCTACAAAGAGATAATTATTTTGACAAATAGCCCTCTTGAACCTGCTGATTCCGTATGCGAAATATTTTGAAAGTGTAACTCATTTGCTTTTCTGGTCATATTATGCCTGGAATATATTGTTTAGAAATATTATAAATTGAAATAGTGTAAATTTGACAGATTGTTTAAAGATGTGGGGGTTAACTCAGATAGAATTCTAGATAAAGTCTTAGAAAAAACTAAGATAAAATTCAAGATTAGCTATAACTCTACTGTGGACCAGCTATAGATATACCGCCCCTTGCGCTGGTAAGCTCAATAATTTTTTCAGCCCCGGTATTCTGGTTAAACTCCAGTCCTCTATCTGTTTTCTGTCCTTCCCTGTTTCCGTTCACATCAATAGTACCTGCCCCCGTAAATGCTCTCAAACTGTAATCCTCTTTTACATTTTCATTATCCAGGTATATTTTCCCGGACATTGTATTGGCTTCAATATTTTCAACCAAGTCCTCGATGTAAATAAAACCACCATAGCTTTCCACATTAATTGACTGAAGGTTGAAATTTTCAGGGATAGTAATAGTCAGCTCAGTACTATTTTCATGAATCTGGGCCAGCTGGAACAGCGGCAACCTGCCGTTAGTTTTCTCGTTAAAACGAATCTCCCTTCCATTTAACTCTACTTCATGCTCAAGCCAATCAGCCTGCTCATAGGACATAGAAATTTTCTCTCCGAGACCCCGAACAAGCTTTATATTTGTATGGGTAGTCACAGCAGATATTTTGTCCACCTGTGCCGGGTCAAATTCCATAGTATACACTTCAACACCCAATGGTTTCATGCTGTTGAAAATCATCCAGTATTTTAAAAGCAGTCCTGATACTGAAAACATAATCAATCCTGTAAGCATAATAACAGAAAATATAGGTAATGCATGGGACCGCCTGCGATTTACTATCCCCTGCTCACTTTCTGTTTCAGGTACGAAGCTGCTGGGCTTTCTCATCATCTTTCTGACCAGCCATGCAGAAGCCCTTATAAGCAGTCTTCCAAGTTTGAAGAAAACATAAGACAAGAACAGCAGAAAACCTGCACCCAAAACTCCCAGGCCAAGTGCCCCGGCTATTCCCATAATATCCTGATGTGAAACAGTAAAAGCTTGATTAATTATACTAAAAGCGAATATCAGCGCCCCGGTAAAAGTACATAGGGAAATGGTAAAAAATGATACTACGATACTGAAGGAGGCAATAACAAAAACAGCCAAAAGGAGAAAAGCCAGAGGTGTTGTAACAATATTAAATGCATTCCGGAGGACACTGGCGTAATTGCGCAACCCAGGGTTTTTCTGTGTTCTAAGGATACTTGCTTCAGTTCTAACCATAGCCGCAATCTTTTGCGGAGAATCCAGTTGGTTGAGAATTGTATCCAGATCCTTGCCTGCGTCCAGAGCGTCAGAAAGGTATTCCTCATAATAGTTGACTGCCTCCTGGATTTCTTCCTCGGGAAGCCCCTTCAGGTACTTTTTTAAATCTTCTATAAAGGCAGTTATTCTTTCATCCATTGTCAGCACCACCAATAATATAATCTATCACTTTTCTTAGATCCTTCAATTCCTCTATGGAATCATTCAGCCTTTCTATTCCTCCGGCAGTAATCCTGTAGTACTTTCTAAGACGTCCTGAATACTCCATGGAATATGTCTCCAACAAATTCTGGCTTTCCAGCCTGCGCAGTACAGGATACAGGGAAGATTCGGATATCTCAAGAAGCTCCATTATCTCCTGAGTCAGCCTGTATCCATACATATCTTCACGTTTCAGGACAGACAGCACACAGACATCCAATAGCCCTTTCTTCATCTGGGCATCCACGGGCATTCCTCCTCCAGTGTGCCTATTTAACTACACTATCAACACTTTAAGCTACACTATCAACACTATACAATAGAAACTTTTGTTTTTCAATCAATATTTATGAAGAATGTATTCCACATATCTTTGCAGAAATCTCCCACAACCTTAAAGCAGCCTCGGGCTTTTGTGAATATCTGCTGGGCTTCATTGGCTTACAGTCCTTCCAGTATACCTCTGTCCTATCCTGAATAGAAGGCTCTCCTGCAATAAATGCGATTGACTGTGCAGGTCTTTCAGGTGGCACTCCTCCCCTGCTGCGTTTTTTCCATATCCATCTGGCAATACCTACAGTTCCCTTTAATCCAATATCAGTATTGACAAGACCCGGATCCACAGCATATGCGCGCACATTACTATTCTGCCCAAGTCTTCGGTTCAGTTCAATAGTAAATAATACATTCGCAAGCTTAGATTGCTTATAAGCCAAAAGGCAATTATAGTGCTTACGGAGCATAATATCATTCCAGTGAATTCTGGTCCTGTAGTGGGAACCTGAGCTGACAGTAATAATTCGAGCTGCCGGTGCCTTCTGCAAAAGCGGCAGCAACTCATGGGTCAGAAGAAAAGGTGCCAGGTGATTTACGGCAAATTGAAGCTCAAAGCCCTCTGATGTGGAAACATACCAGCTGGAAAATGTTCCTGCGTTGTTGATAAGAACATTGATAATTCCATTTCCCTCTTTCTCAGCTAGCTTTTTTATATTACATGCCAGTTCTCTCACCTGTTTTAGTGAAGAAAGGTCTGCAATCAGGTAGGATACCTTTGATTCGGGATATTCACTTTTAATAATCTTCTCTGCTTGCCGGCAGCGGGATTCAGAACGCCCTACACCAATAACAAAGGCTCCATTCCTTGCCATTACTTTTGCCGTAGCCAATCCAATTCCCGAAGTGAATCCGGTTATTACTACCGTTTTTCCTTTCATATTTATATCCATACCTGTGTTGATATAATCATTTTTGCTTACACCCTTATTCATGCTTGCTGATTCCCCCTCACTTACATATTTTTATCGATATTGATACTTCCGCTATGTTCTTACGTCATTCATTCTCTTTCATAGTTACCTCTGTTGCGGTCTTACGGGATTTATCACCGGAAACCGCAACATAGCAGTTAATATTCAGGCTATGCTTGAATATTAATGATTTTAATAGATCGCATCTTTTTTCGTTTAATACTCATACTGCAGATTCTGCATTCCTTCCATACTTCTCTTCCTGTAAGCAGAGTTCCAACGATTTCCCACCATATGGGCAACCAAAGTTGATGGTACAAGGCTTCCCATGAATTTTAGAACCCTGTTTATTAGACCGGGTATATATACTGCGTGCCCTTTCAGTGCATGATCAATAGTTCGCGCTGCCACGAATCCTACGTTCTTCGTTGTGATTCTTCCTGCAAAACCCTGGGAATCGATAGCACGGATACATGCGGCAGTTGTGGGCATTCCTGCAGGACAGAGGACTGTTACAGTAGCCCCAATAGGACGGAGCTCCTCCCTCAGTGCCATGGAAAAATTAAGAAGGAAACGCTTTGAAGCAGCATACATGGCCTTCACCGGCATGGGATAGTATGCGGCAAGGCTTGCAACATTTATAACTCTGAAAGGCCTACATTTGTCTCTAAGTTTCAGGACAGTATATGTGGTTTCGAGATTTGCTTCTATATTGAGTCTCAGCAAATTCCTAATCTGGTCCCGGGTCCTTTCCGCAAAAGGCCCCTCGTAGTCCAGTCCGGCAACATTGATAAGTCCTTTGAAACAGAATCCCTTACTTTGTATATATTGATAAAGCTGTGTTCTGGAATTATTGTCGGTAAGATCGGCAGGATACCAGGCCACATTTACCGAGAAGGTATTGGACAATCCTTCAGCAAGAGCAGATAAAGCTGTTTCCGACAAATCAGTCAGGAACAAATCCCATCCCCGCGCAGCGCACTCTGCTGAAAAGGCCTTCCCTAGCCCGCCACATGCACCGGTTATACATATCATGGATTTCTTGTTCATAACGAGGTCTCCTTTCGGAAATTTTATAAATAATCTTTTTAAAATACACCTGTCTTTTGTTACTGCACATATAAGCAATTACGTATAAAATTTTTTTATTTGTTCATTTTTGTTTGTTAATTTATGTCTTTTAATATCTCATTCTATGTATACTATACAATGTATAATATTATATGTCAATAGTTATTTTTTTTAATACAATATCATTTATATTATAATACAGCTTTATTTATACATACTTCTCTTTGAATTCAATTACTTCGTGTTCCTGTGATAGCTTAGATGAGTTACTTAATATGCTATCCCCCCTTAATCATAGCTAAAGTCACGAGAATTCAGACGCTTATCCTTCAAATATGCAACTAGCTCATCCCTCAGGCAATTCACATCAAAGCCTTTATCAAATCTTGCCTGAACTGCTGAATGTCTGTCACATACCAGCACTTGGCCCTGTTCCAAATCAAAATTCTTATCCAGTGGTTTTATGAATTTCCATACTCAAAATGGGGCAAACAACTATTTTAGCTTTACATTAGTGTAATAAAAATTTATATAAATTAATTAGCCAATGATAGATATTGTAGGTATTGAAAGATATTTTAAAAGTGATAAATTGAAAAATGTGAAAAATTGAATAAAGGCTAAAGTTTGAAAAAAATGATAAATTGAAAAAATATTATAATTTAATTAAAGATGATAGATTGAATAAATGGGATAAATTGAGTAAAGGTAATGATTTGTGTAAACAGTGTAAAATTTTTTCACCAGGCCTACTCCTTAATTGTAATATTTGAATAATCCCTTTTGTTCCACTCAATAATAACCTCATGTAAAGCCATGCTACTTATACCTTTTAATCTATCATTTATTTTTTCATCAAAATATTCCTTCTCTGTCAGCAAGTTTTTCCCATGCAAGGTAGTGATACTTTGAAGTATCAATAATTACTCCATCAAGAACAAAAGGTATGGCTCGTAATTGTTCTTTCATAGTCCACTTACAAATTTTTATATTATACTATTATATTACTAATTTTTAAAACACACATATATATTCGAAAATAATCATAAACTTTTTATAGTTAAATACCAGAGTGGTTTGAGTTCTGTTTCGTTTTCTCTTTAGCTGTCTTTTATGCAATCAGTTATTTTATAAACGCGATTAGATATTTTATAAAAGTCTATGTAGATATAAATAACCCGCTGTGCTGTAATTGGGATAATTAATATCTCAATATCTAACACAACGGGTTAACCTATCTGTTACAGAACCATAGCTATTATTTTATTATATAGCTATATCTATATCTTAAACTATATCTTAGACTTGAAGGGATTTTACATACTCAAACTCATCCTGTATTTCCTTTGATGGCTCTTTTGTCAACAGCGACACTACATATATAGCTATGCAGGACAATACAAACGCAGGAAGCAGTTCATAAATTCCGAAAATTCCTCCGAAGGGTTTAATAAGGAAATACCATATGAAAACCATGCAACCTCCGGTAATCATACCCGCAATTGCTCCGGCCCTGGTTGTCCTCTTCCAGAACAGTGAGAACAGCATTAGCGGTCCGAATGTTGCACCAAAACCTGCCCAGGCAAAGGATACTACTTTAAAAATGACACTATTTTCATCTAAGGCGATGATTATTGCAATAATAGATATTACAATCAATGTTATTCTTGATAAAAGCAAAACTTCTTTATCGGAAGCATCTTTTTTCATTATTCCTTTATAGATATTTTTTGAAAATGCCGAAGCTGCAATAAGCAAGTATGAATCAGCTGAACTAATGGTCGCAGCAAGTATACCAGCCATTACAACACCCGCGAATATAGGAACAAAAAAGCTTCTAGACATCTTAATAAATATATTTTCTGCTGTGCTTTGAGTAAGGTAAGCAGTCGGAAACAATACCCTTCCTATAATTCCTATCGCTACTGCCGCTGTAAGAGAAATGGCAACCCATATTATTGCAATTCTTCTTGATATTTTAAGCTCGGCCGGTTTCTCAATAGCCATAAATTTTAACAAAACCTGTGGCATACCAAAATAACCCAAGCCCCATGACATTGTAGAAATAATAGTTAAAAATCCATACTTACCGGCTTCGCCGAATAATGGTTTGCCCGCTTCACCTATTTGTTGCACTCCATCTACAACTGTTGGCTGTGCAATGCCAAAGAAATCAAAAAATCCCGGAATGGACTTTGCATTTTCAACAACTGCTGAAATACCACCTGCAGAACTAATACCGGTTATTAATACAACTGCCAGTGCAAAAACCATCACAAGTCCCTGCATGAAGTCCGATGCACTTTCAGCCAAAAATCCACCGATAAATGTATAAAAAATTACAAATAAAGCGCCTGCTATCATCATAGACGAGTAATTTGTGTCAAACAATGTGCTGAAAAGTTTACCTGTCGTAACAAAGCAGCTTGAAGCATAGACACTGAAAAATACCAGAATAAAAAGTGCTGCTATAGTCATTATAACCTTTTTGTCTTCCTTAAACCTATTGCTGAAGAAATCAGGAATTGTTATGGCATTTCCGCTAATATGAGAATATGTACGCAGTCTTTTCGCCACAAGCAACCAGTTTAAATAGGTACCAATGCCAAGTCCTATTGCTGTCCATACCGCATCACTCAGCCCACACCAATATGCTAATCCCGGAAGTCCCATGAGAAGCCATCCACTCATATCAGAAGCCTCGGCTCCCATAGCGGTAACCCATGGACCCAATGTTCTGCCTCCGATTAAATAATTGTCACTGCTTTCATTGGCACGTTTTGCATAAAATAATCCAATTACTATAACCACGGCTATGTACAAAACCATGGCAACTAAAATTTGTACACTTCCCCCCATGATTTTCCCCCTTTAATTAAGATTAAAATATATGGACATATAAAATATATGGACATGGGGACAGGTAACCTATTCTTCCAGAAAAGCCGGAACAGGAGAAACTGTCCCCACGTCTGCTTTTCATATTTTTTAAATTTTTTGATTTTTTTTAATTTTTTTCATTTTTTTATTATTATATAATTAAACTTATATTTATGCAATCTCTTATAAGCTTATCTTCAAGCTCATCTTAAATCTTGTACCTGGTGAATATTAAAATTACACCAGACAGCGCCGCATAAAAATTGTGCTTATATACTATATTAACTGAAACTATTTGTTTAAATATTCTATTTGTTTTGAAGTTTATACAAAATTTTAAACCCCTGTTCCTCAATAGACTTTTCAATTTCTTCAGTATTAAGCGAATTGATGCCTATTACAATAGCACTTTTACCGCTGGCGCCGCGATACACTGCTACATGTGTGATGTTAACCCCAAACTTACCGATAATACTGGTCAGGTTGGACATTATGCCTGGTTCGTCAACCGCCTCAATGGTAAGTCTGGTACCTGGTTCACGGAATCCCAGCAAATCGATAAAAGAATCGAAAATGTCAGTTTCAGTGATGATACCTACCAGCTTATTGTTGTCAACTACAGGTAAAAAGCTGATTTCATTATCCCGCATTAATGTTGCTGCTTCTTCAAGAAGAGCATTTGACGAAATGGTAATGAGGTTTTTGGACATAATCTGGCTAATTTTCGTCTTGGACAGCAGATAGGTGATTTCACCCATACTGAATGCAGTCGCTTTTGAAGGAGAAGCGCGCAAAATGTCCTCTTTTGAAACAATTCCCACCAATTTTCCGTTTTTCATTACCGGAAGACGCTTAACACCATGTTTTTCCATAATTTCGTGTGCCTCCGGAATGGTTTGGTCAGGAGAAATTGTAAATGGGTTTGCCGTCATCTTATTCCTTACAAACATAATTCTATCCTCCTAAATATGCTTTTTTAATATCATCACTCTGCATTAATTCAGCTCCTGTTCCGGAAAGAACAATAGACCCTGTCTCCAAAACATAAGCACGGTTAGCAATCTGCAGCGCCATGCTTGCATTTTGTTCAACCAGTAAAATTGTGGTTCCGGCTTTGTTTATATCTTTTATGATATTAAAAATTTCCTGAACCAGAAAGGGGGCAAGGCCCATAGATGGCTCATCCAGGAAAAGGATTTTGGGACGGCTCATCAGTGCACGTCCTATGGCAAGCATCTGCTGTTCTCCACCCGATAAAGTACCGGCCAACTGCTTTTTTCTATCTGAAAGAATTGGAAAACGTTCATAAACCATTTTCAAATCCTTGGCAATTTCTTCTTTGTCTTTGCGGAGATATGCACCTAATTCAAGATTTTCAAGTACCGTCATATCCGGAAAAATACGACGGCCTTCAGGAGCATGGGATATACCCCTTTTAACCCTTTCCTGGGCAGAAACTTCTGTAATATCTTCCCCATCAAGCAAAATCGTTCCGTTTGTAGGCTTTTTTAAGCCTGAAATAGTACGCAAGGTTGTTGTCTTGCCTGCACCGTTGGCACCAATCAAAGTAACTATTTCCCCATCGTTTACTGTGAAGGAAATCCCCTTAAGAACATGGATTACTCCATAATGAACATCTATATTTTTAATCTCAAGCATTGCTAACATCCTCTCCTAAATAAGCCTATATTACCCGCTTATTTGATTTAATCTCATCCGGAGTCCCGTTGGCAATTACCATACCATAATCCAGAACATATATACGCTCACAAATTTTCATAACTAAAGACATATCGTGCTCAATCAGTATAATTGTCAAATTATACTTTTCCCTGATCCATCTGATAAGCTCTGTTAGCTTTGCCGTCTCTGCAGGGTTCATACCTGCAGCAGGCTCATCAAGTAATAACAGGACAGGATTCGTTGCAAGTGCACGAGCAATCTCAAGATGACGCTGTTCACCATAGGGAAGATTTTTCGCATATTCATCCTTTTTATCATCAAGTTTGAAAATTTTGAGCAATTCAATACTCTCCTCAGTTAACTTCTTTTCTTCCCTTCTGTAGGACGGCAAATGCAGGAAACTGGATACTAAACCATATTTAACATTCTTGTGCATGGCTATGCGCACATTGTCAAGCACTGTCAAATCCTTAAACAACCGAATATTTTGAAATGTCCTCGCCACACCGGTCTTGCAGACCTTGTAAGGTTTCAAACCTTGCAGAGCCACTTTTTTATCATCTCTGTAAAGCGTTATAGTACCAGCCGTCGGCACATAAACACCGGTTAACAAATTAAATACCGTTGTTTTTCCCGCACCGTTTGGTCCTATCAGCCCAACCAGTTCTCCCTGCTCCAACTGAATATTTACATTAGAAACTGCAGTTAAGCCGCCAAAGGATTTAGTTAACTTTTCTACATTTAAAATAACAGACATAACCTAAACCCTTCCTTTCTTAGACTTAAAACGTTGCTCCAATTTGCTCTTACCGGATTTAAAATTCCCACCCAACTTACTAAAGACTGAAAAGCTAACTTCCTTTGAGCCCATTAAGCCCTGTGGACGGAAAATCATTATAATAACTAAAAGCAATGCATAGATAACCATTCGGAGCTCTGAAAAAGACTGTAAAAACGTGGATATAATCTCCAGAAGTATAGCTGCAAAAATTGAACCGGAGATACTTCCAAGTCCTCCCAGTACCACAATAACCAGAACATTAACTGATTTTAAGAAGTCAAAAATATTTGGTTTCAGGAAATAGAAATAGGAAGCATAAAGAGCTCCTGCAATTCCCGCGCAAAAGGCTCCGATAACAAATGCTGTAACCTTGTATTTTGTTGTATTGATTCCCATAGCATCCGCTGCAATCTCATCCTCACGTATAGCAATGCAAGCACGGCCATGAGATGATTTCAAAAAGTTGTTAATGAGCAAAACAGTACCTACCGTAAAAATAAACAACCACGTCCAGTTAACAAAACGTGGAATGTTCTGCAAGCCGGCTGCTCCATTTGTAATTTTTAAATTTATGAAAATAATACGAATGATTTCTGCCATGCCAAGAGTTGCAATAGCAAGATAATCACCCCTAAGTCTCAGTGTTGGCAGACCGACTATAAAGCCTACCAAGGCAGCAAGGACAGCTCCTGCCAATACACCCAGGAAAAATCCAAGGATTGTAGGCATCCTAAGTGTAATGATGGCACAGGTGTATGCACCTATGGACATAAAGCCCGCATGTCCTAAGGAGAACTGTCCGGTAAATCCAGTAATCAAGTTTAAACTGACAGCTAAAATAATATTAATACAAATGTTTGCCAGTGTATTTTGGAAATATGCATCTATAATATTGGTGATTATTAGCAATTGGATAATAGCGAAGGTGAGCGCAAGGAAAATTAGCTTTCTCACTGATTGCATCTTCAATATATTTTTCACTGTTTACACCTTCTCTCTCGTGTTTTTGCCAAGTAACCCAGTTGGCTTCACAATTAGAATCAAAATTAGGATACCAAACACAACCGCATCTCTATACAAAGAACCACCGTATCCTGAAACAAATACCTCTACCACGCCAATAAAGTAACCGCCAATCATAGCTCCCGGTATAAGTCCGATACCTCCGAAAACTGCTGCAACAAAAGCTTTAAGTCCAGGAAGGACACCCATAAGCGGATTAATGGAATTATAATAAACACCGACTAAAACACCTGCAGCTCCTGCCAGAGCAGAACCCAGCGCAAATGTAAAAGATATAGTTGTGTCAACATTTATTCCCATCAACTCCGCTGCATCACGATCCATTGAAACCGCACGCATCGCCTTGCCAATTTTTGTCTTCTTCACTATAACCTGCAGAAGTATCATCAAAACCACAGTTATAACCAATATTATAATCTGCTTCATGGAAATCACTATATTCCCAAAATTAAAACTCTTTGTCATTATACCTGTCATCTCAGGATAAGAACGCGAGGTTGCCTTGACAAAAAACATGGTGCCATATTCCAAAAACAACGAAACACCGATTGCGGTTATTAGCACTGCAATTCTTGTCGCATTTCTCAAGGGTTTATATGCTATTTTTTCAATAGCAATGCCAAGTAAAGTACAAACCACCATAGCAATCAATACAGATGGAATGAATCCTATATGGAAAGTGGTCATACAAAAATACCCTACATAAGCGCCAATCATATATACATCGCAGTGGGCAAAATTAATTAATTTAATAATTCCATATACCATTGTATAACCCAAAGCAATCAGCGCATAAATGCTGCCTAACGATATACCGTTGATAACCTGTTGTATTAGCTGTTCCAAATTCTATCCCTTCTTTCAATCGTTAGTCTATTTTTGGGGTAACAGCCAAAAATGATGCTGTAAGTTAAAAGTAAAATGCACACAAGTAGGGACTTTGGATGTCCCTACTTGTATGTCTAAGTACTGATATTTATCTTTAAAATTATTCTTACTCAAGAAACAAAATTTAGTCACCAGCTCTGATAACCGAAGACTGCTTACCATCAACCAATTCGATAATAACCAGCTTCTTTACAGCATTATGATTTTCATCTATGCTGAAAGTACCTGTTACTCCTTCAAAATTAGATGTTGCTTCCAATGATTTCTTCAAAGTCTCACCCTTAAGGTCTTCAGCACGGCGAATAGCGTCTGCTAAAAACATTGCAGCATCGTAACCAAGTGCGTTAAATGCATCCGGCTCTTTATTGTATTTTGCTTTGAAGTTCTCTATGAACTCTTGTACTACAGGACTCTCATCAAGAGATGAATAGTGGTTTGAGAAATAAACTTTATTAAGTGCGTCTGCACCTGCAAGCTCAAGAAGTACAGGAGAATCAAAGCCGTCAGCACCTAAAACCGGAACATCAATGCCCTGTTCACGTGTCTGCTTGATGATAAGGCCTGCTTCCTCATAATATCCAGGAAGGAAAATAACATCAAAATCTTTTCCTTTAATGCTTGTTACAATTGAGTTGAAATCCTTGTCTCCGACAACATATGCTTCCTGAGCAACAATAGAACCTCCGGCTGCTTCAAAAGTTTTAGTGAAGTTCTCTGCCAATCCCTTTGCATAGTCGCTTGAGCTGTCCATGATTATAACTGCCTTTTTGGCTGAAAGATTGTTAAGTGCAAAGTTTGCCATTGCAGTTCCCTGATATGAATCACTGAAACAGATACGGAAAGCATATTCCTTGACTCCGGAAGCATCATAAGTAACATCGTCTGCTGTAGCAGAGCCGGAAACGACAGGAACTTTGTGCTTAATAGCTTCAGGAATTGTTGCTTTAAATGCACCGGTAGTTGCAGGACCAATTACAGCAACAACCTTGTCTTTAGTCATCAACCTTGTGGAAAGAGAAGTAGCTTCAGCAGGCTCAGACTTATTGTCATACTCAACCAGCTCAATTTTTTTGCCGTTTATGCCTCCATCGTTATTGATCTGTTCAACCGCCAGCTTTATACCTTCCACAGAACCCTGTCCATAGGTTGCGCTACCGCCTGACAGCTCATAATTGAGACCTACTTTGATTACATTTGCATTTGAAGCTGAGTTTGAACAGCCTGCAAAAAGTGTCAAAACCAATGTCACTAAAAGTAAAATACTAACAGTTTTTTTCATAGTTTTCATTCCCCCCTATAAAATTTTACCAGTTTTTAATAAAATTTTAAGTAAACTTATATATTTATTTTTTTATAAGCCCTCTTAATAAATCCAATGATAAATCCAATGGATTTGATAATGTTATTTAATTAAATACTTTTTTGTTATATAAATAAAGTATTTTGTATACAAAAAAAGTTTTGTCTCTTAATTAACCTAAAGAGGCAAAACTTCCAGTTCTGCGGTACCACTCTTAATTGCCGGCAATATAACCAGCCACTCTGAACATCTACAAGCATATGCTCTTCGATGTAAACAATCTAACGGTTGTTAACCGGTCGCACCTACTCAGGCATTTCTGCCCTTCAGCTGACTGCTCATGGGGGAGCCAAGTATAGACTCTAATCTTATCTCTCAGCAAATGATAAGTTCTCTGTAATTATTGTCATATACTATCTTCCCAATCATTGCATGTGTTATATTAATGAATTTCATCAGTTTTTTAGTAATTTTATACTATACACATACTTTTGTCAATTAGTTTTTTCAAACTCCTGTATTCACATTTATAATCCTCATTTGAAAAAGTAAATTCCACCCCTTGAAGGCAAAGAGCGGAATTTAGTTTTGCAAAAACATATAAAAAGTTATAGTGGAATTAAGTTTTTCAAAAAGTTATTATAACT
>Ga0134100_1002210_pt1 | contig 16030 bp, 13 predicted proteins | sample 11_taG_2_FD_94444 | JGI IMG/M metagenome (GOLD analysis project Ga0134100, IMG submission 94444) | Switchgrass degrading microbial communities from high solid loading bioreactors in New Hampshire, USA - 11_42_5_180_A3 metaG | ecosystem: Engineered > Bioreactor > Semi-continuous > Anaerobic >...
AACCACCGGAGTGCCAACGAGGATTCCCATCTTCTCTGCCCACTCTTTTTTAACTTTCCCTATCACTTGCCAGGGTTTAACTATTAGAGGAAACTTACTTTCTTCCACCCCAAAAATTTCCATCAATTCTCTATCCCAGCAGTTATTTTCCAAATCAGAAAAACAGGAAAAATGAAGATAAGTATAGTCTATAAAAGTTTCCTCACCCCGGAGACCAGAAAGTTTCTGGCTAACCCAGCAAGAAGGAACAGTAAATTTGTCAATTTTTTGATAAACTTCGGACTGCTCTTTCTTCCACCACAGGATTTTAGGACCATGATTGATGCTGGGTGCCATGCCTGACCGTTTAATAATTAATTCTTCAGCTTTGTCTCTCATCAGCTCGGTATAGGGGGCACACCTTACATCTAACCAGGAATCATAAGGGGTAGCTGCTTCTCCACTTTCATCTACCCCCATAATCCCTGCCATTTGACCATCAAGAGCAATAGCGAGGATAGAAGAGGGAGAAACTCCACTTTTTTCTACTACCTCTTTTACAGTCTCCACTACTGAGTTCAACATCTCATAGGGGTCTTGAATCACACTTCCGTCTTTGCCGTATATCAAATTGGATTTTTGCCGGGCAATAGCTATTAACTTTCCTTTTTCATCGAAGAGACCGGTTTTAGTAGCCGTAGTTCCCAAATCACTACCGATGAGATAAGGCAAACTTACCACTCTCCTTCCCAGAGAACTGGGCTTTGTTGACTTAAAGATTTATGAGCTAATTCCACCACCTTTACTACTCTTTTACCATCAACAATAGAAGGAGATGGATTTTGATTTTCTAACACAGAACGGATAAAGGACTTCAACTCTTCTAAGTATCCTTCCCGAAAACGATCTCGCCAACTGGACTGGTTATCACGCCAGGATTTTTTATCCGGAGTATAAAGAACTGGACCTCCTGCCTCTACTTCTCCTACTTTAATCATCCCTTCAGTTCCCAGAATTTCCATCCGAGCATCATAAGCATAACCTACCGGACACCCTCCATCCACTACTCCTAGGGGGCCGTCAGTAAAATTGAGAGTTAAAAGGTAGTGGTCATAAAAATCAGGGAACTTTTCTTTTATGTCTTTTCCTTTAAAATTTTTAGCCTCTAAAGAAAGGTGGTGAGGTTTTTGGCCAGCGAACCACAAAACTGAATCTATATCATGAGCAGAAACTTCAGCTAACATCCCTCCGCTTTTTGCTCTATCGAAAATCCAGGGAGCGGGAAGACCAGGACCTCGACCGGTGGATTTAATGAGAACTACATCTCCAATTTTCCCTTCTCTCACCATTTCCCAGGCTTTCTTTATCCCTGGGTCATAACGGCGCATAAAACCGATCTGGAACTTTATACCTGCTTTTTCTACTGCTTCTTGAATTTTTTGCACTTCCTCTGAATTTTGAGCCAAGGGTTTTTCACAGAAAACGTGCTTTTTAGCTTTTGCCGCTTTTTCTATCATCTCCCGATGAGTAAAGGTTAAAGAAGCAATACACACAGCATCAAAGTCTTCTTTTTCCAGAGCTTCATCTAAGGTAGAGTAAAAAGACTTAACCCCCAGACTTTTGCTCGCTTCTTCGGCCCTCTTTAAATCTACATCCACTATAGCTTTTAGTTCTCCTTCGGGAATATAGTGAACTAGATTCCGAGCATGAACCATTCCTGCTCTTCCTGCTCCTACTAAAACAAAACGAAGTTTATCCAACTATTAATCACTCCTTCCTGAGTTATTTAATTACCATGTTTTGCTTCCCTTATTTTTAAGAATTCTATTTCTTCCTAAGGAAGAAAAAATAAATAATAGCTACACTTTCATCAACCGTCTTCTCCACTGATCAAAAACTACTACCACGATAATTAATAAGCCATTTATCACTCTCTGCCAGAAAGGTTGAACGTTCAACAAATTTAAACCATTGGCTAAAACTCCCATAAGTATCGCTCCAACCAAAGTCCCGAAGACCGTTCCCCTTCCTCCAGAAAGATTGGTCCCCCCGATAACTACTGCTGCTATGGTTTGTAATTCTATGCCTTCGGCCATCAAGGCATTGGCTGAATTCATTCGCCCTACCAACACTAATCCTCCCAATCCACAATAAAGACCGGATAAAGCGTAAACCATAACTTTCACTCTATCCACATTTATTCCTGATGTTCGAGCAGCTTCTCGATTTCCTCCTACGGCATAGAGAGACCGACCAAAAGTAGTGCGGGAAAGTATAAACCAGGTAAGGATTACCACTCCAACTGCTATTATCATAGGTACTGGAAACCCACCTACGCTGCCGCTACCCATCCAGATTAAGCCAGAAGGGAGATAACCAGTTAATGCCGTAGCAGTAAGATAAGAGGGAACAGGAAGTCCATCGGTAATCAAGAGAGCTATCCCTCTAACTGCACCTAGCATTCCTAAGGTAGCAATAAAGTCGGGAACTTTTCCTTTAGCAATTACCGCTCCACTGCCCCAACCCGCTAAACCAGCTACCAAAACTCCTAATAAAGCTCCAGCAAATAAGCTCCATCCCCAATAACACATAGCTACTGCAGCCAAAGACCCTCCCAGAGCCAAAAGTGAACCTACTGAAAGATCAATTCCAGATGAAATAATTACCATAGTTTGAGCTGAAGCTAAAATAATCACCACCGAAACTTGGCGAAAAATATTAAGCCAATTACTCAAAGTGAAAAAGTGAGGAGATAGAAGAGCAAAAGCCACGCTTAATCCGATTAGACCAATTAAAGAACCTCCTCGAAGAAAAATATCTTTTAAAAAAGAAGTAAAACTAAAAATAGAGCTATCTTTGCTATCCTTTAGAAAGCTATCTTTAACTTCCATTATGTTACTCCTTCCGCCTTATTCCACTAGCTAAGGCTAAAAGATCTGATTTGGTAGTCTCTTGAGGGTTATCAATAATCTTCACCATTCTTCCGTTTCTCATAACTAAAATTCGATCACCCATTTCTAAGGCTTCCAAGGGTTCTGAAGTAATAAAAAGCACAGCAATGCCTGTGTGAGCCAAATTCTTAACCAAACTTCTAATTTCAAATTTAGCTCCCACATCTATCCCCCGAGTAGGTTCGTCCATTATTAGTATTCTGGGATTACTAACTAACCAGCGAGCTAAAAGAACCTTTTGCTGATTTCCTCCACTTAAATACAATACCTCTCGAAAGATATTCGGAGTTTTGATTTGTAATTCTCCAATCATTTTAGAAGCAGCAGTATATTCCCAGTTTACATCCAGAATTCCTCTCCTAGACATTCTTTGGAAAGTAGCTAAAGTAATATTAGCAAAAACTGGAAGTTCATAAACCAAACCTTCTCTTCTGTCTTCTGGAATATAACCTATTCCGGATTCAATAGCTTCAACCGGCGAGGAAAAAGAAACCTTTTTACCCTCTAGAAGTATCTCTCCTTCGGTTTTACACAAACCAAACAGAGCCCGAGCCAAAGTAGTCCTGCCCGAACCCATTAATCCAAAAATAGCCAGAATTTCTCCTCGATAAATGTCTAATTCGATATCTTTAACATACTCATCACTGGAGAAATTTCTGAGAGATAGAATAATCTCACGACCTATTTTTTCTTCAGTTACCTGAGATTCATTTTCCCCAAAACGTTTCCCAGTCATATAAAAAATGACATCTTCTTCAGAGGTATTTTGTTTAGGCACAGTAATTACTTTTTTCCCATCTCTTAAAATGGTAATTCGGTCAGCTAATTGCAAGGCCTCTCCAATTTTATGAGATATAAAAATAATAGCCTTGTTTTCTTTTTTTATTTCCTCCAACAATCCAAAAAGCCTTTTTACCTCTTCCTCACTTAGAGCCGAAGTTGGTTCATCTAAAAGAAGAACTTTAGTAGTAGGTCGAAAAGAGGCTTTCAAAATCTCTATTAGTTGTTGCTCGGCAACACTTAATTTTTCCACCAAAGTTTGGGGATTTTCTTTTACATCAAACCTCTGCAGAAGTTCTTGAGTATCCTGGTTTATTTTATTCCAGTCTATACTAAGACCTTTTTGGGGCCATCTCCCCAAAAAAATGTTTTCTGCAATACTCAAGGAAGGGATAAGAGATAGTTCTTGCTGAACTAAAGAAACACCTGCATCAATTGCCTCCCGAGGATTATTAAACTCTACTTTTTTCCCTTGTAAAAATATTTCTCCTGAATCCTTAGTAACAATACCACTTAAAATTTTCATTAAAGTGCTTTTTCCTGCTCCATTCTCTCCTAAAACTGCATGTATTTCTCCTGGAAATATGTCTAAGCTGATATCGTTTAAGGCTTGTATCCCAGGGAAAGATTTACTCACATTTTTAAGTGAAATAAGGGGTTGAGTTTGCTGAGTCGCTACCATGCGGTGTATCCTCCATCCACGCTTAAAACTGCGCCGGTGGCATACCCTGCGGCATCAGAAGCTAAAAAAAGAATGGCTGACGCTATTTCTTCAGGCTTACCCAACCGTTTAAGGGGTCGGCTTTCTTCTAAAGCTTTTTTAGCTTTTTCCGGGTCAATTTCTTTTTTAAGAGATTCTGCAACCAAAGGAGTAAAAGTGGTTCCCGGACAGACACAATTCACCCTTATGCCATAAGGAGCAAGGTCAATGGCACAACTTTTAGTAATAGATATCACAGCAGATTTGGTCAAATTATAAACTACTTGATTGGCTATCCCCACTATACCCGCTTCAGAAGCTACGTTAACTATTACCCCATAATTCTTATTTTTCATTTTCTCAGCCACATATTTAGAACAAAATAGCACCCCGTGGATATTTACCTCTACTAATTTTTCTAGGTCATCTTTGGTAAAAGATAAAATATCTCCTTTCCGATATAATCCAGCACTATTAACTAAAATGCTGGGAGTTCCTACCTTTTCTTCGACAATATTGATTGCCTTCTTTACATCTTCTTCTAAAGTTAGATTTACTTTTATAGCCTCGCACTCGCCCCCAGTTTCTCTAATTTCTCGAGCTACCTTTTCTCCTTGGACATCGTTAATATCAAATAGAGCTACCTTAGCTCCTTCTTGAGCGAACAAACGACAAGTTACTTCTCCAATCCCTGAAGCTCCACCAGTTACAACAGCCACTTTATCTTTAAATCCTAAATCCATACTAATCCTCCTCTTTAATAATGGGTTAGGCAATATAAACACTCAAGAAGAGGTATTCGTGAATACCTCTTCTTGAGTTAGGATTTGCGAGAGATTCTATTATTTCCCCTGATAAGCTGTTTTTATTTCTTCCCAGTTTATGGGCTCCAGTGCTGGATTAGGATAGAACATATCAGCATTCCCCTGCCACTCAGTTCGAGGTCTAATATCTACAAATTGAGGAACCATATCTTTTAATCCTAAAGCCAACATAACCGCATACTTAGTTCCGTACCAACCCCACTCGGGGAACCCATGCCAAGTCTCAGCAATTATTCGTCCTTCTTTAATTCTCTCAACCGACTCCGGGGTTCCATCATTGGTAAATATCTTGACTTCAGCTCTTTCCATTCGCTCACAAGTAAGCATAGCTCCTAAGCCCATTTCGTTAGAAGCAGCCCAGATAAAATCGAGTGTTCCTTGGGGGTTAGCTGCTAGCATATCTTCAGTAACCTTTATTGCTTTTTCTCGGTTCCAATCAGCGGGAAGAGAGGCCACGATTTCTATGCCTGGAAATTGATCGGTCACTGAGTGGAAACCTTTCAATCTAGCTACGGAGAAAAACCCACCAGCAACTCCTTCAATTATGGCCCCTCTAGCTTTTATTTGGTTTTTCAAGCTCTCCATGACCTCAGGAGTATATAAGCTTTGCCAAAACTCCAGATCTAAATAGGTTTCAGGAGAAATATCCACTTTTTCTCCTTCTCCCAAAACACCGGGACCTCCAAAATAATCCAATACTGCATAGGCAGAAATAGTGCCAGCGACTGTGTTATCAAATCCAATGTAGCAATCCACATCTACTCCCTCAATTGGTTCTAACAGATTGACCACAATTATTGGAATCCCTGCTGCTTTAGCTTGGCTCAAAACTGGTTTTACTACTTCTACTTCTGTAGGAGAAATGGCAATAGCATCGACCTTTCTCTGAATAAAGTCCTCAACTATGGCAATTTGATCTGCAAAAGCAGTGTGAGAAGCGGGAGATCTAGTAATAATGGTTACTGGTATACCGTTATTCCGAGCATCCTCAGCTGCTTTTTCGAAGAAATCAGTAGCGGTTTTAAAAACACCGGTAATATCTGGAGGAACCCAGCCTATCACTATTTCAGGAATTTCTTGAGCACTTAGTACGCCTATGCCACACACTAAAGTTAACACCATCAAGAAAAAGATTACTTTTTTCATTGTTTCTATCCTCCTTTAATTAGTTTTACACCAAATTATCAAAATACCCAAATAACCTATGAACTCATGCTTCCATTAAATTAGTTTTTTTAATCACCCCCTTTATCTCTCTTTATATACGTTTACTCTAACTTTACCCTTATCTCCCCTAAATCGGGAACGGAAGAAATCGATTATTTGTCCCTCTTCAGTAAAGGTTATGTTTTCCATAAGAAACATAGGAGCTCCCTTTTCGATACCTAAAAGCTCAGAGTCTACTTCATTAGCTACAATGGGTTCTAAGCTTATTTCTGCCCGATAGGGCTTGAGACCATATTTTTCTGCCATAATACGATAAAGAGATTGGTCAACTAAATCTTCATCCATTAATCCGGGGCAAAGAGCTAAAGGAATGTGATTATTAACTCTGACTATTGGCTCATCTTCAATAAAACGTAGTCGATCAATAAAAATAATTTCTTCATCTTCCCCTATCCGGAGAAATCGAGCAATTTCTTTCCCTGCTTTTCTAATCTCCCTATTAAGGATAATAGTATGCAGCGAATAACCTTTTTCGATCATATCATCATAAAAAGTGGTAAAGTGTTGAATGAAACCATAATCAATTTTGGGTTTGGAGACAAAAGTGCCTCTTCCTTTTTCTCGCGTTAGCCAACCTTCATATACTAATTCTTTTAAAGCTTGTCTCACTGTGGGGCGGCTAATTCCATATTTTTCAGAAAGCTCTCTTTCCGAAATAATAGAATCTCCGGGGTTAAGTTTACCTTCTTCGATTTCTTCCTTTATAATTTCTTTCAGCTGATAATAAAGGGGAACTGGTATTTTGCGATTTAATTTTTGTTCCAAAATATATTCTCCTCCTTAATTTGTATTACTTAAGTAAAAATATTAAGTGGTATTAACCATCTAAAAATAGTTTAAACTTTTTTGAAGAATTGTCAAGGGTAGGTGAGGCTGTTTGAAAAATACCTCTCCATACCCAATCACATTCCGGCTATATATTATTCTTTATACCAGTAAAGGAATTTTCTAAGCCTTTATAGTGATGACTATTATGTTAGTGTTGACTTAAATTATACTAAAGTAGTAGAATTAAACTACGTTTTTTTGAAGAAGGAGGGTGAGGTAAAGATATTGACACAAGGCTAAGGGCTATTAATAGGGAAAAACGGAGGGAAAATATGTGAGGGTTTAAAGGTTTGATAGTTGAGTGTTTATTTGAAAGGGGGAGACAAAAATGAAAAAAGTAAGCATTTTGGGTGTTCTTGTTGTTGTTTCTTTGTTTGTTGCTTCTTTTGCCTTCGCTGACATAACTGTCACCAATGCTTCAGGAGAATCAATTACTTTCACTGATGAAGAAATAGGAACTATTGTTACTTCGGGAGAAAAACCTTTTGAGGGAGTAACTGTTACAGTGACTGTAAATGAAGGTGGGCCAAAGGGAGGAATATCTGGTCCTCTCTATGAATGGCGAGATACTTGGGAGCAGTTGACTGGAGCAAAATTGAACATTGTGGAGATTCCCTATGCTGAACATTATCCTAAAGTAATGACTGACCTTTACACTGGAACTGGCCAATTTGATGCATTTATGATTGGTTCGGATTGGATGGGAGAACTTATTGCTGGAGAATACATAATTCCTGTTGATGATTATATAAAAGACCCTCGTTTTCCCAAGTGGGATCCTGATGCTCTGCCTCCTTCTATTAGGACCCTCTACACCTGGGGAGACAAGTGGTATGGTGTTCTTAATGATTGTGATGGACAGGTTCTTTACTACCGTAAAGACATTTTAAACAATCCTGATTATCGGGTTCAATTCAAAGAGAAGCATGGATACGAGTACAATATTCCTCCTAAAACCTGGGATGAACTATACGACATTTCTGAATTTTTCAATGGTTGGGATTGGAATGATGATGGTGAGGCCGATTCGGGAATCGTGATGCATTTAAAAGTGGGAGCACAGGGTATGTATCATTATGTTTCGTTATCTGCTCCTTTCTGTATTCTTCCTGGTGAAAAAGTAGATAAATACCACAATGTATATTGGTTCGATCCAGAAGACATGACCCCTCTCATCAACGATGAGGGTCACATTAAAGCTCTGGATTTTCAACTTAAACTGGCTAAGACTGGCCCAGATGCTCAAGTAGCATGGAGTTTGGGCGAGGCCTGGGATTACTTCTTGCGCGGAAAAGCCATCTTTTGCTTTTCCTGGGGTGATTTAGGCTCTTTGGCTCAAGATGAAGCCCGATCGAAAGTAAAAGGCAAGATAGGTTGCTCTATATTACCAGGTTGCTATGAAGTATATGACCGCTCGCAAGGGCAATTTGTAAAATTTGATGATCCAGTAGTGTGGGGCAATACCACCGGTGGCTCCTGGCATGGGGTAATTTCCGTTCTATCTAAGAATCCAGAGGCAACTTATCATTTGTTGGCTTTCCATGCCACCAACAAGATAAGCTTATGGAATGCTCAGCGAGGATGGACTGGAGTAGATCCGGGAGTAAAATTCCATTTCTTGCCTCCTTATGGAACTGCTAGCTTAGATGACTATGTAGCTAATGGTTTCCACCCTGAAGACGCTAAAGAATACTTAGATGCCTACTATGAGAACTTCTTTGCCACCAATATTGTTCCTTATCTGCGAATACCAGGTGGTAATGAATACTGGGTAGCTCTGGATCGGCATCTGTCAGAAGCCTATACTGGAGCACTTTCAGCTCAAGAGGCTTTAGATCGAGTAGCCAGAGATTGGGAAGACATTACTAACCGCTATGGTAGAGAAGAGCAGTTGAAAGTATATCAAGAGTCTATCGGCTACCAGCCTGAGTAATTACCAATCGTATTCGTATAGTTAATAAAGGGGGAGCATCAGCTCCCCCCGTTAGGGGGGCATAACTGTGCGGAAGAATAGGCGAGCAAAGTATTTTTTTATTTTTCCGGCTATTATTTGGGTGTTGGCTTTTACCATTTTTCCTCTAATTTACTCTTTGGGGTTGAGCTTTTTCCGGGTTCGATTAGGCCGTCCTGCTCAATTTGTTGGTCTTAACAATTTTGCCCGCATTTTCAGTGATTATAAACTGGGAAACTCTCTACGGGTAACCCTGCTTTATGTAGCGATTACCGTAAGTATCCAGTTGATTTTAGGCATCTTAATTGCCCTTCTTTTTAACCAGGAGATTAGAGGCAAAAATATTTTTCGAGCTCTTTTAATTCTGCCCATATTCTGTACTCCAGTAGCAGTGGGGTATTTAGGTCTTACCATCTTTTATGAAGAGGGGGGCCCTATTAACAGCATTTTAATGAGCCTTTTTAATCTTAAAATTCCTTGGCTTTCTAGTCGCATCTGGGCTTGGGTGGCGGTATTTTTGCTGGATATCTGGCAATGGACACCTTTTTGCTTTTTAGTTATTTTGGCTGGACTTCAATCTCTTCCTGAGGAAATTTATGATGCTGCTTATGTTGATTCTTCTTCTGAGTGGGAAATCTTCCGGAAGATTACTTTTCCTATGATTCAGCCGGTAATTATGATAGTTCTACTTCTTCGGTTGATTGAATCTTTCAAAATATTCGATGTAGTATACAGTTTGACTGGAGGAGGACCGGGGACAGCTACCGAAGTTTATTCTCTTTATACTTACCGCACTGGAATGAAATTTTTTGACCTTGGGTATGCTTCAGCTTTGGGATATCTTCTGTTAGCTATTGTAATAGTAATAATTAACTTTCTCTTCCGTCAAATAAGAGAAGTTTACGAGTGAAGAGAGGTAAATAAAAATGGGTGTAGTAAGAAGAAAATCTCTCAGTGGTACTATCATCAGATATATTTTGGTGGCCATTATAATCTTTTGGGCGATTTTTTTAATCTACTGGGGAGTGGTTACTTCTCTTAAGCCTCCGGCGGAAACTTTTACTATTACTGGGCTTTCTGTTCCTTTTCTTCAATTCCAGCCCACCTTAGAAAATTGGCGGACCGAACTATCTACTAGGGAGAGTCGGTCTGCTCTTTTAAACAGTATTATAGTTGCTGTTTCAGCTACACTTATTGCTCTTGTTCTTGGAGTGCCGGCCGGATATGCTCTGGCTCGTTTTGAATTTAGAAGGATGAAGAATAGAGATCTTACTATTTGGTTCCTTTCTCAGCGAGTTTTGCCACCAGTAGTAGTGTTAATTCCATTTTTTTTGATTATGAGAACCCTTCATCTTTTAGATACTCTGTGGGCTTTGATTTTGGTTAATGCTACTTTTGTCCTTCCTTTCGCTGTTGTTATTATGAGACAGACTTTTCAGGACTTGCCTGCTGAGCTAGAAGAAGCTGCTGAAGTTGACGGATGTTCTGATTTCATGAGTTTTTGGAGAATCTCGCTTCCTTTAGCTGTTCCCACTTTAGTAGCGGTAGCGGCAATTTGTGTGGCTTTTACCTGGAACGAATTTCTTTTTGCTTTGTCTTTAACTACGCTAAAGGCTAAAACATTTCCCGTTTACTTAGCAGGGGCAGAAGATACCCGGGGGGTGCAATTTTGGTTTATAGCTACGCGGGCTATTTTAGCTCTTGCTCCACCTACTATTTTAGCTCTTTTCATCCAACGTTATATTGTAAGAGGCCTCACTTTTGGAGCGGTAAAGGGGTAGAGGCGGTAGTATAAAGACTTGGTTTGTCTGGTGAAGCCGGGAAGATAAACTATCTTGAGAGGATAGCGTATCTTCCCGATTAGCTTTAATTTTGTATCCAGCGTTATCAATTCTTTAGCTATTTAAAAGTGACTAAAATATTTAATAAAAATAGTATGCTCTATTTTCTGCTGGTGGATAGGGTAAGACCGTAAATGAAGTTACGGTTGAGTAAAACGAAAAGTAAAAGGGTAGGCACAGAAGCGATAATACCGCCAGCGAGAACGCTGGCAATATTTATGGTGCTGTAAATTCCCATAAGGCCAGCTAAAGAAGGCATAATAGGGCGGACTTGCTCAGATTTGGAGAGCACCAATCCAAAAAGGAGATCGTTCCAAATCCAGGTAAATTGAAAAAGGAAAAGAACAGCAATGGCGGGATAAGAAAGAGGAATATAAAATCGAGCGTAAATATGGAAAGAAGAAGCTCCATCAATTTTTGCTGCTTCAGCAATCTCCCGGGGGATAGTGGTAAAGTAATTGTGAAGAACAAAAAGGCAAAAGGGAATGGCAACAGCAATATAAAAAAGAGCCAAACCACCAATCGTGTCGTAAAGATTAATTTTTTGATACATTTCAAAAAGAGGTATAAGAAACATTTGGAAAGGGAAGATAGTTCCACTGTATATTACAATGAACCAGAAGAACTTCATTTTAATATTAAGATTAACCAGCGCATAAGCAGCTAAAGAAGCAAAAAAGATAGCGAAAAGGCTTCCTACGACTCCATAAAAAAAACTATTAATAAAACCATTCTTTAGGCCACCGCTATTCCAGGCAATAGACGCATTCTCTCCCAGACTAAATGGTTTAGGAAGCTGCCAGGGGAGAGGTTGAGAGGTAGCTTGCTCAGATGATTTAGAAGCAGTAATAAACATGGTGAAAATGGGCAGAATCCAGATACAAGCTAGAACAATCAGAACTAATAAAGCTAATTTTTTCACTATTTCTACCTCTTTATTCAAATAGTATATGTTGAGAACTTCTCATAGCTCCTGCTGAAAAGTTCTCCGCAAATAAATCCAGGCCAGTAAAAGCTCAAAAGCTGTCAGCACAATAGCAATTGCTGCTCCATAACCCATTTGAAACATGGTAAAAGATTCGCGATACATTGTAACTGCTAAGGTTTCAGAAGAACGAAATGGTCCTCCCTGAGTCATAACCCAAATTACGTCGAAAACCTTGAAACTATTTATTAAAGCCATAAGGACTACTACTGTGGCAATAGGCTGCAAAAGTGGCCAAATAATATATCGATAAGTTTGCCAACCAGTGGCTCCGTCAATTTGAGAGGCTTCAATCGGTTCTTGAGGAATATTTTGCAAACCTACTAAAAAAAGAATCATGTTGGTACCCATAGTTTGCCAGGTATAGGCAGCGATCATAGCATAAGTATTCCAAGGTGGTTCGTAAAGCCATCTTTTGGTATAAGCACCTAATCCAATTGCTTCTAAGATGGCATTAAATGTCCCTCCAATTTGAGCGGGATTCAGCAAAAAACTCCATAAGACACCAGTGGTAGTAAGAGAGAAAGCATAAGGAAGGTAAAAAATCCATTTAAAAAAGACCTCGCCTGGTTTTTTAGAGGAGATACTAGCTACTAATAATCCTATCCCTACTGGAAGGAGCAGTGTTGCCAACACCCAAATACCGGTATTGAGCAAGGAGTGAATGAATATGGGATCTCGAAGTAGACGAGAATAATTAGAAATGCCTACAAAAGATGGAGTTGTCAATCCATCCCAATTAGTGAAACTAATGTAAACAGTGCGAACTACTGGGTAAAGCAAAAAAACCCCTACAAAGACCAACGCTGGCAGAAGATAAACATAATCAAGAAAAGATACTTTTTTCATCGTTTTCCCAAAATGAGGGTACGTTCAAAAAGAAATATGTATTCTTCTTACGTACCCTCATAAGATTAATTTTGTTTTACTTTTGAGATGCCCAATATTCTTGAGCTACTTTTTCAATATTACTTAATACTTGGTCCAGGGTAGAAGGGTCAAGCATAAACCGGTCCAACTCATCTACTGCTGGCTGCAAGATAGCGTTAGGAATTGCTTCCCAGAAACGAGTAAGAAGCTGATAATTCCCTTCGCTGACCGTTTTAATTTCATACTCAAGAATGGGGTTGGTTACTGTAGTTTTTAGGTTAGACGGAATAGTAGGATATAGTTGATGCCAAATCTGCTGTCCCTCGGCTGATAACCACCAATCTAAGAACTTAATTGAAGCTTCCTTGTTAGGAGCATTCTTAGCTATGCAGGTTGGAGCAGTTTCAAAAATAACTGCATTGGGGGCTTCAGGATTAAGAGGGGGGAGAAAGAAGACAAAATAATCTTCTCCGGGTTGAAAATCTTCGGTACGTATAAAGTTGTCATACCAATCTCCCCAAAGAATCATGGCAATTTTCCCCTGTCGGAATAATTCTGCTAGTTGGCTTTGTCCAGTAGTTCCCACTCCTGGTATGGTAGGGTCATTAAAGTACCCCTTATCAATTAAGTCTTTCCAAACTTGCATAATTTCCTTAATTCTGGGGTCGGTAAAAGCTACTTTCCCAGTAGTTAAATCACGATAAAGATCAGGGTCTTTGCCAATAACCAGTTGTTGAAACCAAATAATACTTGGCCAACGGTCTTGAATGCTGCATCCTAAGGGAATGACTCCCTTATTTTTTAGCGTTTCACATTGAGATATAAACTCTTCCCAGGTGATAGGAGGGGTTAAATTGTTCTCGGCAAAAACTTTCTTGTTGTAAAAAACCACGTAATAATCGTTGGCGTCGGGAATGCCATAAATTTTCCCATTAAAAGTATATGGAGCGGCCAAATCAGGATTAACTTCACCTGACTGAATATATTTATCCCAAATTGCAGTCACGTCTTCTAAAAGCCCACTATCTACCAGCTCTTCTAACCAGCAACCAGACCACCAGGTAAAGAGATCAGGTGCTTCCTTAGAAGCAAGGGCAGAGCGGATAGCAGCATTATAAGTGGTCGTATCGGCAAAAGGAACCGGCTTAACAGAAACACCAATGCTTTTTGAGGCCTCTTCACCTAATTTTGTAAACCAATCAGAAAAAGTAGGTTTGTCATTCCAAAGCTCAAGAACCACCGCTTCTTGAGCAAAGGCAAAAGAACAAAAAGATACTAAAAAAGATAACACTACCAACAAAATTGACATCTTTTTCATATACTTCCCTCCCATTTGTAAAAATTTGTTTTCTCGAAAATTTTAGTTTATATTATTTTATATCATCCTGTACTGTCAAGAGCGCGAGGGCTTTCTGTCAATAGGGGTGGGAGTATTCTCTTCTAGGTATAAATCCCAGTAACATCTTTCTCCAGCACACTTCTATATTTTCCAGCCCCCCAATATTTCTCTTTAGCATCTTAATCTTAAAATTATAGTAGCAATGTTAAAGTAAAGCATTAATGCTACAATATCCACTATCGTAGTAATGAGCGGAGCAGAGAATACCGCTGGATCCACACCCCCTTTGCTGCCTATTATTGGTGATATCACCCCTATAGTGGAACTTACAATTAAAACTACAAAAAGAGTAATGCCCACCGCAACAGCAATTTCTATTGAACCAAGATAGGTTGATTGTCGTCGCGTGATTACAGTGATTTCTAAATATTTAGACTTCTGACTATAGTTATTTATATATTGTAAAATATCATAGATATGAGAAATTTCCCTCAGCTATTATTGCTTTTGCTGGTTTGCTCTTTAATCACGGTGCCTGCTTTCGGTAACTCTGGTGAGGCATTGTCTGTGATTTGCGGTGTTGTGCCTCATCACTTGCTAGCTAAAGAAATTATGGTGGATTTTTTCAGTTTTATTGCTAGAGAAGAGCAGCTTCCTGACACCATCATTCTATTAAGCCCAGACCACTTTCATAGTGCGGCTCTCGAGAGGGGCAATTCCTTTATCAGTGTTAATTGGGAGTCGGACGATGTTAAGCCGGGTGATGTCGCTGTTGACAGGGAATTGTTAAAAAAGATAGCTACTAAAATCAGGATAAGGCCAAATCAGGGTGCGGTGCTTTCGGAATTTGGCCTTATGAACCTCTTGCCTTTAATTAAAGAGTATCTTCCGGAAGTGAAAATCGTGCCTATTCTGATACCAGCCGACATTTCCCGGGAAGAGGTGGCTCAGCTGGTAAATACAATTAACCAGGTTGCTTCTCTTCAAACTATCATGGTAGCCAGTGTCGATTTTTCCCATTACCTTCCCTCTCGCGCAGCATCATTCCATGACGTTAAAAGCATTAGGGTTTTATTGAACGGTGAGGAAGAGCATTTTGAAAATATAGAGGTGGATAGCTGGCAATCATTGTATGCTGTGAGGTTATTTGCCCGGTTGCGGAAAAAAGAAAAACCGGTCGTGATTGCTCACAAAAATTCTGTGGACTTCTTATCCCTTTCTCCGGATGAGACCACTTCCTATTTCAGCGTGGTTTTTGAGGAGGGAGAAGCTGAAAATGAGGTCGATGCAGAAACAATTTTATTCGCTGGGGATATGATGCTGGGGCGAGGTATAGCAGAGCTGAATAAAAGGAATGGTATTTATTATCCTTTTCAAAAAATTGGGCGATTATTGAGAGGCGTTGATGTTGTTTTTGCCAACTTAGAAGGTCCCGTTGGGGAAAAGCCGCCGGAATTTGGGGGCGATAAACTGCAACTTGCCTTTCTTCCCCGGGTTCTTGAAGGGGTTAGCTGGAGTAGGATTAATCTTGTATCCTTAGCCAATAATCATATTATGGATAGAGGAGCAGAAGGCTTACAAGAGACCAGAGATTGGCTGGATAGATATCAGATTTGCCATATTGGTAATCCTTTATATAGCTATCAGGATGAGCTAAATCCCTGTTTTTTTACTGAACACTCCGTTTTTTTGGCTTTTAATAGAGTGCTACCGTTTACCCATAGAGAGGAGGAAATTGTTAGAGAAATAAGGGTA
>Ga0134100_1002213_pt1 | contig 16022 bp, 16 predicted proteins | sample 11_taG_2_FD_94444 | JGI IMG/M metagenome (GOLD analysis project Ga0134100, IMG submission 94444) | Switchgrass degrading microbial communities from high solid loading bioreactors in New Hampshire, USA - 11_42_5_180_A3 metaG | ecosystem: Engineered > Bioreactor > Semi-continuous > Anaerobic >...
CGCTCAGGCTTGCGCCAGATGGCTCAGGCCTTTTCAGCATGCATTATTTTCAAGGTTCAATGTCCCTAGCGTCTACGCTACTTTTTTCTCATTTACCACTTGACTTCATATAGTCAGTCTTTTTAATCCTTATCTAATTATTACCCATTATAACAAAATAAAATTAACAATATTATTTTAAATCTTCCTCTCACGGGTCGCTCATACAGTTCAATGATGTTACCGCTCGGTGGTCTTTCCTCCGAAACAGATCGGCTTATCTCAATGAGAAACCTTGCACCCGCCTTTTTTTGAGTAACCAGGATAACCGCCTTGGTTTCCCTGGGATATGGTACTATTTACGGGCGGCAGTAGGGACAGGGAAAATATCCTTCAGAGGCTGCCTCGTATGCATTGGAAAAATAAATAATACTGCCCCGGTTAAATCCGGGATCCGAAACAACGGTGTTTTGTAAGAATTCGCAGTCCGTTTTGCAGTAATATAAGACCCCCTGGTAAGTATAGCCGGTTAAGGGAGTTTTCCTGATGACCCTTGCACCCCCAAGGGCATAGTGCTTATAGTTCTTGCCTGAAATAATTGGAAAACCTTGAGCAAAAACTATTATACCCTCGTCGGTGAGGGCCCTCTTCCAATCTGCGTCATCTATTGACGGAAATTCCAGCTTAACCGAGAAACTTCTGCCCAGCGTCCATTGGTTATAATAATCCATATACGCCATGATTTTTTCTTCGACAGAGTTTTTTACTGCCGTCAATCGTAAGTCTTCAAAAGTCTGTTTCTCCTTAAAGTAAGGAATATCGTCTTTAAATTCGCTGTAATCGCCTTCCTTTAAGGTCTGTTCCGCTATATCGAATACATATACTTTATTTTCAAGGGTATAGCGGATTATGTATCTGTCGGATATAACTTCTCCGATATAGTGCTGCATGGGGAACCATATATGTTTGATCTCGGTTTGCCCGTTTATGTTTTTATACTCATCAAGAGCATATAATGAGAACCCTTCACTTTCCAGAAAAGCAAGAACCGGTATGCAGGCATCAACCCGTGCCATTAATGACTGATTGCCTTTAGCGTTGAAGGAATGGTATACAGAGTCAAAGAATACTTCAGCAGCAATCTGTCTGGCATCTGTTATTTTTACGTTACTCGTATATGTAAGCCCCGTCCCCCTGTTTGACAGAATAAATGCGGCATCGACAGCCGCGTTGTCTATTATATTGTCATAATAATACCTTAACTTCTGATCCTGTATTGCAATTTCGGCTTCTTGCGCGCTTATAAAAATGAAGGGAGAAATGATAATTACAAATATTACTGCAAAACTAGTAAGCTTCATTTCTAACCATTCCTCCCGCACGAACAAATATAGCAGGGTAATCGGTATCCCTGAACAGTATCATGTCGCGAATTGCTGTTGCCATTGTCTTGCCTTTGTTTTGAACTTCGACAAAAAGAAGATCCCCCATACTCATATCATAGCGTCGTGATTTGTCATGTACCGGCAAAGTAGTATTATCCGGATACAAGACACCTAAGATGTCTTGTTCGCCATAGTTAACATGGGTCACTTCATATTCGCCGGTAAAGCTTAAATTGCCGTTAATTTGTTTATAGACCGGAGTTACCGATCTTTTTATATGTGAAAGTTTGATCGTATATGTGTTTCCCGTGGAGTTGATACGATCTTCGAATTCCGAGTACATGCCGGGTGTTATATACCCTGTGTCCCTGCAGGCATCGACAAATCTGTTGCATTCTGTCAGAACTATGTTGTAGGCGATATCATCCTGCCTGTCCAGAACAGTCATTAAAGGAAAAAGAAACATTAATACAGCACATAATAAAAACGCCAATACTTTCCAAAAAGCTCCGTCCATGCCTTCTCCTTTTCTATCTCAAAGTATATTGGACTTTTACTATTCGTCCCGAATCGTCTTTTTCAAATTTGATATCGTAGAATGAAGCATGGTTTAAATCCGATGTTTCAACATTGGCTGCATCTATTCCGGAAACCCATATTCCAGCATGACTCTGATACGAAGATATTATCGAGTCCGAGTACACACCTAGCAATTCAATATTTTTCTCAAGCCTTTTGGTTTCCAGAACCTGATGTATGACCTCTGTCCCTTTTATTGCATAATTGCCTTTTTCCTCTGCATTGGAAACCATCCTGTCACTGTTAATGGCTGCATTGCTTTTGGCAATATAATCCCGGTAGTTGTTGTAATTGGAAAAGAAAAACGTGAAAGCCAATCCGAGCAAAACAACCGCCAGACCCAAATAAAGTATTCTATCAACATTGCCGCTCATAATCATTCCTTCTGTGCAAAAATCACGCCACATATTTTTAAGTTTGTATCGTATACCAATTGGGATATGAATGTCCCTGAAGGATTGATATATTTGGACGTAAGATTGGGATTTTCACAGTCCCTTCTTTCCGCGTCCATAACAGTCTTGCTGATACTGGTCAGAAGTTCTCCGCTGCTTACTGACAGTATTGCGCACCGGTTGTCGGCGCGAAGCGTGCCGGTTGTTTTAGATATATATTGATTATAGTTTGAAATGTTCAGGCCTGTGCCGGTGGAAAGGTCCAGATTTACTGGATTCCCGCCATTGGAGCCCAGGGTTGCCACAAGGACGATTACCTCGCCGCTTCTGCCCGAAAAAGTTCCCAAAGCTGAAAGAACATCGTCTCCCTTTACTTCCTTTCCGTCATATATTCTGAATCCTTCCTCCTCCATGTTCTGGGATATTGAACCTATACGATCGTTGGCAAAATTGCTTACTTCTTTCATACCGCCGAAAATACTCAGCCCTATAGTTACGACTGCAATAAAGAGAAGAATTGAAACTCCCAGCCAAAGTGCTTTAGATATATTACCTTCCATAGCTTTACCTCCTGTAAATTTTATTTATATTTGTATTATTTGTTTATAAAATGCCGAAATACTGTTCATTCCGGACACTATCATCGGTATTATCAGATACAGAATTATCATCATATAGACCGGCAAAAAGCCTATCATTTTACCCAGGTTTTTCTTTCTCTCTACTATTCTTTCATTGGCATCTTTCCGGGTTTCACGATTGAAATTCATTTCGTTTTCCAATTCTTCAAATGCTTTTGCCACATCCAGGTCAGAACTTGTCAGCTGGAGGTTGTCTATTATAGCCAGCAAAGGGGGGAAGGCAACCTCGGCTTTGAGCTCTTCCAGCGCCTCATAAGGTCCCGAGCTGAAATTCAGTATGCATTTTTGTAATGGTTCTTTAAAATGAACCGAAAAAGCCTCCATCCACTCTAAAATCTCCTGAACGTGAACCCTGTTCATATGCATTAACATAAGGATAATTGTTTGAAATTGGGTAACTTCATCTTCCATATCAATCTTTCTTGCCTTTGCCATAATGGCAAGGCTGATGACGGGAACCCAATATCCCGCAATAAATAACAGGAAACATAAAATAAGCTGCCACCACCAGAATATATTGTTGGAGAGCTTATGGATCTTATTATTAATTCTTTCATGGGCAACTGTTATTTCCTGTTCGCTCAATTGTCCGTCTTCAACCAGTTTTTCAAGTACCTGTTCCTCGTTTGGATTTTTACCCAGGCTTAAAATAATCTTTCTGTCAAAATCTGTGATATTTTTAAGCCTTTCATATTCCTGATCCGATAGTTTGCCTCCCAAAAAGCCGTCAGGCATTTGCGGCAAATACAGAACAGAATACCTTGTGTATGCGTTTAACCCCAAAAACATGCAAATGCCGAAAATAAAAGCAATAAACCCGATAAGAAGCCTGCGGACATAGAGAGTATATATATTCACTGGTGCCATTGCGCTTTTTATAAGTTCCGTTAAATATTGCGACTTTTTTGAGTATTGACGGGGCACCAGTCGGTCAACAACCGGATGCAGCAATTTTTCATAAATACGTTCTTCAAACGATTTATTTACATATCCGCTTTTGATATGATCTTCAAAACGCTGCAGCTTTCTTAGTATCATATAGCAGATAACTGAAGATAATACGACTCCAATACCCAGGACAATGCCCAACCTGCTGGAATAAAATGATTCCAGAGGAGCGAAGCTGCCTGCTGCCCAATTTCTCAGAGGCTTTAAGAAAAACAGGGGAAGAAGGGATATTGTGGTAAGGCTTTTCAAAGCGTACTTAAGCTTTTCCCGCTTATATAATTCGGCTTTGATTTCGCTGCCCAGATATGTTATACATCGGACAAAAACCGAGCTTCCCTCGACAAAAGTGTCTCCGTATTCCTTTGTAATGAAAATTATACCTGCAAGCATTTTAAAATATTTGTTGGGGACCGTTTCATAATACTTCTCCAGCTCCGCTTCCACATCCTTGGAAAAAAGAATGTCATTTATCCGCTCCGCCTGGGTATAAACTTCAAAAGTCCCTTTCTTATTCAGAAGATTGCAGGCCTCCTGATTTGCGTCCTCGACAGATTTATGCTCATAGTATTTATGTCTCAAAAGCTCCAGATATTTAATCTGTTGCCTGAGAAGCCTGTCCTGAAGATTGCTTATGTACAATTCTATTATTGTGTCTGCTATAAAAGACAAAAGGGCTGCAAATAAGATCATAATCAGCAAGTCACGGGTAACAGCCCAGAAAATAATCACAACAGAAACATATGCCGCCGCTGAAAGCAAAAGAAGGATAACAGTAGTCTTTCTGATACTTATTTCATCAGAGACAGTATAAATTTCGAGCCTTTTTCTGATATTCAGCAAAAGCTTTTTAAATACTGGTATTCTGCTTAAGTCGCGATACAGTGAAATATAAAATGTCGAATATTTTTCGCCTGCCTGTCTTAAGTTCTTCTCCAATTTATTCCGCTTCTTTGTATAAAACAGGTTTACCATTATCAATATGAACGCAAGAAAAAGGCAGAATACTCCGATAATGCCATATATATTCAAACTCTCACCTCGCTTTTCAGGTTAAAATTCAAATTCATAAAATCTTCGAATTGTCGCGCATCTTCGGTTGTCATGGCGCGTTTCATCCGCTCTGCCCTTTCTTTTGTGACAGGATTGACCGCAACATATCGTCCATTTCTGAATTCGATGATATTACGGCACTCGAAAATCCTCTTATCGGTCATCTTTCTATAGTACTCAGCGGTTGTTTCCATAAAAGAAGCTGTTTTATCGCTGAGATTTTTTTCATAAACAAAACTGTCAGGAAGAGGCGTGTCCGGAAGTTCCACTATTTCAGTTATCCGTTCAATATATCTCTTGCCTTCATAGTCTCTTGCGAGATGTATATCAAAATCCAGGACCGAGACCACCTGCTGTTCGGCTATTTTCTCATTCGTAAACATCTCGCATTTCAATAATGAGTTTCTGAGAGAATAAACCAGATCCCGTGTAGTTTTGGCATGATGGGTAAAAAGGGTAAACAATGATGCTACCTGAGACATCTGTATCATCCATGCCGCGACCGGATCGGTTGCCACTTCTCCCAGTATGTTTACGCTGCCGTCTGTCTTTTTCTGAATATCAAGTCCCATTTGTCCGGAAATAGTTTCGGTTTCTCTGAAAGACAGGATGTTTCTTCTCGGGTATAATCTTCTGAGATTCAGCTCAAAAGCCATTTCCTGAATACGAAGGGTCAAGGTGGCATAAATATGTTCAATCATAGCCATAAGCATTGTAGTTTTTCCGCTACCCTGCTGGCCGGTTATGGCAGTTATCATCCCGCCCTTTACTATGTATTTAATCAAGTTTATTGGCAAATGGGCATTCTCATCCTGAATAAGCATTTCAAGTCTTACATTCTTAATATAAAATTTACGGACAAAAAAAGCCCAGGATTCGGAAAACGGCGGCCTTACCACCAGGACACGGCTTCCGTCCTTCATCTCGTTGACCCTGTAGCCTGTAGCCTCTGAAAGCTGCCCTCCGCGATTGTAACGGTATATAATCTGACAGACTCTTTTCAACTCGCTTTCACTTTCAAAGCTTAAAAAATCAAGTTTTATGGATTTGCCTTTATAAAAAATCCAAACGCTTTCATAGTTTCTCTGGTAACTTGCGGCAATATCCATTTGCTGCCGGAAGTTCGAAAAATCAAAATGGTCTGCGGTTACTCCGGAAACTCCGGCGGATACACCGTCAATATTCATATCTCTGATTTCGTCTATGACGCCTAACCCTTTATATTGCTCATACACCGCCTGGGTAATGACTTCAAGTTTATCTTCCTTAGTGAGGATGAAGCCCAACCTGTCATAAATATCATCGATCTCCTGTCTGGATATGAAATAGCAATATTCCCCATCTTCGTTCTTTTTCAGTTTATCCAGTCCGAACGTATCAATCAGATAAGAAAGCGCATCGGCTCCATGTTTCTTCTTCATCATGTGAAGCAGAACTGCAAATTTATACTTCGTTGACAGAAGGTATGAGTTATTGAAAGGAATGACTGAATTGATTTTTTCATTAGGGATGTAGGAATGCAAAATATCATAGATAAAAGCCTTGACAAACTGTTTATCCACAATGGATCCGTGCATACATACCTTGAGCGCTTTCTTAAGCTCCGCCCTTTTATTGGCCTGCTTTTTAAACTCCTCCTCGCTGAGGCCAAGCTCAAATAAATTTGTTCTTGTTATTTCATTAATGCAATCCTTAACATATTCGATGAGTCCCGGAATTGTGTACTTCTGGGGATCTTCATTTTCACCTGTCTCCATATTGTACTTTCTTGAAACAAAGAAAAAGTACAGAGATATACCCAAACCAAGCAATATTAAAATGATTATTATCAGGTTCATGATAAGCGGCAACTTTTATCGCACCCCTCAACAATGTACTCACAAAGCCGGTTTAAAGAGTTTAACACCTCTTTTTCTTCGCCTCGTTTTGTATTCCGGTTAAATGCAACATATTCATATACTCTTCCGGTATTTAAGGCATCCAGTAAATGTGAACTGCTGGGAATCTCAAAAACGTAATTTCTCTTTATCCCGAATCTTCTTGCAAGGTTGGCTCCCGTTATACCGCTGTGCTTTTCGTACCGCGCTAAAACAAAAGCGGCCTGCTTTTGTCTTAAAAACTCATACTCATTAAAAAGGGCAGCCAGATCATCCAGTAACAAACTGTTCTGGTTTACGCAAAAAACTATTATGTCCGAACTTTTAAGAAGACTTAAACTGTTGTTTTCTTCAATGCCGCTGTGGACATCCAGTATTATGAGGTCATAGAATTCTTTAGCAAAGCTGAGTATGCTTAAAAATAGCTCCTGATCCTCCGGCGGCATTTTCTGCTTTTTCTCAGACCCCAAAAGCAAGTCCATCCTGTGATTTTTCAGGACCGAGTATGTATAATCCGCAATCATTTCCGACTTAAGTCTTCCGTTTTTCACAAGTCTTAACAGGGCATCGATTCCTTGATTATTCAAGTTCCCGAAACTGTTATTCTGTTTTGGCTTTTTAAATAAATAACCTTCTATAGCGCTTCTTTCTGTTTGGTTATGAGCAATTAATGTTTTTAATGCTGTATTTTGTGCTATGACAGAAGCCGCCGCTGCGGTAGTAGTACTTGTAGCTCCCTGTCCGTGCATGTTTGACCAGAAGGAAACCTGCATCCTATTTCATCCTTTCAGCTCTTTTTAACACTGTTTTTGCCTCTTTTGCATCCAAGGAAAAAATATATTGAATTATTTTTCTGAGTGCGTTTCTGATAGGTAATGACAGTTTCCTTACAGGTAATTTGTTTGAATATTGACTTTCTATCATAACGATACGGTTTTTTTCTTCAAAGTATATTTCATCTGTACCGACAATCTTGGTGAAGCTCGGTAAGTTATGTTCCCAGTAGCTGTTTAGAAAATGACTGCCTATTTTGCAATACTCCATAATATTAAGATAGATAATATAAATATATAGTGACGGCTGCGACCAGATATATTCTCCAGCTAAATTTATACAACTTTCAAGCTTGCCTCTGGTTGTTTCACTTATTGCTATTACCTTAAAATCCTCCGGGATATCCATATATTCTTCTGCATCCACAAAATTGCTGGTATTCTCCGAAATCTTTGACAGAGGGTTTTCATCGTCTTTTAGCAGCACAAAATCAATCCCGCAGTATTCATAACTATCAGTGACTTCATCAAATGAATAAGCCTTCTTCGATAATACGGTTATTTTCGAATGACATGACGCGATTTTGGCAAGACAAAGTATTAAAAAACGCTTTTCTTCCGTACTCTCTCCCAGAAATACTACATTCATTTCCAGCCCTCCTTAAAGATTATCTTCCACACTGGTTTCCGTTCCTGAGCCTAAAGCTTCGCTTTCGGTAACATCAGGAAAAACTACATCATTATTATCATTGAACACTCTGTTTCTCCCTGCATACTGGTAATCTTCATTGATTCTTTTCTCGAACAGTTCGCGATTACGGGCTTCCAGCTCTGTCACTGCTTTATTGATGATGTTGGGATCTTCCAGAATCAGTTTTTGCACCTCTAGATTCACTGGATATGTTATTGCCGCTTGATCCTGGATATCCGGCGCTATATAGGGCACCGCATAAAGTACGGTTCCCTCCACAATACTTGCATCAACAATGGCACTTGCCATTCTTAGTATTTCTTCCTCACCGACGTGAAACCATATTATGGTTTTTTGATTATCTTCAGATCTTTCTAAATCAGTAACCTGCTTCTTGGAAAGGACGATATAATCCAGACCATTCGGAAACATGATCCTGATATCGATAAATTCATTTTTTTGAAGCTTTTGCGGCAGGTTTAAAACTGAGTATTCCATAAGCCTCATATCATTGGGATATTCTTCTTTCCCATACAATAGAGAATCAGTTAATACCGTATTGGACAGAATATTGCATCTTATTACCTTTCCAACAGCCAGGGAAGGATCGGTAACAGCATCTTCCGGTTTAAGGTCTGCACTTATTTCGGCCGGAGCAATATCTTTATCCTGTAAAATATCTCCTGATTTTTTATCTGTCGTGATTTTATATACCAGACTTGTAGGATTATTCTTTCTGTACTCTTCTACAGCCATTTGCATGATTTGGAACTTTTCTTGTTCAGTCATCTGATATGTATTTTTCTGATAGTAAAAATAACATACTGCTAAAATTATTAAAGAAAGCGAAAGACCTGCGATAAAACCCAGTAGAATCCTGTAACGCTGTGGCCTTGAAATCACCTTTTAACCCCCTTATCTCATAATTGCCCTGCTAATTTGCATATTTCATTAAGCGCTGTTCCTATACTCTTATGATCTTCCGTACTCAGATAAAAAGGATTCTTAACAGCTGAATAAAGTACAAGCCTATTGCAGCCCAGAAGCTTTTTCAATTTTTGGTGTTCATAACTTTGAGTAGTATTCGCCGCGTAAATCCACTCATCTTTTGCCGGGGACCGGATCTCTTTGCTGCATTCTGAAAAAAGATCGTATTTCCAAGGTACACATGGACATACGATCACCCTGATATCAGCATGATTAAACTGACTTATTTTTCTTTCGGTATTCAATTGTCCAATATCAAGGATTATCACATCGACACCTTTTCTGGATATCTCACCAAAGTCTGATACACTGGGATAGAAAATCAGATTATTTGCTTCGAACCTGTTTTCGCTTTGAATCTTTACCTCACCCAGCTCATCCAGATACTCTCTTATCCTGTCAAAATCACCGCTGGAGTTAAGTTCAACTAATATGGAATTAATCTTGTTATTTGATAAGTATTTCCCTATGGCCAGGCATAGAGACGTTACACCGCTAGCCGGCAGCACAGAGGCAATTGCCATTACTCCTTTAAAGCTTCTTTCTTCGTTTCTTATATTATAAAAAAACAGTCTTTCGGAATTTATTATTCTGCCAAGTTCTTCAATCGCTTCTTCGCATGTTTGAAACCTTTTGTTAGGATCGGTTTGTGTAAGTTTCAGAATAAAACGTGTATATCTTTGTGAAATTCCTGCTTTTTTAAGTGCGTCTTTTAATCTGTCAGGGCCCAGTTTTACAGGATGAATTCCTGTGGCAAGATGAATAATTGTCATACCTAAACTGTACAGGTCTGTTCTCCGGTCAGTCTGCCCTATTCCAAACTGCTCGGGTGCCGCATACCCTTGAGTGCCTATATAGATTGTATCTTCTGTTTTTTCATTGGCGTAATATCTGGCAGTACCAAAGTCAACAAGCCTTAGTTGGCCTATGTCATCCACTATTAAGTTTGCGGGTTTTAAATCCCTGTAAATTATGGGGGGAACCCTGTTGTGCAGGTATTTTAACACATCAAGAATATCTTTCGTCCATTTGATAAGTGTTCTTTCACAGATTTTTCCCTGGTATTCCAAAACTCTCAGTAAATTTGATCCGGGAAAGTAGTCCATTACAATATAGTAATTATCAGTATCCTCTGCTAAATCAGTTATTCTCGGTAACATAGGGTGGCTGAGGTCCTTTAATATTTTTATCTCCTCTATATCCAAAGAAAGTCGGGAACTACTTTTAGATAAAACCTTAATAGCCCAGAGATTATTCAAGACTATATTTTCTGCCAAATATACAGCCGAAGTGCCTCCTTCACCCAGAAAGTCAATAATTCTATATTTGTCAGCAATTATTTCACCTTTTATCATTGTAGCGACCTCACCCGTCATTAAAACTAAAGATTTCTAACGGGTAAGGATTTAAAAACCTGAAGCGACAGATACCTCGCCACGTCTAAAAAGCCTTACCCGTTATACCGTAGCTGGGGGGAATCTTATTATGTTTATAAAGCTATATAATAATATGTGGTTACTGTTAATTATTGTAACATTTTGTTGAAATTAAAACAATAGTCAAATTTTATATTCAATAATATTTTTTTAACTTACTACAAAATGAAATCAGCCGGGAGTTTTATTCTTCCGGCTGATTTATGCGTATGTTTTTAATTTTATCTTCTCTTTTTAAGCTCTTCCATAACATCATCCCATCCAAGGCCTTGATCTACCATGAGAACCGTGAGATGATACATAAGATCAGCTATCTCATACCGAATTTCCTCAGCGGAACCGTTCTTGGCTGCGATTATTACCTCGGAGGCTTCTTCTCCTATTTTCTTGCAAATTTTATCTATACCTTTATCGAATAGATAATTTGTATAGGATCCTTCTTTGGGATTAACCCTTCTGTCTGTAACAACATTAAAAATTTCATCCAAAATATTGAATCTTTCGCTCATAACAAATCCCTTCCATTGTCTTAATCTGAATTACTTCAACATTATAATATACAGTAAAAACGAATTAACTATTTCTGCTTCATCTGAGCCGGGAATACCGGAATTTATATACAATTCTTCTTTATAGGTATCGAATGGAGCTATTTATAACCAAACCAGGAACTTACTATTCAAGGCTTCTGAAAAAGCAGGTCCTGTTTCCGGTATGGCATGCGGCTCCTTTCTGAACTACTCTGGCCAAAAGAGTATCCCCGTCACAGTCTATAGAAATGGAAACCAAATTCTGAATATGTCCTGATGTTTCACCCTTCATCCAAAGCGCCCTTCGACTTCTGCTGTAATAAACCATCCTTTTCTTTTCAAGTGTCTGCCTTAAAGCTTCTTCGTTCATCCAGGCCAGCATCAGTACCTCTCCGGTATGCTGATCCTGGGTAATCACAGGTACCAGCCCTTTTTCGTTGTATGAAACAGCTTTCATAAAGGATTCCTTATCCATAATTCTGCTCCCGGCTTAATTCTAAAACATAATCATTTTCATGTTTCTTCTATATTGTACCATTATATCTCTAGTGTTTTAAGCTCTTCTCCTGAGTTTTATCCCTAAATATCCAAACAATCTTTAAGTAGTCCTTATGCTTCACAGTAAAAATAACGGCCACGACAAATGGATTGTTTTACACCTCAATGCCTGTATAATTCATTATTATTTCCCTTATATATTCCGGAAAACTGCGAGTATAGATTAAATCAAGGAGACTACTGCTTTGCTTGAGGGACATGATTAACTGCCGGTTGGTTATAAGGTTCTTCTCAAATGCCACCGCCAGTTCATCAAGGTCAATTATTTCAACCCTTCCGTCCGGCATTATTTTAATATCTGTAAGCAAGTCATGCAAATAATAAGTATCTGCTTTTTCATCAAAATTGACATTTACAATATCACAATACCAATACAGAATTTTTTCATCATGACCGAAAAAAGCGCTTATTTTCCAGCCCTTATCTATAAAAACACACGAGATGCCGCTTGTTATATCATCCCGGGGTTTAATGGGATACCACTTTGTAATGAGATGTCTATTGTCTCGATACAATATTTTATCCGATGACAAATCAATGGTCTCAGCAGGAATATATCTGATACGGTATATTTTTGTCATTTCTTACACCTCAATGACTTTTTATTAATTATACATTAAAAATCGGCAAAAACAATACACATTACATTTTAAAGGCTATAATTGGGTAATATGTTATAATTTAAAAAGAAACTATGTAAGGGTGGTTATTCTACAAATGAAAACAGTACCTATGGATTTAAATGAAAAGGACAAACCTGCATCCATTGTTAAACCTGAAAAGAGATCCTGCAAAAACTGTATCAAGGGTAAGCACATAGGTATTACCAATGATATTCTCTGCCGTGAAAAGGGTATAGTTTCCGTGGATTACTGCTGTTCTTCCCACCAATATTTTATAATGGATGATTTTAAAAAACTTGATTTTTATCGTTGCTGCGATTGTGAATTCTTTATTTTTCACCCTCATGAGCAAATAAACACATATGGCGTTTGCGAAATGTTTTCGGTCAGGAAATGCGACGGCAGAATAAAAAAGGCATGCTCCAGGTTTGTTCGCCGAAAAGAGCATACAGCGTGAAAAAGAGGCTGCCGCAAAACAATCTGTCATCCTGCGCGAAGCGTAGAATCTTCCTGCTGGCTGCGTTTAACAGTCTGATTTAAATGATTCTTCAGCCATTACAAGGACTTGGAATGACATGTTCATTGTTTTGAGACAGCCCCGTTATTTAAGAGACTATTTTTTATATTCTTGCTACGCCTGATTTTCTGGCAGCTTCTGCCACTGATTCTGCAACTGTCTTTCCTACTCTCGGATCAAACGCCGCGGGAATAATGTATTCCGGACTCAGTTCCTCATCGCCGATAAGTCCGGCCAACGCGTATGCCGCGGCTTTTTTCATCTCATCATTTATATCTCTGGCCCTTACATCAAAAGTGCCCCGGAAAATACCCGGAAAGGCGAGTACGTTATTAATCTGGTTGGGGTAATCGCTTCTTCCTGTTGCAACGATCCTGGCTCCTGCCGCTTTTGCTTCCTCCGGAAAAATTTCTGGTGTGGGATTTGAGCAGGCAAACACAATTGCGTCGTTTGCCATAGACTTTACCATGTCGCCTGTTACAACCTTCGGAGCAGACACTCCTATAAATACATCTGCGCCTGCCATCATCTCGGCCAGTGATCCGGCTCTTTTTTCCCTGTTTGTAATAAGCGAAATCTCTTCTTTTATCGGGTTCATACCTTCTTTACGGCCTTCATATATAGAACCGTTCCTGTCACAGAGGGTAATATCCATAAACCCATCACTTAAAAGCAGCTTCGTAATGGAGATGGCTGCTGCGCCGGCACCGTTAATTACTATCTTTACATTCTCTTTTTTCTTATTGACAATTTTCAAAGCATTAATAAGTCCCGCCAGAGTAACCACGGCAGTCCCGTGCTGGTCGTCATGGAAAATCGGAATATCACATTTTTCCTTAAGTTTCCTTTCTATCTCAAAGCATCTTGGAGCGGCGATATCTTCCAGATTAATTCCGCCAAAGCTGCCGCTTATCAAATATATGGTATTGACGATTTCATCCACGTCTTTTGATTTAATACACATGGGAAAAGCATCCACATTACCGAATTTCTTGAACAATACGCATTTGCCTTCCATAACCGGCATACCGGCCTCAGGCCCAATATCACCGAGTCCCAGCACAGCGGAACCATCTGTAACCACCAGGCACAAATTATGGCGTCTTGTCAGCTCATAACTTTTGTTAATATCCTTTTGAATTTCAAGACACGGCTGTGCCACACCGGGGGTATACGCAAGTGATAAATTCTCTTTGTTTTCTACGGGAACGGTTGCGATAATCTCAATTTTCCCTTTCCATTCTTTGTGCATCCTTAATGACTCATTTGCATAATCCATAAATTCACCTCATATTTCATCAAGCGGAATCAGGTTTATTTTACTAAAGCATTATATAACAAACAAGACCGCAAAAACGATTAATATTATATCACTTTTTCGAGACCGCGCCCGACATGAAACTGCCTCATAAATCTACTCCAAAGAAACGAACTGCATTATTGTAGCATACATCCCTCACAAGCGTGCCCAGTGTTTCATAATCGGGAGGATAGTCGCCCTTTTCAACATACTCTCCCAGAAAATCACATAAAATGCGGCGGAAGAAATCATGTCGAGTGAAAGAGGTTAAGCTGCGGCTGTCGGTCAACATCCCCACAAATCCGGATAACCCTCCTGTCTCAATAAGGTCTGTAAGCTGGTTACGTATGCCTCGAACAGTGTCATTAAACCACCAAGAGTTGCCCAGTTGCACATAATACGGAGACTTTGCGCAGCTGAAGGCGATAACCGCCACTGCCAGTTTTGTATAGTCAGTCGGGTTAATAGGGTATATAATCGTCTTAGGCAGTACACCTTCTGAATTCAATGTATTAAGCAGTTGAATAATTGCGTTTACATCAAGCGAGTTCCCAATTATATCATAACCGGAATCCGGTCCGATTTGTCTGAACATTTCTGAATTAGTGTTTCGAACAGCGCCAAGATGCATTTGCATGACCATATCATTTTCAAAATACATCCGGGCAAGCTTAAGCAACATATAACTTTGGAATCGTGTAACATCGTTGTTCTCCGGCAGTTTGCCGGCCATCCGTTCTTTAAATATTTTGTCTGCGGCTTTTTTATCGCATGCGGCAAATTTTATTTCGGCAAGATCGTGATCGGAAACGAAGCATCCGGCCTTTTTAAAACGACAAAGCGATGACTTCAGCGCAGCGCACAGTGCATCGATATCTTTAATCTCCATTGATTCACTCTTATTGAGCTGTGAGATAAATGTTTTAAAATTTTCAGAAGCAATGTTGAGAGCCCGGTCAGCCCGGAAGGTTGGAAGCATGGAAAAAGATACATCCTGCTTGGCCAATGCTTTGTGCCAGCTCAGATCGCTTGTCGGATCATCGGTAGTACACAGCACTTTGACTTTGCATCGCTCAATAAGCGCCCGTGCGCTCATTTCAGGCCGTGCGAGCATCTCGCTGCACCGCTCATATATTTCATCAGCATTTCGTTCAGTAAGCGGCTCGGTAATGCCAAAGAAATGTGACAGTTCCATGTGTACCCAGTAATACAAGGAGGAACCGATGAGCCTTTGCGTAACCTGCGCAAATTTGTGAAATTTCTCCTTGTCAGGCGCATCTCCGGTAATAAAATACTCATCAACACCTGCAGCCCTCATAGCCCGCCATTTATAATGATCATGCCCAAGCCACAGTTCCGTAATATTGCTGAATTTTTTGTTCTCAAATATCTCCTGAGGGCTAATATGATTATGATAATCAAAAATTGGCATATCCTTGGCATATTCATTATATAAACGCATTCCCGTCGCATTGTTTATAAGGTATGAATCTGCTGCGAAACTTTTCATCTTGATCCTCCAATGATTGTATGCATTTCGGCTTTGAGTGCACGAACATGATAGAATAAGATAATAAATGTCCTCGTAATGATAAGGATATTATATCATAAATGTACATGATGGATTTTTAACGGTTCTGCGTCAATTGTTGGGGTAGGACAAAGTAAAATGAAATAGCTCTATAATACTGGCAGATAATCGTAAAGGTTGTCTGCCAGTTTCTTTAGTTTTTTAACATGACGGTTTTAAGCC
>Ga0134100_1002215_pt1 | contig 16011 bp, 13 predicted proteins | sample 11_taG_2_FD_94444 | JGI IMG/M metagenome (GOLD analysis project Ga0134100, IMG submission 94444) | Switchgrass degrading microbial communities from high solid loading bioreactors in New Hampshire, USA - 11_42_5_180_A3 metaG | ecosystem: Engineered > Bioreactor > Semi-continuous > Anaerobic >...
CTTGAAATCCTTATTACATGAGCGTTTCATGTATTTATATTATACCATGATTGTTATGTCCTTAACTACTCTTTTAGATAAAAAAAGCCCACTTTTCAGTGAGCTTTGTCTTCAGTCTGAAAGACTGCCAATAAGGCAGCCTTTTTTAATCCTTTATATGAATTTTTTTAACTCGGAGTAACATTCACCGCAGATGTTTTTTCCTCTATAAACCCTGATGTCATTTGCATTGTTGCAGAAAATGCAGGCAGGTTCATATTTCTTTAAAACGATGGCGTCGTCGTCAGAATAAAATTCTAAACCATCTCCGATTTCTATGTCCAGAACCCGTCTTAACTCAATAGGTATTACAATTCTGCCCAATTGATCAAGACTCCGAATCATTCCGGTTGCTTTCATAACTTCCCCCCATTTTTGTCTTTATATAAGTAGATTTTAAATTTTTTATCGACTTCTGTCAAGTTTCACAATAAATTTTATTATTCACATTATTTAATAAATGTTAAATAAGAAAAAATGACGACTCTTTCTTAGAGAAGAATTATGCCGTTTTCATGGCAGCATTTTTGCATCTCTTCAGGCCATATGGATGCCTGAACTTCGCCAACATGAGCCTTACCCAGCAGGAACATGCAAATGCGGGATTGCCCAAGGCCGCCGCCAATAGTGTAAGGAAGTCTTTTATTGAGAATATCACTGTGGAAGGGCAGTTTGCGTCTTTCTTCACATCCGGCTTTTTTAAGCTGAGAAAGCAAAGAATCTTCATCTACACGAATGCCCATGGACGATACCTCAAAGGCAGTGTCCAGTACCGGGTAATAAAATAGAATATCACAGTTAAGGTTCCAGTCGTCATAGTCAGGAGCTCTGGTATCATGTGGTTTTCCGGATTTAAGCTTATCTCCTATTTGCATAAGGCAGGTTGATCCGTGAGCTTTGGTAAACGCATATTCGCGTTCTTTAGGAGTATAATTCGGATAAAGATCCTCCAGTTCCTGGGATGTTATGAATGTTATTTTATCGGTCAAATATCGGGTCAAAACAGGATACTCGCTTACGATATAGTCCTCCGAGAGCTTAAAAACTTTATATATACGTTCTACAACTTTCTTTAATGTTTCAAGATTACGGTCTTCTTTGGAAATAATCAGTTCCCAGTCCCACTGATCGACATAAATGGAATGAAGATTATCGGGTTCTTCATCACGGCGAATAGCATTCATATCAGTATAGAGGCCTTCGCCAAGCGAAAAACCATACCGGCCAAGAGCCATCCTTTTCCATTTAGCCAGAGATTGTACGATCTCCACGGTTGCCTGATCCACATACTTTGCGTCAAAGGAAACGGGCCTTTCAACGCCGCTCAAATTGTCATTCAAGCCTGATTCAGGCCGCACGAAAAGCGGAGCTGAAACACGGGTAAGATTTAACTCTTTGGCCAAAGCATTTTCGAAGAAATCCTTTATTTTTTTAATAGCGATTTCGGTATCCCTAAGGTTTAAAGTAGATTTATAATTCGCTGGTATTTTGCAGGAATTTATGTTCATAATCTGCACTCGCTTTCATGTTGACTGATTATATATTTTTGAACAGCAGAACATACATAACACCGATAAAGAAACCCTTGATGGCTGTAAGTTCCAATATTTTATTATAAAAGAATCAAATACAAAAGTATAGCGATAATTATTATTATTTGAATTTTATGCTTAATATATGAAATATGGATATTAAATGATCTCATTATTGTTTAAATTTGAGTAATCTAGGTCAATTGAAAAAGTAAATTCCAAAGGTTACTCTTTCTTTTAATCTCAGTTCAATTGTATTCCTCTCTTCCAGGGTTAGATGTTTCTTTTTTCGTATTGTACCTCCAAAAGAGGCACCACCCAAATACATCATAACTTTTTTGCATAACTTATTTCCACTATATCTTTTTATCTGTTTTTGAAAAACTAAATTCCGCTCTATATTTTTTAGGGGTGGAATTTACTTTTTCAAATGAGGTGAGTAATCCATTCAGAATATACATTACCGGAAATTTGACCATACTGAAAATTTATGTTAAAATAATGCAGTCAAAAGCCTTCGAATATTATTTTTGATTGTTACATATGTATTTTTAGCATCTCTATATGGTGCGCATATCTGAAAAATAATTCTGCAAAATAAGCGCTGAATCTTTGTTAATCAAAGAGCGGGAAAACCAACATATGGGGTGAATCCGGTATTTCCGGTAGGGTTATTCTCTTTCAATCCGAACCCGTCAGCTAATCTCGTAAGCGTTGGAAGAGAGGGTGGTTATTATGCCGTGAACGTCATAAAATCATGGTCCAATAATTTTCAGTAAAAAGATTGGAGGTAGGTTTTATGACCAAAGTATGTCTGATTGGTCTTGGCAGAACAGGGACCGAAATTGCACGGATTATAATGAAACAGCGGGATATGAAACTTGTAGCGACTGTTTGTTCAGATTTTTCAAGCAAAGCCGGAAAAGACGTCGGAGAAATTTTGGGATTACCCGAAGCCAGCATAAAAGTTTATACTTCAAGTCAGCTCAATTATGTTCTTGAAAAGTTAAAACCTGATGTTTTCGTTGATTTTTCCAATCATAAAGCGACAATGAATTATGTATCAATCATTTCAGAAAAGAAAGCCGCTATGGTTATTGGCACAACCGGTTTTTCAAAAACGGATATTATGCGGATGAAAGTCCTGGCGAAAAAGAACGGCTCAGGAATTCTCTATGCGCCTAATATTACAGTGGGAGTAAATGTGATGATGCTTTTGTCCAACATAGTTTCGCGAATTTTAAGCGATTATGATTTTGAGATAAGCGAGGCCCATCACAAGCATAAAAAAGATTCTCCTTCCGGAACAGCATTAAAAATCGCAGATCAAATTGAGGAAGGATTACAGTATTCAGGCGTGAAAGTTAGCGAGTCCATTCCCATTCATTCCACCAGGGCCGGCGGCATAATCGGGAGACACAAACTTATGGCTGCCGGAGAAAATGACAAAATTGAGATTATCCACGAATCCTTCAACCGAAAGGCATTTGCAGATGGAGCCCTGAGAGGGATACGTTTTATTAAAGGGAAAAAAGGTTACTTTGAAATGAAAGATGTACTGGAGTTGGAAAGGGTTTTAGCCTCATATTTTGATAAAAGTAAGGTCTCCTTTGCAAATTCAAGCAGCAGTTAAATTATAAATAAATAAGTGTCTGTCTCAAAATGATACGGGTAATTCCGGATTGCACTCAATATTCATGCCGTCATTCTGAAGATAGCGCAGCGGAGTGAAGGATCTTTATGTTGACAAAAGATTCTTCGCTTACGCTCAGAATGACAAGGAACGATAAGAACCTTCACTGACACACAGGATGACGATAGCCAACCAGGATAACCATTTTGAGACAGATGTTTTGCTTGACTAAAGCTTATACAGATACCATTTATAGGTGTTTACCTCGTATTTCATTTCAAAAATCCTTTCAACTCCGTTTATAATGCTTTGCACGGTAAACACCAGCATGGTATTCCCCGCAAGTTTTTCGGTTTTTCTGTCCAATATACGGTCTATTCGGATAATCTCGGGTTCCTGCCCATCCTCGCACCATCTGAATTTAAGAGGAGTAATAACGCCGTCGCAGGTGCTGAGACAAATCATATCCACACTTTTCATCAATACTTTCATGATAACACTCCCAAACAATCAAAGCAGACTCCGCATACCCGGATAATCATCGATAACTCCGCCTGTAAGGGGAGGAATTCCCGAATTTATGAAACTTCCGCGAACTACCGAAGTTTTCCCGTGATTAAGACGGATAGCATCGATACTGGAATCCAGAGATTTTTTCCGGTAAATTTTTTCATCCTCAAAAATAGAAGTTTGGTAAAAATTATCGGTGCAGAGGGATGAAAAAGAAACACCCAAATGCCTCAAGGGAGTGCCGTCCCAAAGCTCTCTGAAAAGTGCCCGTGCGGCTTTAAAAAGGATCTCGGTGTTATCTGTAGGAGTAAGGAGCTTTCTTTGATGTGAAAAGAAAGTCAAATCCGTTTTCCGTATTGATACCGAAACCACCTGAGCCAGAAGCCGGGCAGTTCTTAATCTGGAAGAGGCGGTCTCTACCAGGGAAAGAAGAAACAGCAGGGCTTCCTTTTCGTTATCAACATCAAAGGGGGTGGTGGTGGAATTGCCGATACCCTTTACAGGCGGTCTTGAAGGATTTACCGGCGAATTATCTATACCATTGGCATACTGCCAAAGCAAATTTCCAAAGCTTTTAAAATGTACTTTTAAAAATTGGGGGTCGGTATGAGCCAGCTGGCCTATGGAAAAAATATTCAGGCGATAAAGCTTGGGGGCCGTATGTCTTCCTACCATAAACAAATCCCTCACAGGAAGGACCCACAGCTTTTTTGGGATTTCATCAGGGAAAAGCGTATGCACTTTGTCTGGCTTTTCAAAATCAGAGGCCATCTTAGCCAAAAGCTTGTTGGAGGAAATTCCTATATTTACAGTGAATCCAAGAGTAGTCTTGATTTTATCGGCAATTTCCCGGGCAATATCCGCAGGACTTTGTTTTCTCAAGGCCAAAGTCCCGGTAATATCAAGAAATGATTCATCGACAGAATATCGCTCCAAAAGGGGCGAATATTCGTATAATAAATCATTTAACGCGGTGGAACACTGCATATACAGGGAATAATCGGGCGGCACAATTATAAGGCCGGGACATTTGCTTCTGGCCTGCCACAAAACCTCGCCGGTTTGAATACCGTATTTTTTGGCAGGAATAGATTTAGCCAGAACAATTCCGTGACGGCTTTCTGCGTCCCCTCCCACAACGCTCGGCACTTCCCGAAGATCGAGAGTTGCTCCGTGTTGAAGTCTGTATACGGCTTCCCAGCTCAAAAAAGCGGAGTTTACGTCTATGTGCAGGATGATGCGGTCTCCGCTTTTATGTGTGCTCATAATAATCCTCCGGCTGAAAATGAAGTTACAGGATAATTATAAACGAACATATGTTCGATGTAAAGAAGAAAATTGTTGCCAGTTGCTCGATAAAATTTGGCAGTGGCCTATAACATAGTAAAATAACCGTAATATATACCATAGCGGACATATGCTAGAATTAAAACAGAGAGGATGATAGCAATCAAAACGACAAGACTGCAGAAGGCTCTGAAGGGGCTTACAAATGCCGTTACCCGTTTTCCGTTAACGACATTGTTCCTTATCGGAGCCGTAATTGTAAATGCCGTTGATATCCACCAGGGTGGGGACTATTCAAAATATCTGTTAACACTGATTGTGGGAGCTTTCCTCGGAGCGGTTGCCCAGGTGATATACGAAAGATTCTGCCAGGGGGATTTTGCAAGGATCATTCTAAGCTGCGGAGCGGCCCTGCTGACGGCAGGTTATTATTTGATAATTATGCCGTCGCCCCAACTGAGTGAAGAAATCAGCATAAGAACGGCAGTTGCGTTGTTTGCGCTCTTAATTGCCTTTATATGGATTCCGTCGGTCAAGAGCAAAGCGACGTTTAACGAAAGTTTCATGATTGCATTTAAGGCCTTCTTTATCTCATTGTTTTTTGCCGGGATTATTTTTGCGGGTACCAGTATCATAATAACCGCTACAAATGAGCTGCTTTTTGAAGTGGACAGTAAAGCTTATTCTCATGCAGCAAATATAATATTCATATTATTTGCGCCCCTTTACTTTCTGTTACTTATACCGGTTTATTACGGAAAATCAGATGAAAATGAGCCTGAAGACAGCACGGAATTTAAAGAGGAAACAATAAATAAGATGGCCGGTTGCCCGAAATATCTGGAAATTTTAATCTCATATATTATAATTCCGCTGACGGCGGTTTTTACGCTGATTCTGGGTATTTATATCGCAATCAACATAGGCAGTGAGTTTTGGACTGACAATTTGCTGGAGCCCATGATCGTATCATATTCCATTACGGTTATACTTGTATATATTCTGGCAAGCAGGCTGGAAAACAGGTTCGCCCGGCTGTTTCGGGGAATCTTCCCCAAAGTATTGGTGCCGATAGTAATTTTTCAGACTATAGCCTCCATCATAAAAATCGGTGATACGGGGATGACTCATACTCGTTACTATGTAATAGTATTCGGTATTTTTGCCATTGCCTCGGGAATACTTTTCAGTTTTTTGCCGGTACGGAAAAACGGTATCGTCGCAGTCATACTCATTGTTATCTCCGCAATATCCGTAATCCCTCCCGTGGATGCCTTCACCGTCAGCAGAAACAATCAAATAGGGATGATTCGGGATACACTGATAAAAAACAATATGCTGGATAATGACCGGATAATACCCCGTGCCGATATTCCGGCCAAGGACAGGGAGCGAATTGTGGATGCGTTAGGGTATTTGAACCGGCTGGACTATACCCACATGGTATCGTTCCTTCCTCCCGGATTTGATTATCACTCGGATTTTGAGAAGGTATTCGGATTTACGATGTATGATTGGCAGGATGAAACAAAATTCGCATATTTCAGGCTGGATGAAAAAGCAATTCTTGATATTGCTGGGTATGATACTTTAGCTGAAACAACGGTGGTCATTTCCCGAAATCATGAAAATGATGGTATTATCGGAACCATAAACAAAACAGGAAAAAGTTTTACCCTTAAAAAAACAGGCACTTCCGAAGATTGTATTATATCGCTGCTTGATGAAAATGAGCGGGAATTGCTGAACTTTTCAACCAGAGAGGTGTTCGAAAAATTTGCCAAAAACGATGGGAATATAAAGGAACTTATTTCGCCTGATGAGGCAACTTTCTCTAAAGAGAATGAACATGCTGTCATCACCGTTATAGTTAAAAATCTGAACTATGAGGTATCACAGGACAGGTCGTCATACTATACTGCAGATGTATTTATACTTGTGAAAATTAAATAAGGTTTAAGGGATAACAGGGTCGTCAGTGAGTTTGTCCGGACGGCCCTTTTGGCTTATTTTTTCGTTTACAAAAGGGCAGAGGGTAGCGTTTATGGCCTGAATGGTGTTTTATACATTCATCGCATTTGCCGAAACGTTTGCAGTTGATCCATTTACAAGGACATTTTTCTGAATCTTTGATTTCTATGATCAATTCCCCCGAATGTTTATTTATGATATAGTTTTAATGTTTAAAACATATTTATTCTTCGCTGGCGGCGCTAAGAATGACATAAAGAACCCAGAATGAGAGTTATGTGCATAATGGGCAAAATATTTTATATACAACTTTAGGAGGTCTTTATGGCTGACATATTATCAAGGCTTGCAAAGGAACTGTCTATAAGGCAGTCTCAGGTTGAAAGCGCAGTAAAACTAATTGACGAAGGCAATACCATCCCTTTCATTGCCAGATATCGCAAGGAAGCAACGGGAGGACTGGACGATCAGATTTTGAGAGAACTTCATGACCGTCTGGTCTATTTAAGGAATCTGGAGAGCCGCAAAGAAGAGGTAAAAAGGCTGATTGAAGATCAAGGAAAGCTTACTGATGAGATTTCCGCAAATTTGAACAAGGCGGAAACCTTGCAGGAAATAGAAGATATTTACCGTCCGTTTAAGCCAAAACGCCGCACCAGAGCATCCATAGCGAGAGAAAAAGGGCTCGAGCCTCTGGCGGTAATAATATACAGTCAGAAGCTTATCCAGGGCGATATTAATGCTTTGGCCTCTAAATATTTGGATGAAGAGAAAGGTGTAAACACAACAGAAGAGGCAATACAGGGAGCAATGGACATAATTGCCGAGACTGTTTCCGATAATGCCGAATACAGAAGAGTTATTCGGGAACTGACTTTTAAAGAAGGAGCAATAGTTACCTCAGCCAAAAAAGAAGAAGATTCACCCTACCGCATGTATTATGATTTTAAGGAACCGGTTAGCAAGATAGCCGCTCACAGAGTTTTGGCCATTAACAGGGGAGAAAAGGAAGAATTTCTGTCGGTCAGGCTGGAAGCTCCGGAAGAAAGAATTATCGAATGGCTTAAAGGACGGACCATTTCAAGATCAGGCTCCATATTTACCGAAATAATAGAAAAAGCCGTCGAGGATGCGTATAAGCGTCTAATCGCACCATCCATAGAGAATGAAATAAGGGGGATTCTCACCGAGGCGGCTTCTGAACAGGCAATAAAGGTGTTCTCAGAGAATTTGAGAAACCTGCTCTTACAGCCTCCCGTAAAGGGCAAGACTGTTTTGGGACTGGACCCGGCATATCGTACCGGCTGCAAGTTGGCTGTCGTAAATGGAATCGGAAAGGTATTGCATACCGATGTGATTTATCCAACACCGCCCCAGAACAAGGTGGTTGAAGCAACTGCCACATTAAAAGCCCTGATAGGAAAGTATGACGTGGACGTTATAGCCATAGGAAACGGTACTGCATCCAGAGAATCGGAAATATTTGTGGCAGGGGTCATAAAGACTCTGAACAAAAAAGTCCGTTACATGGTGGTAAGTGAAGCGGGAGCATCTGTTTATTCGGCTTCGAAACTGGCCGCGGAGGAATTTCCGGATTTCGACGTATCCTTGAGAAGCGCTGTATCCATCGCCCGGCGTCTGCAGGATCCCCTGGCCGAATTGGTCAAAATAGACCCTAAGGCCATAGGAGTAGGACAGTATCAACACGACATGAATCAGAAAAGACTCGGGGAGGCCTTGTCGGGAGTAGTTGAAAGCTGTGTAAACAGTGTTGGGGTTGACTTAAATACGGCATCCCCGTCTCTATTGTCCTATGTAGCCGGGGTTAATTCAACCATAGCTAATAATATTGTGGAATACAGAGAAGCAAACGGCGGCTTTAAGACGCGAAAAGAGCTTATGAAGGTAAAAAAACTCGGAGAAAAGACATTTGAGCAGTGCGCAGGCTTTTTGCGCATCCCGGATGGGGATAATATCTTTGACAACACTTCTGTCCATCCTGAAAGCTACGAGGCCTGTGAAAAGCTTTTGAAACTGACCGGACACACTTTGGAGGACGTAAGGAATAAAAAACTGGGGAACCTGAAAGAAGAGGTTATGAAGCTGGGAACCGAAAAGGTGGCTTCTCTAATAGGTGTGGGAGTACCTACATTAAATGATATTATAAATGAACTGTTAAAGCCCGGAAGAGATCCCAGAGACGAGCTGCCGCCGCCGTTGCTGGTGGAGGATGTTCTGGACATAGCCGATTTAAAACCGGGCATGATCCTGGACGGTACAGTCCGGAATGTGGTGGACTTTGGGGCATTTGTTGATATAGGCGTTCATCAGGACGGTCTGGTCCATATCTCGGAACTCAGCGACAGATTCGTACGAAGCCCGATGGATGTGGTTTCGGTGGGCGATATAGTCAAAGTAAGAGTTCTGGAAGTAGATGAAAAGCGTAAAAGAATCTCACTTTCCATGAAGGGTCTGGGGAAATAATATAAACAAAAATAATATAAATATCCGATTATCGGCACGCATCCTTCCGAATAATTGATCCAATGTTCTGTGCTGTGATTGCATATTGGGACAGGCAACGGGAATACTTATTTATTGAGTATGGGAAAGCGGAAGGGTTGCGTGTTTATTGGATAAAAAAGGGTATTTCAAATCTGATGATAAACTGGCTGCATATAAGGTGGCAAGAGCTATTTCTGAGACCATGGGAATAAGCGGATTTAAGAGGGGCACAAATACAGCCCGTCAACGCACTATTGTGACTATGTGCATCGGGACGGACCGTTCCACCGGTGATTCACTGGGGCCTCTCGTAGGGGATATGTTGGTTAAATATAAGATGGACGGCGTTTATGTATATGGTACCCTGGATTCTCCTGTCCATGCCAGAAATTTGGAAGAAACATTATTAAAGGCCCTCACGCTTCATCCGGATGCCTATTTAATAGCCGTAGACGCGTCTCTCGGTACATTGGATCATGTGGGATGCATTTCTGTCGGAAGCGGACCAATAAAGCCGGGAGCGGGGCTGAAAAAAGAGCTGCCCGCCGTAGGCGACATGCATATTACAGGAGTAGTGAACACAGGCGGATTTATGGATTTTCTTGTCCTGCAAAGCACCCGGCTGTCGGTAGTCATGAAAATGGCCGATATAATTGCCCGGGGACTTCATATGGCTATCAGCGAGTATTCCTCTGTCCAATTCCAGGATATGTACAATGACAAGTACAATGTTCTGTAAGTCGAAAGGTTAAAATAAAAAGTATGCCCGAATTAGGTTTAAAATCAAACAATAGTGGTATATAAATGATTATTCAGCGGTATTGTAGCTGATTAAGATTAATGCAGCTTAAATGGTTTTTTAAGAACATGGTAGTAGTTATTGCATTATTAATCGGATGAATATGAAAGGAGTTTATGTATGGAAAAGTGGGTTTGCACAATTTGCGGTTATGAGTATGACCCGGAGATAGGAGATCCTGATGCAGGTATTGAGCCGGGCACCCCTTTTGAAGATCTTCCTGATGATTGGGTCTGCCCTGATTGCGGCGCATCTAAGGACCTGTTTGAAAAAGCATAATTCGGGTTGGCGTATTTATAGGACATCAATTAATTACATTGCCAAAAGGCAAAAAACCCCGGCGACAGCTTAATGACAGATTATCCCAGAGCCGGGGTTACATAATAGAAAGGTGATTTTTTAGTTGTCCTGATAAGCCGAAAAACGGGGATATTGAGCGAAAGGGCAGAAATAATAAGATTTGTCACAAACAACCATTAAAAAAACTCAAAAAAAACTTGACAGAGTCGGCGGGATTTTGTATACTGTAAAAGCCGCAAGTGAGTGGCAAAAACGAGACAGCGTGGGAGCATAGCTCAGCTGGGAGAGCACCTGCCTTACAAGCAGGGGGTCATAGGTTCGAGCCCTATTGTTCCCACCATACGGCCCGGTAGTTCAGTCGGTTTAGAACGCTAGCCTGTCACGCTAGAGGTCGAGGGTTCGAGCCCCTTCCGGGTCGCCATTTTTGCCCAGATAGCTCAGTCGGTAGAGCAGAGGACTGAAAATCCTCGTGTCGTTGGTTCAATTCCGACTCTGGGCACCAAATATGCGGGATTAACTCAGTGGTAGAGTGTCACCTTGCCAAGGTGAAAGTCGCGAGTTCGAATCTCGTATCCCGCTCCATAAAAACCGCAGAACGATATATCAACTGCGGTTTTTAAATATCGGCGCCATAGCCAAGTGGTAAGGCAGAGGTCTGCAAAACCTTTATTCCCCGGTTCAAATCCGGGTGGCGCCTCCAAATCAGAACCTCAACTTTGATGTAATGGTATCGGAGTTGAGGTTTTTTATTTCATAATTTCTATGAGAACAACATAATTGAAAAATATCCCAGTAAAAGTTAAGATATAATTACATGATAATCGATTTCTAAGTGCCTGCGGTGCGATGGTGAAATGGCGTCATTTGGCGTGGAGAAAATACAACTGGGACAAACGGGATGGATATTGGGTGATTTGTCGAACCTGATTTCAGGTGCTTTAGAGGTCGAGATTTACATATGCAAAAACTGTGGAAAGATTGAATTTTATTATACCCAGCCAATTGAAGAAGAGGACGATATTGCGCAGGTAACATGCCCAAACTGCGGCAGGAAGCATGATCTGGATTTTCCCAAATGCCCATTTTGTAATTACAGGTATTAGTAGTACTATTATGCTTTAATCAGAACGGCCTGTGTCTTCCAAATATTTCACCTGCTTGTTTATATTATTTACTTGTTTTATTTTATCCCGCTTTGATTCACAAGCATCTAACTGTGCCGCGATAGTTAAAATCAGTCCTCCGACACCGACAATAAAATTGCCTATTACATTTAGCTGGTCTGCGTTCTTCCCCTGAGATATGGCAATAGCAAGCAAATTAGCCAGAAAAGAGAGCTGTTCTGCGCTTCTTACACAACCAAGAGAACTTAAAGTATCCGAACAACTGTTATTTGATTCTTCTTCAAGCATAAAATTATCCCTCGGTATGCATACATGTAATATCTTATTCTTTATTTGCAGCCTTTGCCACTTGGTTAATATCAAAACCCGCCATATGTCTGGCGGGTTTTGTCTTAATCATTATAATCATGATTTTCAAAAATCCTTAATCTAAGGTAGTCTTTCTTGACGAAATCAAACTTAAGAATCTTCTGTAATGCCAGTTCCATGGATTTTTCAAGCGCTTCATGAGTCAGAAGAACAATGGGGACATAATTGTCCTTTCCGTGGCTTTCCAATTGTACCATGGAGGATATAGAAATATTGTGCTCAGCAAGGACTCCCGAAATCATGGATAATACGCCGGGTTTGTCCATAGTCATAAAGCGTAGGTAGAAACGGTTTTTTATATCTTCGATGGGTATAAGCCGAACGTTTTGAGTCAGGCTTATAGCCTTGTTGCTATACTTTACGCCTTCCTGGACGAAGAGATCCCTGGACAGGTCCACAATATCACTGACAATTGCGCTTGCAGTGGGGCGTTCGCCTGCTCCGGGGCCGTAGAACATCGTATTGCCTACAAAATCACCCTTTACAAATATAGCATTAAGCTCATTGCTAACGGCCGCCAATAAGTGAGAGTTGTCGATCAATGTAGGATGAACGCGTAAGTCCACGCCTTCCTCAGTTATCTTGCAAATTGCCAGCAACTTGATAGTCATTCCAAAGGACTGGGCAAAGCCTATATCAAGTTTAGTAATTCCGGTAATCCCCTCAACATATATCTTGTCGAACGGGATGAAGGAATTTGATGCAATAGAGCCCAATATGGCAATCTTATGTGCGGCATCGCCCCCGCTTATATCAAGGGTAGGATCTGCTTCGGCAAACCCTTTTTCCTGGGCGCGTTTCAAAGCATCAGCGAATTCCAGGCCTTCCTGATGCATTTTTGTCAGGATATAGTTGGTCGTTCCGTTCAAAATACCGTAAATGCTTTTAAATTTATTTGCAACAAGTCCTTCCCGAAGACCCTTGATAATGGGGATTCCTCCTCCGACACTTGCCTCAAACAATAAATTCACACCATTTTCCTGAGCAATTTTATATAGATCCATGCCTCTTGTGGCAATCAGAGCCTTATTGGCAGTCACAACATGCTTATGATTTTTCAGTGCCTTGCTTATAAAACTGAAGGCAGGTTCGTATCCCCCGATAGTTTCTACTACTATATTAATTTCAGGGTCTTCCAAAAGCGCATCTGCATTTGTTGTGCAATTTACCCGGGAAAGATCAAGATTCCGGCCTTTACTCCAGTCCAGATCTGCAATGGTTTTCAGGTTTAAATCCAATGAGGTGCGGGTTCTTAATAATTCTTTCTGTTCCAGAAGAATACGCGCGACACCGGTTCCGACCGTTCCTAGTCCGATAATTCCAACATTTACTTGACGGAAATTCATATTACTTATACTCCTTTATTATAAACTTTCACATTTTAAGTTTAGAAACTGCAGCTATGTTCTTAGAATATACAGTTTATTATGGCTATTATATATATAATTGGCTTTCAATTCAATAAAAAACGATGTCCTGATTCAGGATTTATTAGGGTAAAATAAGATTGCGGGATTATCCAGATTGCAAATACATTTTGGAAATTGTCTGATTATGGATACCTGTAAATGGATAAAAAATAGGAAGATCAAGGAAGGGGTGAACCGGTATGATAAATGAAGAGGCAAATAAAAATCTTTCGGCCATTATGGTGATTTTCGGAGGGACGGGAGATTTAACCCAAAGAAAACTCATGCCGGCGTTATATAATCTCGTATATGACAGGCTTTTACCTGAAAACTTTGCAGTTGTGGCGATAGGCAGGAAAAACAAAACTGACCGGCAGTACAGGGATGAAGTATTCGAATCCATTAACATGTATTCCAGAAATAAGATTGATGTGCGTTGCTGGGAAAGGTTAAGAGATATAATTTATTATTTGCAATTTGATTTTACCGATCAGGAAGGCTATGAAAAACTAAGACACTTCTTAAAAGAGTTGGATGAGAAATATAATACCGGGGGAAATCGGGTATTTTATTTGGCTGTGGCGCCGGAGTATTTCGAATTGATTGTCCAAGGCCTTTCAGAACATAGATTGGCTCATCAAAACGGAGCCTGGACAAGGTTGGTTATAGAAAAGCCATTCGGAAGGGATTTAAATACTGCAAGGAGACTCAATAATAAGCTCAACGAGGTGTTTGACGAGAGCAGCATTTACCGGATTGACCATTATCTTGGCAAGGAAATGATACAAAATATTATGGTGTTGAGATTCTGCAACACGGTTTTTGAATCTCTGTGGAGCAATAAATATATTGATAATGTGCAGATATCCCTGTGTGAACAAAACGGAGTGGGAACCAGGGGTGGATATTATGAAAACTCCGGGGCGATGAGGGATATGGTCCAGAATCATATTCTGCAGATCCTGTCCATGGTCGCAATGGAGCCTCCCGTTAACTTGAAAACTGAATCCATTCGCACAGAAAAGTTAAAAGTGATACAGGCCATTGAGGATTTTACCAATGAAAAGTTAAGAAATAACGTTGTATTCGGTCAGTACGGAAGGGGCGTAATCGACGGTAAGCCAGTCGTTTCTTACCGGGAAGAGGAGAATATCCCGCCTAAGTCTACAACTGAGACTTTTGTAGCTCTGAAACTGCATATAAATAATTTCAGATGGGCAGGGACGCCGTTTTATATAAGAACGGGAAAGAGAATGGGAAAGACATCATCGGAAATTGTCATCCAGTTTAAGGAGCTGCCGGAAATCCTTTATTTTAAAGAGGGATATGTGCAGGTTCCGAATCTGCTTGTAATAAGGATACAGCCAAATGTAGGCGTATTCTTTCAGTTCAACACCAAGGATTTCAGCACCTATAATGATATAGTTTCCACAAAAATGGATACCAGCTATTATAATCCTACAACCGGTAATACGCCTGAAGCCTATGAGCGCTTAATATATGATATTTTAAGAGGTGATGCCACACTCTTTTCAAGATGGGATGAAGTAGAGGCTTCGTGGATATTCGCGGATAAAATCATTGAGTACAGGGCAAAGAAAAAGTTTGATTTTCCCAACTATAATGCCGGTTCAATGGGACCGGCAAAGGCTTTTGAACTTTTAGCCGTCAATGGACGAAGATGGTGGGAGGTATAGTATGAAAATATATGACATATCAATGGAGATTTCGCCAAAAATGCCTGTATATAAAGGGAAGGAAGATAAAAAACCTGTTTTTAGGACTGTCAGCACATTGAAGACAGGTTCATCCTATGAAACAAGACTGGATATAAATCTGCATACCGGAACCCATATTGATTCACCCCTGCACATGATTGACGGCGGAGACAATATTGAAAGCATCTGTTTGGACAGGCTGATTACAAAATGTAAGGTTATTGATCTTACAGGCGCTGATGAAAAGATATCTAAAATCGATTTAGAAACAAGAGAAATCCATAAAGGCGATTTTATACTTCTTAAGACCAAAAACAGCACACAAAACATTCTGGAGGGGGATTTCATCTATCTTGACAAAAGTGGAGCCGAATATTTGAGAGACAAAAAAATAAAAGGAGTGGGGATCGATTCGCTTGGAATAGAAAGGGCTCAGCCCGCCCACGAAACTCATATAATGCTTTTTGAAGCGGGAATAGTAATTCTTGAGGGCTTGAAGCTTGGTGAAGTTGATGAAGGCGAATACTTCATGTTCGCAGCACCGTTAAAAATAAAGGGAGTGGAAGCTTCTCCTGTAAGGGCTGTTTTGATATCCGGTTTACAAGATTTATGATTATGTGACAAAAATCACAGTTTTATTTTTAGTTTAATGTAGACTATAATAGACTACAAAAGGTTAAACTATTTGTAAATTGGCTCTGTTAACTTAGTATGAAAGAAATGAGGCCTGAAAGGCTTCTGGTAGGTTTAAAAAAAGAAAAAACCTACAAATGGAAACGACTAAGTGTAAAATAGCACGAAAAAAAGAGACGTGC
>Ga0134100_1002218_pt1 | contig 16004 bp, 12 predicted proteins | sample 11_taG_2_FD_94444 | JGI IMG/M metagenome (GOLD analysis project Ga0134100, IMG submission 94444) | Switchgrass degrading microbial communities from high solid loading bioreactors in New Hampshire, USA - 11_42_5_180_A3 metaG | ecosystem: Engineered > Bioreactor > Semi-continuous > Anaerobic >...
CGCGTTCCTCTATGTAATGTCTCATACGCCTGCCTCCCGCACAGCGCCTAAATTGGCTTGATGTCCCGATACTATATATATTAGGAAAGGCTGGCCTCTATACCCCTATTTTAAAATATCATTTTTTTGCATAAATATATGTTTGTCCGTTAATTTGGGTTGGTTTGCACTTAGCCTGAACCTGGTTTATTATTTTATGTGTTGATATTTTCATCATTAAATTTCCTGGTAGCTTTGGCGAAATATATTCTCCTGCCCTCCCGTTCCATAATCCTGCTATTCATTTCTTCTTCGCGCTCTTTCAAAGTCCGGAAACAATAGGGATTCTGTTTTAGATATTGCCTTACTTCTTCATATTTCATATCCAAACACTCCTTTTTTGTACTATTATATGAAACAAGCAATTATATGGTTAATAGCTGTATACATTACATGTGCATAAAAAAGAAGAGGCTTTGTACCTCTCCTGTTTAAAGTTAATTGTGCTTGCCTGAAGCCAGTAATCAATTGGAAAAGTCTATATACGCTGCGGGGTCTACCAGTTTGTTTTCTTTGTAAAGCTCAAAATGAAGATGAGTAGGTTCAGCACTTTCAAAGATTGCGGTTGCTCCAACAGCACCGATTGGATCACCAAGTTTCACTTCCTGTCCAACCTGCATAGTCTGATCACTGGCAAGATTGGAATATACCGATTTATAGCCGTTGTTATGGTCTATTACAATTGTGAATCCATACCTTGGGTCATTTTTTATTTCCGAGATAGTACCGTTGCCAATTGCACGAACCACTTCACCACGAGGTGCGGCTATGTCCACTCCGCTGTGAGTACGCCATTCGTTAAAGGTAGATGAAAAAATCAGCTTATCCATTGAATACTCTGTCTGTATTTTTCCTGCTACCGGAGGTTGAAAATTCGGTCTTACTATTGCCAAAACCACATCTTCAGTCGCCGCATCTTCTCCTATCGTCGCTGTCTGGCCGGTTGTCGCTACAGATGCATCTTCTTCACGCGGACCTGCGTTCATTTCTGTTGAATTGGTCTCATTTGTTGCGTTATCGTCAGGCGCTTCTTCTGCGTCTTCAATTGCTTCGTTGCCTTCGGGATTTTCATCTTCCATACCGATAAAAGGATTGTCATCGAAAGAATCTGTTCCTTCTTCAACTATGGAACTCTGATCCCACTCATTGTCAAAGGAGTTATCATACTGCGATATATCCAGTCCATAGTCATCCTGCTGTTCATTATCCTGGACCTGATAAGGTTCAGGTTCCGGGTCACTAAGTATTTGATTTGTTGAGAAATATACCGCCCCTGCTGCCAAGGCGCATAAGCCGACTACGATTGCAATATAAAAGCCACTTTCCTTAAAAAAAGATTTAAATCTGTTTTCTTCAGGTAAATTATCTTTTAATTTTCCCTTGTTGTTCACAATATCCACCTCCGTTTTGTATTATTGCCAACGGAAGTGGTTTTATACTTTTAATACCTCAATTCTTCCACTGATATACCTGTATAATAAAACTCAAGTATCTCTTTATATGTATAGCCTTTATTACCTAAAGCATCAGCACCGCACTGGCTCATTCCAACACCGTGCCCGAACCCTTTTGAAACTATCTCCAAGCTTTTATCATCCGGAAAACTGAATTCCAGGTTCGTTGAAGGCAATTTAAACAGTTCTCTGAACTCAGTTCCTTCCATTTCTACAGAACCGATCCTTAGCTTTTTTATTCTGCCGCTGGCACTGTAAGAAAGGGCTTCGATATCCTGTGCCGGATCATCCTTAAATTCGGCCTTTGGATATTTGCTTTTAACTTTATTTTTAATATCATTCCATGAGATAACCGTGCTTTTTAAATACTCGTCATATTCGCTTTCATACGGGCTGTAAACGCTTTTTAAGTATGGAACTACTCCCAGTTTGGGCCATACGGCATCAATACTTTCTGTAGCGCCTCCGCTGTTGGAATGATACAAGGGATTAATAAGCTGGCCTTCATAGGTTATGACCATGTTCTTTGTGTTTGCTACAGCCTCGGATATTTTTTCCCAATCTGATTCATCACCTCTGCTTTCCAAAAATTCATCCTTTGAAATCCAGCTTTGACAATGATTTGAGTCTGTGCAAACATCAGCCCCAAAATGATCAGTAAAAGACCCATAAAGGCCTCGGGCACGGCTTACGGCAAAAGTTCTGGCGGCTACAGCCTGAGCCTTCAAAGCTTCCGGATGATAGCTGTGTGGCATTTCGGCGGCAACTACGCCAATTAAATACTCTTCCAGATCAGCCTTGTCTATTACCGAATCAGCATTATTAAATACAACGATAGAAATCGGCTCAACATTTTCTTCAACTGGAATATCTGCTTTTTCCACTATCACCTCCTTCGGCGGCGGTATCAAAATAAGCATCAGCAAAAGGGGCAATATTAGCAAGAAAATATTCTCCGGTGTTAAAGGGATTCTTTCCCTGAACAATCCAAAGTGCCCTTTGCCTCTGTTTATACCGGATTTTTTTGTATATCGGCGATATATTTCATAATTACGACTGTCCATGATTAAGTTTATGATATTATATAAATATACATGCAAGATTTCCTCAGCATTTCGCTGAAAGTCCTGTAAAAATGAGAATATATAATAAAACTGCTATGGAAATATTTTAGAAATGTTACCCCGATTGTAGTAAAAAGGAATGGTTATTACAATGAAAAACCCTTACATGGAACAAGCTATTATAGAAGCTAAAAAGGCTTTTGAACTGGGCGAAGTACCGGTAGGCGCAGTTATTGTTTATAAAGGTGATATAATATCACGAGCTCACAATTTGAGAGAGAATTATAATAATGCTCTTGCACATGCCGAAATTCTGGCCATAAATGAGGCTTGTAAAAAGTTAAATTCCTGGCGGCTTGATAATTGTGAATTATATGTGACCCTGGAACCCTGCCCCATGTGCGCCGGAGCTATTATAAACGCTCGAATAAGCTCTGTTTATTTTGGTGCCTATGATCCAAAAGGAGGTGCGTGTGGTTCAGTAGTTGATTTGTTTATGAAAGGCGGTTTTAACCATTCTCCTGCTCTTTATTGCGGCATTATGGAAGATGCCTGCGAGGAAGTGTTAAAGGAATTTTTCAGAAAACTGCGATAATTATCATTTCGAACCCAGAAGATTTTTTCATCTATATAAAAAATTCTCAAGTCTGCTAACACTTCGCTCAGGATGACAGCGGATATACTATGGCTTCACTCAGCATAACAAATTAACCCACATCTTGATTTACACTTGATTATACCTTATAATAAATTACACTTGATCATTTTCAAGCTAATATATGGAGAAGTATCGAAGTGGTCATAACGAGCTCGACTCGAAATCGAGTTGCCCTTGACGGGGCACGTGGGTTCGAATCCCACCTTCTCCGCCACAATTCGTCCGAAAACCCTTAATTTAAGAGGGTTTTCGTTATATTTACAATAAAAGTAGCGCTGTTTTTAGCAAACTTCATAAAGCACCATAAAAGCTTATTTTACCTAACTTTTTCGTGATAATCTGGCTTATATTGATTAATGATGAAAGGGCCCCCTAATCAGCTAGTTTGCATCAAGGGGGCCCTTTCATTCTTTATATAAAAGAATCCTTAAGAAAGGCTGTGATATAACTCATCACACTACCTCATCTTTATTGTATCACCGTTATATGTATATTCTTTGGCAAATTCATGAAATTTATATGTCATGGTCTTTACAAAAATATTTCATTGACAAGAAAATTTATAAATACAAGTGGACGGACCCTCCGTATTATGATAGATAGAGCAGAAAGAAGATCCGTCCCTAAAAATACCCCCCAACCTGCCGGCATTGTTGTTCATATAATCTTATTTATTTCCATTTCTCACTTCTGCCGCGCCTTGTCCTCCCTCGGCTCCGCTGTAATCTTTCAATTTATTATACTTTATTGTAAACGAAATGGCATCATCTGCAAGAAAATCAAATTTTAGTATTATTGTCCTCGCGTTAATGTAAGTAACACTTAAAGGAACCTTTCTGTATTGCGTGCCGGAAACAGAATACTCCAGAACATAATTGCTTGTGAGAATATTAGGAGCATCAAGAGCTATTTCTCTGTTAAATGTAAGTTTAATTGCATCACTCGATATAGTGACAGCATCTTCTATTGTAAGCACCTTGGCAGAATCAGAAGTTCCGCCAAAGTACTCCTTGGTACCTTTTGCTATAGGATTCCCAATAAAATCCTTCATCTTGCTGTCAATAGTTAAATAGTAATCTTTACTATTTACAAGTTTCTTGCCACCAGGAAGATAAAGCTTAACCATATATGGGTCTATATTTGCGTCATAGAATACTTTTTCAGGATTAGCTGAATATGAATGTCCATCTCCTCTGATAGTATAATAGTTAGCTATGCTCGCCATATTTACATCGGGCTGAGTTGAAAAATATACTTCCAATGTCCTATTGTCGATTGCAAAAACTGAATCAATATAAAACTCATTTGCGCTTCCATAATTGGCGGTAAACGTATAAGATGTTTCTGTTATATACTCTCGCCTTGAAACATCACTGAGGTTGTTTATTGTAAGAATATATTTAGCATTTTTTGCAAATGTACCTTCAATTGTTATAAAGACCATATTACCTTCATTGCTTAATATACTGTCTGCACCAGATTTCTCTATCTTTATTGGAGTACCGTCTTCTTTTGTAATATAAAAATTAAATATCTGAGATGCAAGAAATGGGTTAACCTCTTTGTTGAAATCCAACAAAAGAGTCTTACTGTCATACGGTATTATTTCGTATAATGCAAATGGTTCTGCAGTATCTGATGAAGAAACAAATCTCATGCTATCATTATCACCATCATTAAGCTTAACCCCGTATGCACTTGTCAAATTTCCATCTATCTCAAGAGTATAAATGCTATTCTTGTTGAACACCTTTTTGTTCAGGGTAAGTATCACACCATCGGACGAAGAATTTGTCCTTACAGTAATATCATCGGAGTTTCCTCCCGCAAACATTCTTCCATTATCTTCATCATATATCACATAAAACTCCGGTATTTCACTGTTTACATTCACCGGATGAGTAAATAAAACCTTAATGGATTTTTCATTTATGGCTTCTATTCTTTTTATCCTGAAATAATCAGCCTCAACTTCATCTATCTTTAATTCATATCCGGCGAATGTTCCTGAAACTTCGTCAGTAATATTACCGTCTTCATCTTCCACATTCAAAAGCTTTATAGTATATTTTGTCTTCGCACCTTTGTTAGGCGCATATAGAACCAGCTCATTTCCATCCAATGAAGCTAAAGAACATTCAATTTCATTAGCTTCTTTGCCTTGAGCATACATCACTATATTCTCACTTTTAATTGACTTAATGCTTTCATTAAATTTAATATATACCTTATTAAAATCCAGCGGTTTTATTTCTTCAATCGATGTAACATTATCAATAATAAGCCCGGCTTTTACAGCATCTTCCCGGGTAATCACACCCTCATCGATAAGGCTGTAGAACATTTCCTTACCTGTATTTTTATTTATGGTTTTAAGTGCATTATATAGTACGTCAACTGCTTGTCCTCGAGTATAATTTACATTATCCTCTGTTCTGTTAAAGTATGAGGGATCTGTGACAAGCCCTAAGCTAAATGCCCTGGTATATACCTGCTCCAGGGGATAATCTTCATTATATATATAACCCAAAGCACTTAAAACAAGCCTTAAAAATGCCTTTTCGCTGATATATCCCGTAGGTTCAAACTTTCCTGCCGCAGTACCCACAATTATTTTTCCCTTTGCACAATAACCAACATACTTTGCATACCATTGTGTGGGATCAACGTCAGGGAATGAAGTGATATTATATATATCCGCATATTTAATTACATGATCTTCTTTACCTGTTAATCTGACTATAAATGCTGCAGCATGTGCTCTTGAAAGTTTTTCAGAAAGGTTGGAATTCTCAGCTGTGGCTGCAAGTATACCGAGTTGATAGAGTACGTTTGCTTTCTCGTTAATTGTTTGACTTATTACAGTTGTAGGTAAAATAGAAATGCAGAGCATCACTAGAGCCACTAGAATAAGACTATACCGCTTTATAGTATTCATGCCAATCTCCCTTCTTTTCTTTAGTATATTAGTATATTGTTAATATTATATATTTTAATTATATCAGTTAAATTGCATGTTTTACATATAGTTTGTATAAATATCAACGTCATGTAACGTATTTGAAATAAACTATTGAATAAATATAATACATAGTTTTTATTTTGTTTTATACCATTTTATAAAAATCGCAACAAATTGTTATTGCCTTAAGTGCTTCTGCTAATCGGCAAAATATATACTTAATCCCTTTGATGTCCCATATAACAATTGTTATAGCAAAAATATTAACAACATAATTATAAGTTATTAAAAGAAATGCTTTTGGAATGAGGAATTTTGAGAGATTTCGTAATCGAATACTCCGTGCCATGGCTTAAAACTGTCATGTTAAAAAACTAATGAAACTGGCAGACAACCTTTACGATTATCTGCCAGTATTATAGAGCTATTTCATTTTACTTTGTCCTACCCCAACAATTGACGCAGAACCCCCATAAAAAAGCAGACAATCCGAAGATTGTCTGCTGAAAAATTTTCTTATTTTATCTCTACAAGGTATTCAATGTTCAAGGCAAGATCCTTAGTACCATTACCTGCTATATCATAGATTGCAGTAACGTCAACCTTATCGCCTTTCACTACTTCACCCTCAACAGTTATTGCTACTTTAGCACCTGTAACAGTTACCTCAGTAACTTTATTGTCTCCATTATTTACTTTGAAGAGACCAACATTATGAGCTATATAGCCAGCAATGTCTTCATCAAATATGATGTAGATTACACTTGAGGTTGTAGCAGCTGTGTATTCTGCATATACTGCAGGTACATCGTCTTCATCATTATCGGCCAGTGTCCTATCATCATATTTAACGTCTGTATTTACGTCATCTTCTAATTTTACTGAAGGCGCAATCTTATCGTCAACATATACCCAGTCATTAGCGGTTAACTTCATACCACTGTTGTTCTCTGATTCAGGTTCATTAGATGTAAATAACTTAATACGAGTTGAAGCACCACCAACATCTGCAGGAAGTTCTTTATCAAGGTTAAGGATAATCTCATCTGCATCGATGATATCCAGTGACTCAATATCATATGTTACAGTTCCATCAAAGCTCTTAACTATGAAGTCCTGAATCTCAGGATTCTGGAGGTTAGAAGCAAACTTAACTTCGATAGTCTTCTTACCAGTTGCTTTTGCACTGTCCAAACCAATGGTTTTAGCGGACTTCATTGCAAATGTTACGTTATTTACCAGACCGGTGTAGTTGCCAGCTACGTCAGCAACACGACCTACAACGAATTTGTCTGAGCCAGCATAAGCTGTAGCTACAGAATATGTTACAGGGTCGCCACTTGCAGTAACAAGAGGTAATCCTTCGATTGTAATAACTACTGTCTCGTTGTTATCGATAGCTTCGATTTCAACGCTGTAGTCATCCTGATCGTTTACCCACTCTAAGGTCTTCATTCCTTTACCGGCAACGTAGATTGTATAGTTAGCAAGATCAAGTACTGAATACTTGCCATCAACTGCCATCTCTTCGTCGAACAGGATTGTAATCTCATATTCCTTATCGCCATGATCTACAACATCAATGTATGCTGTATCGTCATCTATTGTTGGAGGAGTTTCGTCATCAAGAACGAATGTATCGGTGTATTCATCCATTACATTATTAGCTTTATCTTCAACATTCTTTATGGTGATTGTATATTCACCATCTTCAAGAGTCTCTCTAGGTGTTAAGGTTACTACACCCTCATCATCGCTGTTCTCTGAGTAAACAGCTCTTCTGATGCTTACTTTTTCTCCGTCTTTGTCAGTAATTGTATAATTAGTTGTCTTTTGAGCTGAGGTGCTATCGAGTTCCTCAGTAAATGTAATCTTGATGCTATCATTGGTAGCCTTGATTTCCTTTACTTCTGGTGCGGTTTCATCAAGAGTTACTTCAATTAAAGCCTTTATAGTATTTGGATTCTTATTTCCCCAAAGGTCAGCTAAAGCCTCAGCCTTAATGTAAATGTAAGCTGTTCCTTCTGGTAACTTATTTGTTGAGAACTTCAGTTTCAGTTTATTGCCATCAACAGAAACACCACTAGCATCTATTGTATTTCCGGTGTTGGTATGATAGTAATAAGATGTACCAGTTTGCTTAAGCTGAATGTCTTCATTGAATATTAATGTAACTCCGTCAATTTTAGCATCCTCAAATCCAACTACATAAGGAGCCTCTTTGTCTTCTACTACATCCAGTTCAATGGTCTGAGCAACAAGATTGAATCCAGCATAGTCTTCAAGGCCATTGTCAACTTTCATAGTAAGAGTACCATCTTTAAATGAACCGAAAACCTTAACATTAGCTGTCTTACCATTGTCAAGAACATAAATCTTGTCAACGCTGTATGACTTTCCGTTAAGCTTGAAGCTAAATTCACTTTCGTATTTAGCATCTGCTTCTAATGGATCGCCGGTCTCTTCAAAGTTAATGGGCTCACTGAATTTAACTTTAACGGTATCTTTACCAATAACCTTAGCGTCAACTATTTCGGGAAGAGTGGTATCGAAGAATTCAATGTCTTCCACTACAACTTCTTTGCCAATAGCACCTTTCTTAATTGTCAAAGTACCCTCGCTCTGATTATCAACAGCTTTAGCAAGTGTTAGGGTTAAGGTTGTACCATCAACAGATGCATCAGCAATAGCAACGTCCTGCTTATCCTTCTTATTTACTACGCCTTTGAACTTATAGTTTGACTCGTCTTCAATATCGTCTTTGTCATAGTCTGTGTTAGTCAGTTCAACTACGATCTGCTTTAAGTTAGCAGCTTCTACGCTTGCAACATCAAGCTCTTCAGGAACTTCTTCCTTAACAACAAATCCTGCTGCAGCAGCTGCTTCCTTTGTTGTTGCTCCGGAAGCTATGTAAGCATCAATAAGCTTTGTTCCGTCAGCATTTACGCCAGTTGTGAATGCGCCATACAGGATACCTGCAGCGTCGTCACGGATGAGAGCTTCTTTAGCTCCGAATGTAACAGCCTGGTTAGGAGTTAAGATACCAGCGTTTACAGCAGCATCAATTACATCAGCTGTTGTTACGTCAGCATAACCCATACCTGATTTCATGATGAATACCAGGAATGATGTTCCGCTGATAGGATTCAGCGCACCAAAAATCTTCTGGGTTGCGCTTAAGCCTACTGTAATACCATTCTTGATTGCGTATGCAGCATACTTTCTGCCCCATTCAGGGATAGAAGCTGCATCTGTCCAATCAGCAAGAATTTCTGCAACTTCAGCATCGTCCATTGCCAAAGCTTCAGCATCTTTACCAGCAGCTCTGATTGCGAATGTAAGGCCTTGGATTCTGGTAACGCCTTCATCCAGTTTCAGATCTTCCGGTCCACCAGCAAATACATTGATAGCCTGGAGCTTAAGAGCTTCAGCCTCATAAGTATTGGCTGCGAGTGCAGGAACCATCATCGATGCAATCATTACAACGCTGAGGATCACTGCTAATAATTTCTTAAGGTTTCTCATAATGAAAATCCTCCCTTTTATTTTTGGAAGCAGGTCACTGGTTTTCAAAGTCGGATTGCGCCTGCTTCCTGTTAAGCAATCCGGCTTTGTTTGCTTTATTGATTCAGATGGATAAGATAGCCTATCCATCTTGAATTCGTTTTTGATTATATCACCGCCAATTTTGGGGGTCAACAATTCAAACCCAGGTGTAAACAAAATGTAACTTATTAAGCAGTTAGGTATTTTTATTGTAACATACCCTTAATATTATCGGTAAAATACCGGTTATATTAAGGCTTTTTCAAGTATATTTATTACTTCTTTTTTACTTTGTGCCTTAAAAATGCTCGCGCGTATTTTAGCACTGCCGTGAAAACCATGAAGATACCATGCTATATGTTTCCTCATTTCTAAAACAGCGATTTTTTCGCCCTTGGTTTTTTCCATCAGGGAATAATGTCTAAGTATTGTTTCAAGAATAAATTTATTATCCTGTTTATTGATATATACCCCTTTTCCCAGATAATCATCAATATTTTTAAATATCCATGGATTACCCTGTGCGCCCCTTGCTACCATTATAGCATCACAACCAGATATATCCAACATTCTTTTTACATCTTCCGGCTTTCTGATGTCTCCGTTGCCGATAACAGGTATTGTAAGTGCATGTTTAACCTCTTTAATAATGTTAATATCAGCTTTTCCCGAGTAATACTGCTCTCTTGTTCTGCCGTGAACAGTTACGGCCTTAGCCCCTTCCTCTTCACATATTGCCGCTATGGCCACTGCATTAACACTGTTTTCATCCCAGCCTTTTCTAATCTTAACGGTCACCGGCTTGGAGGATGCCTTAACAACCTCTCTTACTATTTGTCTGACTAAATCAGGTTTTCTCATAAGAGCCGAGCCTTCGCCGTTTTTAACTATTTTAGGCGCAGGGCAGCCCATATTGATATCTATTAGTGCAATATCGTCTCTTGCTGATAATCTTTCGGCAGCCTCCGCCATTATCTCCGGTTCCGAACCGAATATTTGCACCCCCACCGGCCTTTCATCGGGGTGAGTTTCTGTCAGTTTCATGGTTTCCGCATCATTGTAGTGCATCGCTTTAGCGCTTACCATTTCGGTGTACACCAATGAAGCCCCCTGTTCCTTGCACAGAAGGCGGAACGGGATGTCTGTCACTCCTGCCATTGGAGCCAGGAATACATTGCCTTTAAGAGTAAGATTCCCGATTTGCATTTTTGTCTCCTTTATCATGTTAGTATGAAGAATCTTGGCCACACTCAGAGCGGGATACCTTCTTTCTCCACTAAGTATATCGAAATACTTCGTAATTTTATCCATAACACAACTTGCCTTCTCAACCTCTTATGCACGAGAAAACATGAACTATTGAAAAAAAACCTTCTGACCACTTGGGCAGAAGGTAAAGTTGCGTGTAATTATGACGAATATTGTTGAATCAGAATGGAAGGTCCTCATCGTCCTCGCTGAGGGCGTAGAACCCGTCCCCGTTCTCAGGGCTTTGAACCTGGAACTCCGGTTGCGAAACCTGAGACATGCCGCCTCCGAATGTATTTGTGGTGCCTGTATCACGCTTGCTGTCCGCAAAATAGACCTGATCGGCAAAGATTTCATCGGTGTACCGCTTATTTCCATCCTTATCAACCCAGCTATTATTGCGAATATGCCCTTCAACTAATATCTGCTGGCCCTTACGGAAGTACTTTCCAATAAACTCAGCAGTCTGTCTCCAGGCAGTAATCTGGATAAAATCAGCAGTCGGTTGCCCTTCCTGAGGTTTTCCGGGTCTGTTAACAGCAATCCTGAAGCGACTCATCGCAATGTTGTTCTGCGTGTACCGAGTCTCCGGGTCGGCTACAAGTCTTCCCAATAAAATTACCTTATTCAATCAAAACACCACCTATACATATATTGGTTTCGCCATAAACAAAGTACCAGCAGGGAAGAATTATTTTTCCCTCTTAATAACCAGGTACTTAAGAATATTTTCGTTGATTTTGAAATTTCTTTCAAGCTCAAGCGGGAATTCCGGATTTGCTGAGAAGTACACGAGTACGTAGTACCCTTCCTTATAGTCCTGGACTTCATAAGCAAACTTCTTTTTGCCCCATTCCTCCACCTTTTCGAGCTCACCGTGTGCAGAAATCAATTCATTGAATTTCTCAATAAGAGCCTTTACCTGTTCCTCTTCAACGGCGGGAGAAATAACATACATTGCTTCATACTTTCTCATAACCATGTCACCTCCTTATGGACTCATGCGGCCCTGTGCCATCCACAGAGCAAGGATTCGCCGCAAGCTATTTTGCGGCATTTGTTATATTATCATATATGATCTCTATTTGTCCAGTAGTGCTTTTTGATATATGATATATATAATATTATCTTACTTTATAAACCTTACTTGTATCCAATATAATACAAGAACATATGTTTTTCAATATTTTTATTCGTTTACAATAAATTACACAAAAATTCTTTTTTTGTTGAGGAAAGACCCAAAATATGTTTCTGCTAATAATGGCCGATCATTGTACATTCCTGTGTCTGCTTGCTGCACTTTCAGCCTTGGCTGTTTTTAAAGAACCTTCCTTTTTATATACGCTGCCCGAGGTGAATATAACCCTTATGGTTTGAAGAATAAGCTTTATATCCAGGAGCAGGGAATAGTTTCTTATGTAAAGAAGATCATATCTTAACTTATCCTCAGGTGAAGTTCCATAGTTGCCAAAAACCTGGGCATAACCTGTTATGCCGGCTTTCACAGAGAATCTGTGCTCATACTCAGGAAAGTCATGAATAAATTGTTCCACAAAGAACGGACGCTCTGGCCGAGGCCCCACGACAGACATATCTCCTTTTAATACATTAAAGAATTGAGGGAGCTCATCAATCCTTGTTCTTCTAAGAACTCTGCCAATTTTCGTAACGCGGGGATCATTTTCTTCACTAAGAACAGGTCCGGTCAGCTCCTCGGCATCAATCTTCATAGTTCTGAATTTAATTAGATTAAAGCTCCTGTTATTTTTCGTAAGCCGCTCCTGTCTGAAAAAAACCGGACCTTTGGAGGTAATCTTAATCAATAATGCCACTATTAACATTAACGGGCTTGTTATAATAATCATGATCAGTGAGATGATAATATCTTCGATTCGCTTTACAAAGGCCTGTTCAACTGTAAGTCCCAGCTTGTCAATCATAAATGCGGGTATATCATCCAACTGCATAATCTTTGCATTAATGAGAGATATCTCAAACAGATGAGGCACCACATATATAACCTGTTTCCCACCCATGCATCTTTTAATAACTTCGGCCTTAAAATCAGCGGGAACATCGGCACTAATAAATACTTCATCCATTTCTTTCAGCCTGCGCATTATTATTTTTTCCTGAGAAAGATCCAGAATTAGCTTCTTGGTAATTTTATCTTTCTTTATGAATTGGTCTATCTTCTTCATCATGCCGTTATGATCCGGGCTTGCGCAAATAACCATGATCTCCTTTTCACCTAAAAAATGCCGTTGCAAGTATAAAAGAGCTATATTAAAAGCTCCTAGCAGCACAAATTGTACTACAGGCGTAATCAACAGTATAAGCCTTGGAAATGAAAAGCCTTGCAGCATATAGGTTACCGCAACGGTAGTGATACCAAGCAATGAAACCACCGAAGCAATTGATTTTAACATATCATAAATAGTTTTTCTGTAGAATGACAGAACTTTAAACATATCAATATATATAACTGCTGCTATCAGCATGTAAGGAGATGCTTTCAAAAAAGGAGTAAAGTTAAATTCAGGCAATGTTCCGTATCTTACGTAGAATACAAGAACATATGAGCCCATTAAAATAAGAAGATCTGCCAACAATATAAGGACCTTGTATAAACGCCTGACTTTCCTTATTTGGGTCATTTCATATACCCCGAAATTTGTAGAATAATGCCTTTTGCAACTTAATTTTAAGTGTTTCATGCAGTGAAGTCAACTAAAAACCTCTTCTGTGTTCAGAGTACACTCATCAGGAGTTGATCGGTAAATATTTAAGTGCATTATCTGCTACTATACTCTTCTGCTTTGAATTTTTTATGGCAGCCTTCCTTTCTTTGCAAATTTCCGATACTCGCGATATTACAAATAAACACATGCACTTCTCCGCTATTAAGGCCTGTATCGCTTATTTATACTTCCTGATTATTCAATATTGCTTACTTCTCCACCTAACCAGTGTTTAAATATTTAAGGAAAGTTTAAGTAGAACATATGAAGCATTTTTTGTGAGTTTATGATATAATTAAAATAATCATCATAATGTTAATTGACTATTGTGTAGGTTACTTATGAATTTACTTATTTTTGGAAGCTGTGTAACAAGAGATGTTTTTGCGTTTTTCCCTGATAACATAAGTATTATTGATTATTTTGCCAGGTCCTCACTAATAAGCTTAGAATCAAAACCTCTGGGTATTGTTGAATCTGGCATATACCTCGAATCAAATTTCCAAAGGAAAATGGTTTTAAGAGATTGCAATAAGACGTTTTACAATGTTTCAAAGCAACTAATTTTTGACTACTTGATAATTGATTTTATTGACGAAAGATTTAATCTGTTAAAGCATGAGGATACATATGTAACAAGATCAAGCGAATTTGTAAATTCAAAACTTGAAATGAAATTCAATTTTGAATTAGTTAAACGAAATGATACAATGTTATGGGAAAAATCATGCTGCCAATTCATTGAAAAAGTAAAGGAATTTGTACCCGAAGATAAAATAATACTTCATGAAGCTTATTGGTCTCCTGTTTATATTAATAATGGAGAAATTATAGAATTTGATAAACCTATGCTTAAGCAAATAGTACATAATAACGCATTACTTCGCCATTATTATGAATTTTTTTTGAGCCAACTCCCAAAATGTACTAAAGTATGCTCAAAATTAAATATTGCTGATTCAGCACACAAATGGGGTTTAAGCCCATTTCATTATCACTACCCATATTATGAAGATATATACCAACAAATAATAAAATTTAGATAACTAAGCAGTAAAATAAAAGCTTTTTTCCATCATTTATAATTAGATCAGCAAAAACCTTGCTTTACTTGAAAAAGAAAAGGTCGATGACTAAAAATAATACCAGGTAATATTTTAAGCAACAAACGAATTACTTTGTTTACTTTCTCATCATTTAACTACAATTTCCTTAAAATTACTTTTTGACACCTCATAAAAATACTTATCATAAACTCGATAAATACACGCGTAAGTTCCTGGTTCCGTAAATGTATATGTTATTGCATTACCTCCCTTTATATAATCGTAGCTCGCTCCGTTTCTATAGATATACCATGAAATGGTCATGTCACTAAATCCTCTAGTATCAATTTTAAAAGAATACTGTTTTTGATCAATTTTTTCCATTTTATGCGAAATGACATATGGAACCGATTCTTTCAACGGAACAGGCTCATAAACATAATTTCCATTTTTATACTTTATAAAACCCGATAAATACTTTATTCTTTCGCCATACTCATTTTTAACATAGCTAATTACTGCGTAGTTGCCTATCTTGTCAAGTGTAAAAGAATATTGCGAATCAAAATCATAATCTGTTTTTCTAACAACTTGGCTATACTCTGTATCAACTATATAATAGCTATAACTGAGCAGTTGGTTTAGTTCTTTTTGCTCATGAGATAATGTAATAGTATGTTCATGTATTTGTGCAGTTACTTTATCCTTAATAAGCCTATCTCTCGTTGATATATCAATAGTGATACCGTTGTATATTAAAGATGAACCGGTTACTTCAATCTGATTATCTGACAAGTTGTTTAGTTCTGTTTCGTCTATTATTTGTATAGATGTTATAAACCTCTTGTTTTTCCCTTCCGCATTAAATCTTAGAGAGGTTGTATCTTTTACCTTGCCCAATCCAATAGATCTAACGCTTGTATCATCCATACTATTGCCTAAACCTTCTACGACCTCAAGGTAATCAGCACTAGCATGCTGCCTCAATAAAACATACCACTTGCTATCAGCAATTCTCATCAGTACATGATCTTTTTGTTTTTCAATTATCTGAATGTGATCCGATAAATGAAAATTTTGAGTATATTTATGAATTGAATCTGATATTATATCGTCCACCAAAGATTAAGTCTATATAATGGTGTAAAAAGAAGTTGAGCCAAAGCTCACACCTCGGTTAAAATATAAGTTGCCCAACAAATACCAAACCGAGGAGGATGAACCATGGCTCAGTTTAATATTA
>Ga0134100_1002236_pt1 | contig 15864 bp, 16 predicted proteins | sample 11_taG_2_FD_94444 | JGI IMG/M metagenome (GOLD analysis project Ga0134100, IMG submission 94444) | Switchgrass degrading microbial communities from high solid loading bioreactors in New Hampshire, USA - 11_42_5_180_A3 metaG | ecosystem: Engineered > Bioreactor > Semi-continuous > Anaerobic >...
TGAATTTCTGGAACATGATTACGGCTATCATAATGGTAGCGGACATCGTTGCTACGAAACTTTCAAGAAGATCTGAACAGTTACCGGCAATATCATTGACATTGTCACCGATGAAGTCAGCAATTACATTCGGAACCCTGCTGTCATCCTCAGGAAGATCATTTCGGATCTTTCCCAGAATATCAGCGGATATATCCGCAGCTTTTGTATAATTGCCGCCGGCGACACGGTTGAACATGGCTACCAGAGAACAACCGAGCGAGTATGTCGATACACGCATCACAGAAGCATTGATTCCCTGGAGGTGAAGCAAAAGACCACTGCCTCCCGTTTGATGGTTGACTCCGCCCCAAATCAGCAGAACCGCAACCAGCCCGAGCATTCCAAAAGCCTGTACGCTTAAACCTGAGATGCTGCCCCCGCACAGCGCTACCTTAACAGTATCACCTATGGACATGCTTTCACGTGCCTTATTCGCTGTTCTTACGTTAGCGTATGTAGCGCTTTTCATTCCAAGTACGCACGCACAGCTGCTCATGGCTGCGCCCACCAGGAAAGTAATACCGCTGGTTTTTTCTACAAAAAGTGATAAAACTAATGAAATCAAAACGACAACAATAGCAATGGTTTTATATTCGGTTTTCATGAATGCATTAGCTCCGGAACGGATAATTGCAGCCATGTCGACCATATCAGCCGTTCCCTCCGGCATTTTACGGATCCGGATATAATTCCAGACCACATAAACAAGGGTTGCCACAATGATGCAAAGTACAGTGATGATCCAAGTAAGAGACATCTTTTTTTTCCTTCCTTTCTCTTTTTCCCTTATGTTTTCGCATTGTCGTATTGGTTTGTTCCAAGTCAGGATATAACTGTCAGAGAAGTGCTTTTTATTCTCCCTGCTGTTGACACAGAACATTTCGTATTATACGACATTTTGCCGCTAATTTTCAAGAAAGAAAAGCTCACTATACAAAATAAATCTGTTACGAGATACGTATTGTCCCATTATTTGGGCAAATTCTTAGTTTCTCTGATCAGCATAGGTTCTGCATTAAGTTTTTCTGCCATATCCAGACATTCCTTATACTTTCTTTTATTGAATCCGCCGGTGAGAGTTGCTCTTATTAATAGATTTTTGGGCGTATCCAATGGCGAAACATATTCGACAGCAGACACCTCATATCCAAAAGCCTCCAGTATCATGCACCGTAAGCCGTCTGTCAGGACATCGGCTAGGCGCGCTCTGAAAACCCCATGTTTTATTATCTCTTCAAAGGGTTTATATGAGTATTGGTTAAGAAGCTCTCTGTGGCAGCATGGTACCGCTATAATGCCCCTTGCCCTGTTTCTTATGCCGTAAGCCAAAGCATAGTCCGTTGCCACATCACATGCGTGGAGGCTGATGACAAGATCCGGCTGAGTGGTTTCTCCTTTATCGTTTTCATACAGCAAGGTACGAATGTCTCCTTTTATAAAATCCATATTCCTGTAACCTAAGCTGCCGGCGATTTTTCTGGAGGATTCTATCACACTTTCGGAAATATCTATACCAGTAAACCTGCAATTTATTTTCAAAATTTCTCTTAAATAATAATTCAGCACAAATGAAAGATAAGATTTCCCGCAGGCGCAATCCACCACTTTTAACTCGTTTCTGTCCTGCATTAAATCCTTAAGCATGGGTTCTATCAGCTCGACGAAATGATCAATCTGATTATATTTACGGATCATGTCATTCTTAATCTTGCCGTTTTCCGCCATTATCCCTATAGCTTTCAGAAGTTTATCGGCTTTTCCCGGCTTAATAAGATAATCGCGGTTTGAAATGGCTCCCCCTTCGGCATGACCTTTTAAAATGTCCTCTCTGTCTTCCTCCAACACCTTGGTCTTCATAGTGACATTTTTATTATCTGCTTCGATAATAAGCATTTCTCCGCGACTTTTATAGTAAATACTGGCCTTTTCATAAGGGGCGGAAAAACCTGAGATAAGCTCGGGAATTTTATCCGGAACCGTTTCTATATTTCTGCCCTCAAAGTTAACTCTTAATTTGCCGTTCTCCAAATGGCAGGTTAACGGAAAAGTTATAACGCCTGACTTAAATTCCCCTGTTAATTCTTCAAAATAGTCGATCTCGTCAATCAATCGAAAGGCTATTCCCTGAAGCATCATATTCAGTTTTTGTTGTGTTTGTTTATCCATAGCAGAACTCCTTGTTTTATGACAACTTTAATATTTCTTCAGTGGTAAGCTCCCTGAATTCACCTGGCTTTAAAGATTGGTCCAGCCAGACATCACCCATTTTCAGCCTCTTTAATTCCAGCACGGTTGAACCTACTGCCTTAAACATCCGTTTAACCTGATGAAACTTTCCCTCATATATCTCAACCAGCGCCCTGGCCGGATCTTTTGAAATATACTCCAGTTTAGCGGGAAGAGCCGTGTAATTATCGCCAATATAAACGCCTTCTTCAAATTTTTTTATTGCCTCTTCTCCCGGATAAGAATCCAATAGCGCCTCATACAGTTTTTTAACGCCTTTTTTGGGAGATAACAGATTATGAGCAAAAGCCCCGTCATTTGTTATGAGTAAAAGTCCTTCTGTGTCCTTATCCAGCCTGCCTACCGGGAAAACTCCTCTTCTTCTTATTTCATCAGGCAATAAGTCTAAAACAGTCTTAAGAGTTTTGTCCTCCGTGGCGGTGATTACTCCTTTTGGCTTATTCAGCATATAGTAAACAAATTGCCGGTAATCTATCCGAATCCCTCTGATTTTTATTGTATCTTCATCGGTATTGACATGAATACCGGGATCCTTAACTATATCGTCATTAACTGTAACTAATCCCTTTCTTATCAGTTCCCTGGCTTCGCTGCGGACAGCAATGCCCTGATCCTTCAGAAATTTATCCAGACGCAGTATTGGCATTACATCATCCTCCAGCTCTTTGGATACAGATTTTTTAGCATTTGTCCGTCCTGTTTTACCCAGCCTAATGGAAAATCTTCATAACATACGGCGGCAAAACCGTTTTCTCCATCGTTAAAAAGCGTTTCGCCTTTTAAGTATCTTATTATGTTATGGTCATTCTTTTCAAATCTTATAATTCTTTTGAAATTCTCCTTTTTTGAAGCCATAACCAGGGACTGTGACGGCTCGAACCTGCCTTTTTTGTATTCTCCCAGGTACAGCCCTGCTTTTTCCCACTTTATATGCGGGATCTCATTAAGATAATGAGGGAGCCTGAACAGGCTGCTTCCTTTAAGATGGAATGTCCCATGTTCAGAGATCTTCATATTTTCCGCAGCAAACTCCATAAAGGTCTGTGCCGCCTGTTCCGCTTCTTTTGAGGTATATCTCGTATGTGAATCAATCTCTTCATTATCCTTTTTACTTCCTTTTTTAATCAGCCGGCACACAAAATGCCCCTCTCCATCCGCTTTATGAGGCCATAAACGCAAACCTCCGCTAAGGGATGGATCCTTTGACCGGGTCCATTCATTCCTGGACGGTTCAAACCCTCCTATTGGCTCCAATTTATCGACCTCAAGCTCATAATTCTTTACGAAGTATTCAATATTCTCTTCGTTTTCCCGGGGATTGAAGGTACAGGTAGAGTATACCATGGTACCTCCGGGCTTAAGCATTTCATAAGCTGATTTTACAATTTCTCTTTGTATGGCGGCACACTCGTCGCTCTTATATCTGGACCAGCTTTGTGCCGCTTCCCTGTCCTTTCTGAACATGCCTTCTCCTGAACAGGGAACATCAAGAAGTATGCGATCAAAAAATTCGGGATAAAACAGCCGAAGTTTTTCCGGGCTTTCATTAACTATAAAGGTATTGGTAAGACCCATAAGTTCAACATTCTTAACCAGCGCTTTGACACGTTTGGGACTGATGTCATTGGCCACGATAAGTCCTTTATTTTGCATCCTGCTTCCCAAAGCGGTAGTCTTCCCTCCGGGCGCAGCGCAAAGATCCAACACCTTCTCACCCGGCCGGGGGCACAAAGCCTGTGCCGGCATCATAGCACTGGGTTCCTGAATATAATACAGTCCGGCATGATAGGCAGGAAGCTTGCCGAAGCCCTCTCCTTCAGAATAATAAAAGCCCTCAGGAATCCATGGTACGGGCTCAAGCTTTTTCCCCAGGAGAGCTAATAAATCATCCGGTGTTATTTTTAAAGTGTTGACTCTAATTCCATAGTATCTTTTGCCGTCAAAGGATGCCATAAATTTATCATATTCATCGGCATCCATTAAGGCTCTGAAGTTTTCTTTAAAAAATTCGGGTAATTTCATATAATCCTCTTTCGCTTAGGGGTTGTACGTCACTCCAAAGGCTCTTCGCATCGCCCAGAGTGAGAATATAGTCAGGGTCATAGAATATTTAGATTGCAACGTTAGTATTATTAGTTTTTTATAAATGTGCTTACGTTATAAAAATCGTTCTCAATAAGCAAACGGGCGCGCTGAGCAGTTTTCTCATCTCCTTCAAGCGCCTCCGAAAGAAAGCCCGGACTATTCTTTAGAAACTCTTTCATCGAATTCTCCGGATCCTTCATGTAATTCAGAATCAGTTTTAACTGTGGCTCGTCTATATACCCGCTTTCTTTTGCCTTAATAAACACCTTAGGGCTAATAGCAGCCAGAGCATGGGATTTTACTCCCAAACGGGCCAATAGTTCTTCTCCTCCCTGAAGCCTGTCCACAACCACAAGACTCCATTTTACAACAGCGCCCAGGTTATTGACAACGGGAACCCAGGCTCTTTCATAACTTGAAGCAGTTGTAATCAAATCAGCTACGTGCAGTACCTTTTCTCCTTTATAACTTCCGGCTGCCGCTGATTCACCGTCTTTATACTCAACTGCCGAAAGATCCTTAAACAGAGTGATATGCGGCTTATCGAGAATATCTGCCACCATAAATGAAAAAAACCAGTCCCGTCTTTCTCCGCCGGATATTAAATCAATTTCATCCGTATCAATATGTTCTTTAATATAGTTTATAAGAGCGTCAATAGTACCTTTATATATCTCATCGGTCTGATAGTTTCCCTTTGATATCCTGTGTATCTCACGTGAACAGGAAAGTTTATCTCCCATAAACCTGTCAATGTCAGCCAGGAAGGCATTGGCTTTCTTTTCACTGCCGAATAAAAAATGGGTATTAACGTAATATGGTCCTATTTTCCCTGAGGTATACCAAAAGGGTTTGTCCTTAGGGCAAACCCGAATAGCATTTGTTTTAAAAAGATAATCAATTAATATACTATTCATATTTTGTGTTCTCCGAGGAAATTATATCCGCATTCATACAATCAAACCGCCGATCAGCTCAGTTACTGAACTAATGGAATGAGCTGCCATATAAGCTTCGATACCCTCAATAGTCTCCACCCATGCCATAGGATTTGCAAAACCGGCAGTGCCAACCATTACGGCCGATGCGCCTGCAAGAAGGAATTCTACTGCATCGGTTCCGTTGGAAATGCCGCCCATGCCGATAACAGGAATTTTTACAGCCTTTGACACCTCATATACCATTCTTAATGCAATAGGTTTTACTGCAGGGCCTGAAAGTCCTCCTGTTATATTGCCCAATACAGGCCTTCTGGTATTTGCGTCTATTGCCATGCCCAGTATGGTATTTATTAATGAAACCGAATCGGCGCCTGCATCTTCGGCAGCTTTTGCTATCTCGGCAATATCTGTTACGTTGGGTGTCAGCTTCACTATTAGAGGCTTTTTGGCATATTTTTTTACCCTGGAAACAACCTCACTCACCCCTTTGGCTGAATTTCCAAAGCTCAAACAGCCCTCTTTGACATTGGGACAGGAAAGATTGAGTTCAATTGCATCTACATCGGCATCCGACAGTATCTCCACTATGTTTTCATATTCTTCTATACTGTTTCCCGCAACATTAGCAATAATAGCCGTATCGATTTTTCTTAAAAACGGGATCTCTTTCTCAATGAAAGCATGAACCCCGGGATTCTGGAGCCCCACGCTGTTCAGAACACCGGAAGGGGTTTCTGCAATTCGGGGCGGAGGATTCCCCTTTCTGGGCTTAAGGGTCAAACATTTAACGGCTATTCCTCCAAGACGGTTCAAATCGAAATATCTGCTGTACTCACGGCCAAAGCCGAAACATCCTGATGCCGCTATAACAGGATTTTTAAGCTCCAATCCACCAATATTCACTTTGAGATTTATATTCCCGTTCATTAATCCAACCCTCGCATTATTCAATAATTTTAATTTATTCAAAAATTATTTTGTCACCGTTAAAAACGGGTCCTCTTTTGCAAACCTGTGTATATTCCCAATCATCTCCGTTTTTTGTCTTGCACACACAGACCAGACAAGCTCCTATTCCGCATCCCATACGCTGTTCCATTGAGACTTCGCAGGGAATATTATACTCCTTTGCTATGCCTGCCCCCAGTTTCATCATGGGTATAGGTCCGCAGAAAAACAGCATATCCGCAGGTTCCTTGTCCAGCACCCTTCTTAGAGTATCGGTAACAAAGCCCTTATCGCCATAGCTTCCGTCATCAGTAGATATAAAAAGCTCATTGCAAACTTCCCGGAACTCTTCTTCCAATATAACACTGGATTTATTTCTAAAACCCAATATAGCTTTTTTATTCTCCGCCGGATGATCCTTCAGAAGCTGCAGCAACGGGAAAATACCGATCCCGCCGCCTATGGCTATTATTTTTTTATGCTTTGGATATAATGAAAAGCCTTGTCCCAGCGGGCCCAAAATATCTATCATATCCCCGGCCTTGTATTTTGAGAGGATTTTTGTTCCTTTCCCTCTGATTTGGATAACAATATCAAAGGTTCCATTTTCACGGTCAACCGAACAGATACTGATAGGTCTTCTGAGAAGGGTTCCTCCTTCGTCACCACATTTTATAGTGACTATCTGACCTGGCTTTGCTTTTTTGGATATTATTTCAGATTGGACAGTAAGTAAAAAAGTATCAGCATTCAAAAATTCTGATTTTATTATTCTATATTGTGTATTCATGGAAACCTCCAAATGTACATAACCCATAATTAGTAATATTATACCATAAGATGGTTCAAGAGTACTGGAAAAATCCGTAATATAACATCCTGAACGAAGTACAGTAAATTAAAAAATCTTCTGCGCTGATTTAATTGTACTTCGCTTTCGTTCAGAATCACATCTTTAATAGGGGCAAGAGGATATACTACAATGACGGTTCTTCAGGTTACAAATTTGCTTAGGTATAGGATAACCCGCAGAACCGCTGCCGTGACTGCTTACTGTCTCAGGCAATCCATCAGGGATTCAACGGTTCTGTCAATGAGATCCAACGATACCTCCCGCTCAAGTATATTGCCCAAAAAATGTGCATCGGATGAATGGATATATTTGTATGAATTCAGGGATGGATTTTCACTCAAAAACTTATCAACCGTACAGTCCCTGGATAACTCCAGATATTTAAAACAATACTCGGAGGGAATCGCTCCCAGAGTGTTGAGCATACTGTAAGACTGCCGGTCTATATGGGCGGGAATAACAATACCGTTAAGACTTCTTACCTCTTTTATCGCTGTTTCGACATCCATTTTGCAGGCACCGGAAAGAAGTCTCGTTTCCCTGCCGATCACATTATCATAATGATCCATTATTATTTGCGCGCCGAAAATATCCTCTCTGTTTTCAATTGGATAAAGATTTGAATAGACAAGTTTTTCAAAAGACAGAGCTCTTTCAAGATCAGGAAAATAGCAGACAAGATGAATTTCTTCCGCTGTGCAAAGCTCCATACCGGGTACTACCAGCAATCCCTGTCTGTTTCCTGCCTCAATCACAGCCTCTAAATTTCGGGCTGAATTATGATCGGTAATCGCAATAATATCAAGCTCTTTTATAAGAGCCATATTTACGATATTATTCGGGGTCATGTCCTCCTCTGCACATGGAGAAAGGCAAGAATGAATATGCAGATCAACCCAGTATTTCATTATCAATCCTTAATTAATTTTAATATTTCATAACAAAGCACGGCTGCGCTTTTGGGGCTGGACAGAAACACTATTTCCTTTTCTGTTGCCCTTTCTATTGTCTGTTTATCAATCTCAATGTTTTCGGGAATAAGGACACATGCACAATCTGTTAAAGATGCAACTGCCACAACATTCAGATTGGTATGTACAGTTATCCATACATCCCCCTCATTAATCTTTGCCATTGCATGGCTTAACAGGTCACATGAATAAACTCCTGTAACTTCTTTCCCGATTTTTTTCGGAGTTTCAGTAATTATCCTTAAATCCAGTTTCTGCGATAATTCATTGATCGTCATCGTCCATACTTCCTGTGCTATCTATTTGATGAAGCTGATAGGCTATACTGTTAACCTTTTCCCGGAGTTTGAATATGCAATCTGTTTCCTTTGCGTTGCCTCTGACAATATCCTCAGCCAACGCTCTGCAGCTTGGTGCGCCGCATGCACCGCAATCCAGTCCCGGGAAACTTTCTGTTATGTTATCAATCATGTTCATTTTTTCAAGCGCCTTCATCATGTCATCATCAAGCTTCATTATCGGTCTGTATTCAACAGTTGACTTCCATTCAAGCTCTTTCATGTCTTTATGCCTCTGCGGAACACTATGAGCCTGATTCATCTTTATTTTTTCTATCTCATTATTTAGATTTACCTTGGCTATAAAGGGGTTCTCCACTACCAGAGGGCCTCCCAGGCAGCCTTCGGGACAAGCAAGCGCCTCGATGAAATCAATACTGTCCAGATTGCCCTTAACCGCTTCTTCAAGAATATCGTTAACATTATGTATACCATGAACGGCAATTCTCCTGCCTTCTTTAACAGCCAGGCTCTCGCCGCCTGTCATTGCCCATGAAACGCCTATGGCACTGGATAAAGAAAATGGCTCAGAAGTTATTTTGTCCTGCTTTTTCATTATATTCAGAAGCGGAATAAAGATATCTTTTATGGATAATACACCGTCTACATTGGATTTCCGGTTTTCGTAAGGTGCTTTTACGCTGGTCACTTTTGCAGCGCATGGAGAGATAAAAAAAACTCCGATTTCATTCAATGGTATACCGTATTTTTCATTTACCTCCTGCCTTGACAATGCGGCCGCTACTTCCATGGGTGATTCAATTCTCAGTATATTGTCGATCAAATTTGGAAAACGGATTTGGATAAATCTGACTACAGCCGGACAGGCAGAAGATATAACAGGCTTTTTTATATTCTTGTCTGACATATAACACTTTGTAGCATTGGTAACAATCTCTGCCGCCCTTGCTACTTCAAAAACATAATCAAATCCATACTGCTTCAGGGCTAAAACAATCCTTTCCCTGGAAAAGCCCGGACCAAACTGACCATATAATGTAGGAGCCGGCAACGCAACCTTATACCTATAATTATTAACAGTGTCCAATGGATCGGTGACGGCTTTTTTTGCATGGTAGGGACATATCCTTATACAGACGCCGCAATCGATACATCTTTCCTTTATTATTACGGCTTTTCCGTTACGTACCCGAATAGCCTCCGTTGGACAATGTTTAATACAATTTGTACAGCCCTTGCACTTTGATTTATCAAGGGTAACGGAGTGAAAATAATATTGTTCCATTCATTAGCCCCTTCATTAATGTAATCATGCTTACGCATACTTACTTAAAAAAAACAGTTATCAGCACAGTAGTCCCTTCATTAACAGCAGTCTTAATATCCAGAATATCAGAATTCTTTTTCATATTGGAAAGTCCCATTCCGGCTCCGAACCCCATTTCTCTTATGCTGTCAGGAGCAGTGGAGTAGCCTTCCTGCATGGCCAGTTCCAAATCCTCTATACCGGGGCCCTGGTCTGAAATGGTAATAACTATTTTATTTTCATCAATTTCCACGTGCGCCTGGCCACCATTACCATGGATCACGGCATTAATCTCGGCTTCGTACATGGCAATGGAAGTACGTTTTACTATATCCGGCGCCACACCCAGCTGGGAAAGTATCTTTCGGACATTGCTGGAAGCCTCTCCTGCTATGGTAAAATCATTGGCAGGTATGATATAGTCTCTTACAACCACACTGCCCATAAGCTATTCCCCATGCCCGCTGATTCCATTCTTATACAGCTTTCCACTTGCTACGAACAAAGGATAATTGGTTGCAAGAAGCACGATTCCTTTTTCCTCCGCCATTTCAATCATGCTTTCCAGGGGCTTCTTACCACGTACAAAAATGACTGCCTTTATATCCATCATTTCAGCAGTCCTGATTACCTGAGGATTTATCAGACCCGTTAAGAGCAGTGCATTTGACTTTGAAAATGCCATGACGTCACTCATAAGATCAGCACTGCAGGCAGAAAAAATTTCAATTTCAGGATCAAAGTTTTTTGTACATATTTCTGCTTCGACAAGTTGTGCAATTTCAGTTATTTTCATATGTCTCCTCTCAATACATGCCTAAAATTCCCGGCAGTGAAATAATTGTTTATTATATTGTTAATTATTATAATCACTTTTTATTTGGTTTCAAAATAAGCATTCAGGTCATCTACCAGTTTATTTGCATCAATACCATGTACGGCACATGCTTCACCAATACTCTCGCCTGAAGAGGAAGGACAACCAAGGCAATGCATGCCATGTTTAATAAAGATCGGAGCTGTACCTCTGTCCATCATAAGAACGTCCATTATAATATCGTCTTTTGTTATCTTTACCATACTTCCCAGCCTCCACCCCGATACCATTTTACAACTAATATATTTATTATAGCAAAAAGTAAAAATAGCGCAACATTACACAATGGTATTGACTTGATCAATCTGGATGTGTTAATTTTAACAAGATAGGGTAATATATAATTATGGTATTTATAAATAAAAACATTAAAGTACTGCATTAATTAATTATCAGGAGGTAGACTGTGTCATTCTTTTCAAAGCTTTTCGGTACCGATAATTCACAAAACGAAACCGAATCAAACGAAAATATTTCGAGAAGTGAAACCGCTGTTTCGCTACATGATCAGAATAACGACGAAGAAATTGTTGCAGTAATCATGGCTGCTTTAATGAATATATTGGACGGTTCCACAGGGGAGCTGAGGATCAAATCAATTCGCCGTACAAACAGAAGGTCTCCTGTTTGGAACATTGCCGGACGTAATGAATATATAGCTTCGAAACTTTAATCAAAAAAGTGTATAACAAAGCTGCCTTCTTACTGAGGAGGCAGCTTTTCAATAAAGGTGGGATTAATTATATGAAGTATATTATTGTTCTTGGGGACGGTATGGCTGACTGGCCCCTTGATGAAATAGGCGGAAGAACTCCGCTGGAAGTCGCTGAAAAGCCAAATATGGATAGGCTGATAAAATCGGGTATTGCAGGAACAGTTCATACTATTCCTGAAGGAATGCCTGCAGGAAGCGACGTTGCCAATTTGTCTGTATTTGGGTTCGATCCGAAAATCTGTTATACAGGCCGTTCCCCTCTTGAGGCTATAAGTATGGGGATCAAACTCAACTCCGACGATACAGCACTAAGGTGCAATTTAGTCACTCTCAGCAATGAAGATGAATACGAAAATCGCTCTATGGTTGACTACAGTGCGGGAGAGATCACAACCGAAGAATCCTCGGCACTTATAAAAGATGTCGCAAAAGGTCTTAACAGAGACGGTATAGCCTTCTACCCCGGTATCAGTTATCGCCATTGCCTAATTTGGAAAAACGGGCCTTTGGATATATCCCTAACTCCTCCTCATGATATTTCGGGAAAGAAAGTCGCTAAATATCTGCCCAAGGGGCCGGGATGCGAAATTGCTCTGGAGCTAATGAAGAAGAGCACAAAGATACTGAACAATCATCCTGTTAATTTAAGCCGTATCGAAAGAGGATTAAACCCTGCCAATTCCATATGGCTCTGGGGTCAGGGGAAAAAGCCTGAAATTCCATTGTTTATTGAAAAATACGGTATTTACGGTTCAGTTATTTCAGCAGTGGATCTGGTTAAAGGTATCGGTATTGCTTCAGGAATGAAGTCGGTCAATGTAAAAGGGGCAACCGGTAATATAAAAACCAACTTCAAAGGTAAGGCAGAAGCTGCCCTGAAAGAATTGCAGGAAGGCAGAGACCTTGTATATATCCATATTGAAGCTCCTGATGAATGCGGACATCAAGGTCAACTGAAGGAAAAGATCCGGGCGATTGAACTGATAGACAGGGATGTCTTGGGAACGTTGCTTAATGGTCTTGAAAGTATAGGTCATTATCGTCTGATGGTGCTTCCGGATCATCCTACGCCAATAGCCATCAGGACACATTGTGCCGATCCGGTTCCTTTCTTCATATATGACAGCAGAAAACCGGACGTAATAAATCCCGAAGCTGTTTATTCAGAAGCCTTTGCAAAATCAACCGGTCTTGTGATAAAAGAAGGATTTACTTTGATGGATAAATTCCTGGAGGCAGACAGGCCTTAACAGTATTTTTATTCATACATCCAAAATGGAAAGCAGCCGTATTTACTGGAGCTGTTCTGTTTTTTAATAATAATTAACTGATTTTAAAGGTCATAACGGCTGAATGAAATGACTATCATGAAGGCCGGGAATATATGGCGCAGTTTTAATAAAGTATGGAATAAAATCTGAACCGTCCCTGTTATGGGACGGTTCTTTTTTATTGAGCCTGTAATACATCTTTAGGCGGAATCTTGATTACCTGGCCTTGAACAATCTTGTTAGGATCTGAGATATTATTGTATTTACACAATGCATCAATCAGCGATGTATCACCGTAATAAATTCTGGTGATAGAGCTCATGCTGTCGCCTTTCTTTACCACATGTTCCTTAACCTCGGCCTCCTGAGGCGTAGGAGTCGGAGTAGGACTTGCCGTTTCTTCAGGATCCTCAGTAGGAAGCATATCGTCGGGTGTATTTGTTGGAGTTGCCGTAACAGTCGGTTTAGTCGTCGGAGTTGGCGAAGACAAGTTCTCCCTTCCGGTATTTATTAAGGAACGTATCATAAGGAAAATTATCCCGAACAAAATCAAAACAGTTATAAAAACCATTCCAATCAGAATAGAACTCTGATATTTGCTCGTTTTGCGCTTATTATACTTATAAGTTATTGCGGGAACTTTGTTAAGTCTTTCAACTCCGCTTCTTACATCCTGTTTAGGCTGCTGTACACGCGGTACTGCTTTTTTGGCTTTTCCCGAGCCCTCTATAAGCTTCTCCACCTGAACAACCAATGCTGTAATGTCTCCCACGGTTTTCCTCTTTGTTGCTTCATCAACCAAACGGTACGCTATATATGTGCTGTCACTTCTAAGAGCCAGGATGTCCTCAATTTTTTCTTCCCCTAAAGCCTCATAAAGCCCATTGCTTATTAGGATAAAGGAATCTCCTTCCATGATATCATATACATCCGAAACAACTGCATTACCTTTATTCTCTTCTCCCGGCAGTATAAGATCATCTGTCTGGATTCCTTCTACATTATCAAAGCTATCAGAATCAACGGCTTTTTTACTTTCTATCTCTCTCTTGGCCTTTGCCACATCAGAAGCTAAAGGTCTGAATCTGCCGTCTCTCATCATATAAATACGGCAATTACCGCTGGATACGGCAACAAACCGACCATCAGAAAGAAGCAATCCTGAAAAACCAAGATTCCAATCCTGTGATGTTTCAGGAACCTTGTTCATTTCCAGGAAACTGGTAATCAGCCGCTCTGTCTCATTAACCCGGGACTCCAGCTCTTCGATCTTGGAATTAATATCACCGCCGCTGACAGCGAATTTTTCATGAAATCTGCTGATTTCTTTAATGATTGAAGCACTGACGCCTTGTTCCGGATAGTCATATACCATATTATCAGCTATGGCAAAAAAATACTCCACTCCCCTGTTTTCCATAGAAGCCTGCAAATTGTCGACATACTGTTGGGAAGTATATTTACCGTTTAAATAGAATGAATTAGTATTTTTAGTTCGGCCATAGCCAATACGTGAATAAACACTTGCATTTATTTTTATCACGCTACTCATTGGGATCTCCTCTTTTCGACATGACTCATGCCATTTTTATTGTATCCGAAGGCCGCTAAACAGCTTCATATACAGCAAATCCTTCATAAATCATATCATATTAACATGTGTGTTTCAACAATTTCACGAAACAACTTAGATTTATTGACAAAACATGCTAAAATCTATTTAATATTTTATTTTTTCATCGGGTTTCATCGAGGTTTTATATTGTTTCCCGGGAAATATTTTGTCATTTTGAACGATAATAAAAAAACTATAAAACTTAAAACATATATTATTAAAAGACTAATATGCGGTATAATGTGATAGTAGTTTCAGAAAGCAAAAATGGAAAACTTTAAGGAGAAATTATGATTAAAAGTACATTTCATACCCACAGTCGTTTCGATGACGGATACGAAGAACTTGAATCCTATATTACAGCTGCATTGAATAAGAATTTTCAGGTTTTTGGTTTTTCCGGCCATGCCCCTGTTAATTTTGAAAGTACCTGGCATATAAAGCCTGAGCAATTGGATGAGTATATCGATACGATCAGGCATCTAAAGGAAAAGTATAAAAACGAGATTGAAATATATACCGGTCTGGAAACCGATTACTATGACGGTTGTACAGATTGGCGCAAAAAAAGAGGTATTGACTATACCATCGGTGCAATTCATTTTCTTATAGATGAAAAAACCGGCAAATTTTTAATAATAGATGGTACACACGAAGAATTTGAAAACACTCTTAAGGGATTCGACAATGATATTCACACTTTATTCAGAGCCTACTTTTCCAGGATAAGGGATATGCTTATGAAAATGCCTCCAAACATTATTGCCCATTTGGATATTATCCGCAAAAACAATACCAATAATGCTTTTTTTGATGAAGAGGACAGTATATACCGGGAAGAAATCATTAAAACATTGGAGATAATATCCTTAACCAATACAATTGTAGAAGTAAATACAGGAGGCATTTCCAGAGGCTATGTTAAAACTCCGTATCCCAGCAAATGGATATTAGAGGCCTGTCATGATATGAATATTCCGATAATGCTGAATTCAGACAGTCATCATCCGAATAATATCGATTTTTATTTTGACGAAGCAATTGCTTTGTTGAAAAGTTGCGGCATATATAAACAGCGTATCCTTTACAAAAACGAATGGTGCGATGTCAGCCTGTAACACGAATTAAGGTTTAGCCCGTTTCTAAGGCGTTTAGCAGTACGATGCTCCTTAGGATTCAGTATGTCGGCGATGAATCTTTTACGTTAACATAAAATCAATCACCATGAAAGGATATTGTGTCACATGAAAGTAATACATCTTATCGGAGGCGGGGATGAAGGCGGCGCGAAAAGTCACGTCTTGCAACTTATAAAGGAACTGGGAAAACATATTGATGTTACCCTTATCAGCTACAGAAGGGGCAAATTCCATGACGATGCTGTGGCAATGGGTATTGACGCACGTGTCATAAAGACAGGGAATATTGTCCTTGATATTTATAAAACCCTCAAACTTGTGAAATCAGGCAAGTATGATATCATCCATTCCCACGGAGCCAAGGGCAATATGATAGCCTCAATCATCAAGAGTATAACAGGCGTTCCTGTAGTTACCACCGTGCATAGTGACCCTCATCTCGATTATATGCACAGCATTTTGAAAAAGTATACCTTCGGTGTAATCAATATGATCGCATTAAGAAAAATCGATTATCATATAAGCGTATCCTCTAACCTTAAAGAAATGCTTAAA
>Ga0134100_1002292_pt1 | contig 15511 bp, 15 predicted proteins | sample 11_taG_2_FD_94444 | JGI IMG/M metagenome (GOLD analysis project Ga0134100, IMG submission 94444) | Switchgrass degrading microbial communities from high solid loading bioreactors in New Hampshire, USA - 11_42_5_180_A3 metaG | ecosystem: Engineered > Bioreactor > Semi-continuous > Anaerobic >...
ACTTCATAGGTGCTTAAAGCTTTATAGGCTTCTTCCAAAGCCTCTCTCATATATATTTCATCCATAAAATCACCAAAAATAAATATGGTGCACCCGAGAGGAGTCGAACCCCCGACACACGCCATTGATTTTTATTTTTCACAACTTTTTATTGCTTTTCAAAATGTTCATTTTACAACATTTGTATTGTCATTCCTTATCATATCTTGCCTTATGTTGTCATTTTATAAGGGTTAAAAAAAGGTTAAATTTTTACTATGTTGTACCTGAATTTATCTTACTTAAATATATTACTATTAATAACTTTAATAGTCAAGAAGTAAAAAAATAACAACCCCCGGGGGGACTCGGACTTTTTGCGCCGGAGAGTTCCCTCCCTCAAAAATAATCCCTCTATATAGGCCCCTATTCATTAACAGCTGCATAATTAAAATATTGTTCTTGTAATCTTTTCCTTATAAGTTCTCTTTCTAACACTATTTTTTCTATTGGTGATATTATTTCCCCACCTTTAGACTTAGGGCAAGTGTAATCAATACTTTTATAAAATATAGTTTCTTTATCTACTTCATATTCAATTCCTAAGCGGTATATGTTTCTTCTTACTTTGTTTAATGCATTTTGGCTTATACCTCTAACTTGTACGAAAGGTTTGTTTAATTTTCTTGCTATAGACTTTAAGTTACACTCTTGGCAACCAATGCCATAATGCAAGACTACTACTTTATATTCTAGTTCTGTTAGTATTGGCCCAAATATCTGCTCAAAGTGGTATGCGAATAGACTATCAGCAGCTGCTTCATCAGGTGAAGGATCATCACTTGGTATCGCATCTGCTACGGTTATACCGTCTGAACCAGGTAACTCTTTGTCCAAGGGCTCATCATCACTGAACACAAACATATTTCTCTTTATTGCGTTTTGAATATACCATACTGCTACTGTACTAAATTTTGCCCCTCTATCTGGTTCATATTTATCTATAGCCTTCATTAATCCTAATACTCCTGCTTGAAATAAGTCATCCATTTCATTTCTCCCAGGTACATAGTATTTTTCTGCTACCCAGTACACTAATCTTAAATTATGTAATATTAATTTTTCCCTAACATCAGGATTATGCCTTAACTTAAATAATCTATTTTGTTCCTCTTCTGATAATGGTTCTTTAAGTATCATTGTATTCCCCCTACCCGTAATAGGTATATATCAGTTTACATAATATTATCATAATTTAATAATAAATTCAAGTTAGTCCATTATATGTATAAAAAATAACTATGCATAGACTTGTTTTCAGTCTAATACATAGTTAATGTTTTCTCATTAATTATATTTAATAATACAAATCTTCTTTTTCAGTTATAAAATTAGTTGCTTCTGATGTTATAGATAAAACAGTAAGCAAAGCTTTTCTTAATTTTTCATTTTCTATTTTTAGTCTTTCAATTTCCCGCTCCAACCTTCTCCTTTCATGTGGTGAAAGCTTCTCTAATTTAGTTCCTTCAAGCTCTGCTATGTAGTGAGGATTGAATCGTATTACTGGTAATCCTTTTACTGGTTGCAATATTCCTTCTTTTATTTGTTCGTCCCTTCACTTTTTAGTTATTAAAAGTCATAATCAACTTACAACTATCTCATCTAAAATATTAGCTATTAAGATTTTTAACCTTTCATTTTCTCTCTTAAGCTTTTCAATTTCATTAGATGTTTTTTTCGCTTTTATACTATTACGCATTCGTTCTTGTTTAATACCTTCTATTACACCTGCTTGGTAAATAGTTCCTCCTATAATGTATGGATCAAGTACATCCCTTTCTTCCATTTTCAACAATATTTCCCTTGCTATTTTATAACTAAAATCAAATTCTGTAACAGGATTATTACTTATTATCTTCAATAATTCTTCTTCCCTTCTATTTGATTCATTCATATTCTTCATAAGTAATACCTCCTTCAATTTTACTATTAGTTGAAAGAGGCGTCTTTCCATGATAGAATATTTTATAGAAAGACACTTCTTTCGATACGAAACAGTCCGTAACTCTTAGCCAAGGAGCGGGCTGTTTCTATTTTTCTTTATCAAGATACTCTGTACATATCATTCTTATTAATGCAGCGAGAGAAATATTTTTCTCTTTGGCTGCTTTTTTTAATTTATCGTATAGTTCAGAAGGCATCTTGATATTTAATGTCTTGTCATTCAATATTTCGCCCCCTTCATGCAACTATTATATTACTATCATTTTACTATCATTCTAATATTATATTTGTAGTATGTCAATAGTATTTTTGCAATTTTCATAAAATTATATAAAAAAGAAGTGCAGCGAAGCACTTCCTTTTTATACTTATTAATCATACAAATATAGAATGCATTTATGAACTCCATCATCATAGTAAATTCTATCGATTAAAGAAAATTTTTTATAGGCAAGAATACCAGTAATGCTATCATTAGTACTGTTTAACGTAAAGTTTTCATAAAAATCAAGTGTTCTATAATCTTCCCAAACTTCTTCCGGTAAATCGTATTTATAAGTATCAAATTCAACAGGATAATACTTATTACCTAAGTAATCATAAGCAATTATATTTGGTATTGCTATATTTTTTTCAACTATCATATTTTTAGTATTGACGATTAATGATACAGTATTATAATTAGGAAAAGCTAAATCTACAACTGATTTTCCTAAAGCAATAGCAAATCCATCAGAAAAAGCTACAGCATACGCGGTATTAGTACCATTATTAATAAACTCAGCTTTAAGTATTGTTGGAATATCTGTATTTTTTGTAGATGTTGAAGTTGAATTATTAGTGATTTCTATTGTTTTTGTACTTTCGTTCCATTTTACATTAGCTCCGAATGCCTCTGATACAAACCTTACTGGAACATAAGTCCTACCCTCATAAATAAATGGCTCCGCATCTGTTTTTATTTCTTTTCCATTCAAATATATTTTTATGTTGTCATAAAATACTTCTATTGTTTTTAAACCATTAGTTGCTATTACAGATAATCCGTTAAATAATAAAGCACCCAGGATAACCCCTACTATTAACTCTTTATGTTTTTTTAACATTCTTTTCCCCCCTCTTACTACTATCTTAATCAATATTTTTTAAATTTTCAATCAAATTATCGAATACTTAATTATAAACTCATGTAACTTATTATAAGTAATAGTGGCCTTTTATTTTGCCTTATTTGGCTTTTTAAATACAGCATCCATAATCTAGGTATACTAACTTTATAAAACTTCTGTATAAGCCTAATAATGGCCTTAAATTAAGTATTGGGTAATTATTCTATTTATTAAACTATCTATTTTTTATTTTTTATAGATTTTATGATCATTTTTCATGTTCTTATGTCAACAACTGGTTAATTTCTTTATTAGCATCATTTATATTTTTCCTTAATCCGTTGTAATCACGTATTAGGGTTTTAGTTTCTTTTATGTCCAATCTCAAGTCGGTTATATCATTTTTTACAGCCTCCAACATTTCAAATAATTCTTTGTTTGAATACCAGTTTTGGTTATTTGCCATAAAACACCTCCGACTAGATAAGTGAGCTAATCATCCTTTTCAGTTCTCTACCAAGAATTTCAGTATCAACATCATCTCCCATATACATGTTTTCAACATTTAATAAAGTACCAATATGATTTTCCCTACGATTATCAGTAAGTGAGCTAGAAGATTGATTAATAGGTCTAGCATATAATGCAGCAATTAAATCTTCTAGTTTACTAGATAAGTCTGGAGGGAAGATTAATTCTCCTGGTTTCAAATAAGCAACACCATAAGTTAATACTTCTGCACCTGTATGAGCTTTGGGTAAACTTGCAATATATTCTTTTGCTTCTTTATAATACATTTTTCTAAGTGTTTCTGCTACGGTTGGATTAAGTCTTTCTAGTGCATCATAATAGGGGATAGCTCTTTGATGAGCAGTTATATCTCCACCATATTCATATTGACGCTTAAATTCTAGTATCTGGGCAGCCAATCTATATACCTGTGCATTAGTAGTATTGTATGTTTTGTTATACGCATCTTGAGCAAAATCATCAATACCACCTAAGATACTTTCAACAGAACCATAATCAGCATTTCTTAAAGCATTTTCTAGCGGTATAAGGTAATTCTTTTCAAATTCATCATACATTCCTTTAGACATAGCAGAAGCCAAAGAAATTAAATTAATGCTATGGCCATTAAAAGCCTTTTCAATTTCTTGGTAAGCTGCCTCAAGCTTTTCTTTTTCTTCATTAGCTTTAGCCTCTATATTGTCAATTTCATCTTGAGCCATTTCTTTCTGGTCCTCAAGTTCTTGACGTTTAAGTTCAAGAGCATAATCTCTTTTTTCTTCTTCAATTTCTTTAGTAATTTCAGCAACTTTTTCTCGTGCTTCTTCAGAAGTCCTAACCTGCCAATAAGCTAACTCTTCTTCTAAATCAGCTAATGTTTGTTGATGTTCATATTTAGCTTCTCTACGGTCCAATAAATCTAATTCTTCCTCGATGCTTTCTATAACTTTTTCCAAAGCAGATGTTCGCTTTTCAGCTTCTTCTTCTATTAGTTCAATTCGTTCATCATAAGCTACTTTGATAGTTCTTTGCTGGTTAGATATAAGTTGCTTATATAACTCAAATAGATTTTCTATTCTTGACTGTTCTTCTTGCAATGATTGAGCTTTAAGTTGATATAACTCCTTATAAGCATTTATCTGTTCTTTTACACTTAATACACCTAATCTTGTTAAATGTTGTATATTTCTTTCTTCCTGTGAAAAAGTCTCTTGCATCACTTGTTGTCTTAATCTATATAATTCCAATGTAGCTTTTTTAACTGCCTCAATATTATTAGATTGATTGTTTTTAACCCTTTCCCATGCCTCGATTTCTTCTTCAATGCTTAATTCGCCTAGAGCCTTTCTCTCGTTAATCCAGTTAATAGAACGTTGCAAAGTTTCATCCATTAGTGCCTGTTCAGCAGCATAGATACGTTCGTTTATATCCATTAATTCTTCAGCAGTTTTAACATGTGCAGCTTTGATTTGATTCAAATATGCAATTTCATCTTCAGTGCTAATTTGGTTTAGACGTTTTCTATGTTCTAGCAATCTTAAAGCACTATCTAAAGCAGGATTACTATAAGCAGAACGACCACCACTGCTTTTTTTACCACTACTAGATGTAGGAACATATTGGGTAACGGGAACATCAGATGTGGCTTCGATTGTTTTATTAACCCAATCATCTAATTCAGCATCTAATTCATTTAATAATTTTTCCTGCTCATTTTTTAATTTAGTTAATTCCTGTATAGCTTTTTCACGTTTACTGATTTCAAACATCAGTTCGGTTAAACCATATTTATTTTGAATGTCAATAATTAGAGGTTGAACATCAGTAAGTCCTATATAATTCTGCATTACTTCATCAATTTCTTTTTGAGCATTACTTTTAATTGTGCTATATTTCTTTTTGATCTCATTTAGTTCAGCATTAGCTTTTGCTAATTCATTCATGGTTTGCCCGAGTAATGATTCTTGAGACACATAAGCGGAAGCAGTAGCGGCCATTTTGGCTTCGTAGCCTTGTGCAATTGCTCTTTGTTTTAAAGCCTCTATATTGTCATATATGGCCTGTGTATTACCAATTATCTTACCTGTGTTTTCATCTATAGCTAAATTCAAGTTAGGGAAAACACCATTTAATTGCTCAACGATTGCTTTCATTTGTGCTTTTTCTGCTATATTGAGTTCTTCTTTTTTAGTTAATTCTTCAAGTTTATTTGCCAAAGTTTCAGCAGTTTTTGCTTGAGTAAGCATGCTTTCTTTAGTTTCTTCAGCTGCTTTTAGTTGTGAATCATAGCTTTTTTCTAATTCTTCTTGTTTATCTCTTAATCCATTAGTAGCGTCAGTTGCACTGTTTAGATTATGAATATATAAACCTATAGCTCCAGCTAAAGCAGTGGTAATAGCTAATAATTTAGTCATACCTGTAAATAAAGAAGTAGCGCCAAATATTAAATTTCTATCCGTAAATAGACCAAATGTACCTTTTAGTGCAGCAGTAATTCCAATTACTTCAAGTGCTGTAGTTAAAAAGGCTTTCATTTCAGGGTTCAGATCTGCAATTGCTGAAGCTGCATTAGTAGCACCTTCAGTTAAAGATTTCAATATATTTAATAATCCTGCATCTCCTAAAGCAACCGCCAATTCTTGGGTGGCAGTTTTAAGGGATTGGTATTTCTTTTCAAGGGTTTCCATAGTTCTAGCATTTTCAGCTTGAGAATAGCCTGCTGCGTCGGTAAGACCATTCAATACTTTTTGTGCCTCTGCAAGTCGTTCAATCATTCCAATAAAGTAGTTCCTTCTATAAACACCAGCAGAAGCTTGAGCTATATCTCTTTGTTGTAGGTCGTTCCATTGTTCTTGTAAGCCTAATGCAGTAGCCAATTCTTCGTTAAATAATCCAGCATCGTCAGCTGCTTGAACAAATCCATCTTTAATAGATTCGCTTGTAGTATCCCATCTTGCGGCAATGTCTTGGAATATGTCCATTACACTTCTAAACTGCGTTCTAGCTTCATCTGCAAATACACCAATACCTAAACTTTCAAGTACGTTGATAGATGCAGGTCTTTGGATATAAGACAAAATAGAGTTCAAAGCATTACCAACTTCACGACCTGTACGTCCAGAAGCCTCTCTCATAACAGTTAGTAACGCTATAGTTTCATCTATGGATAGATTCATTATCTTAGCAGCACTAGATGACCTTAATAGTCCATCAACTAGGTCTTGAGATGTTATTGTAAAATCATCAGCCGTCTTATTAATTTTGTCTAGAACTAGAGGTAATTCTTGAGAAGTTAGATTCCATTGAGCCATAATACCGATTAGTGATTCAGTAGCATTTTGAGCATCTAATTCAGCAGTATTTAAAGCTAATAGAGAAACTTTGGTATTCTCTAAACTGTCTCTAACGTTATAACCAGCTTGAGCCCATCGTAACGCTATATCTTGAACAGTGTCAAAAGTGAAACCATATTCTTTACCTAGTTTTAAAAGTTCATCTCTATATTCCTTTGTTCTAAATGTAGCATCTTCCATAACTCTGCCAATTTCAACCATACCCATTTCAATTTCTGCAATGGTTTGTACAGCTTCTTTGGCAGCCTTTATACTTCCATAGAAAACAGTACCAGTAAGGAACCAAGACATACGTCTTCGAAATTCAGAAGCAAGGATATTATATTGTTTTCCTAAATCTTCAACTGATTGCTTGTGTTTTTTTGCTTCACTTGTAGCTGTAGCAAATCCACTAGCTGATGATTTGGTAACTTCTTGTATTTGAGTTTGAACCGTTTTTAATGGAACTCCATATTGGTCTACAATTGTTTTATTGCCTGCTAAAGTACTTAATTGAGAGGAGAATATGTTATTTATATCTTTAGTACTTTGCATAGCTGTCATTTTTAATTCTGCTAGTTGCTTATTTAGATTACCTATATACTTTTCAAATTGCTTTGTTGCTTCTATTGCTGGATTGAAGTCTAATCCTAAAGACTGCATCAACTTGATTTCATTTGCGTCATCCATATAACTTCATCCTTTCTTCTATAAATTTAGTAATTCTTTTATAGAGTTGTATTGGTCTACTGTTATCCTACTAACCGCCTGTAATCTCTTAATCCCTTCATCCCTCATTGTTTGACCTTGATGTTTGCTTACAGATAGTTTTCTCTCTATTTCAGGCCAGGTTAAGTTATTAAAATATTTAAATTCTATTACCTGCCTTATTTCATCAGGCAATACACTTAATGCTATATTCAGTTTATCTACTATCAGCCGAACTACAAATAAATCTTTTTGCAGCTGCATTGATATGGATTTGAATTCCTGTTCCATAGTTTGCTTATAATCCTGTGTCAAATCTTCTGTTTTATCATTAACATAACTATCCTTTTCCTTTAACTTATCTAATAGAACATTTCCAATCTCTTTAAAACTACTTATATTATTACTTCCTTTATTGCTAATTTCAGTTAGCTCGTGTTTAATAGATTCAGTCATTCCCACTAAAATCCCATAATACTGTAATAATTTTTCCATTTCATTAAATCCAATAATCTTCAATTTTAATCACCCCAAAAAGAACCTGTAATTCAATAATTTATAATAAATGGGAATTCAACTCAAACTGCTCCTTGCATATTACTGTTTCTAAAAGTGAGTTTTTAATATGGCTTGTAGCTTTTAAATTACCTTTAGGCCCAATTTGTGTTACTTCACCTGTATTGTTATTGATGATATATACATTCCCTCTATCATCTTCGTATCTCGTATAAGTGGTACAGTTATGCATTTTTGCCCATTCTTCCATTACAGATGGATATCCATCAAATTGCCTTAACTTACTTAAATAAAACATATAGTTCTTCATAAAATCATCAATTTCTCTATTTTTATAGTTCCATAGAAAATTAATTACTTTTTCTCCTATACGCTCATCTTGATTTATAGAATTAAGGTATTCTTTTGTATAAAAGTAATCCTTAACATCTCGCTTTTGACCATTATAGCTTTTATCTATTGGGAATATCCTTTGGAATTCTTTAGGAGTGATTTCTGATATAAGGTACTGTATATTGCTTGCAAAATGAAAGGCTGCTAAAACTTGACTTCTATTAGTGATTAGATATTCGGATTGGGTATTAAAAACTTTAACTCCGTAGAAGATTAACTTATTGATTATGCTCCTCTTATCTTCTAGATTTCCAAAGTAACTTTTTAATGATTTTTCAAAAGCATTAATATATAGAAGATTCTTTTTATTTAGATTAGAAGATTTAATATTGTTCATTTTATTATCTCCTTTCTTATACCCTATATGGGTATTGTTTTTTTATATGTGGTGGTTTACATAATTCAGTATGCCAACGCTATGATAAACCCTACTTATAAGTAAAATAGACTTAATGCCTCCTTAAAAAATTCCTTACATTATATACCCCCGTTAGGTATAAGTAGCTTTATTAAACATTTTGAATAAAACATTATTGAAAAACTTATCTGAAACACTCTGTATTACCTGTGGTTGTTTGACCACAGGATTAGCTTGTATTTCTATTTCTAACAAGTAGCCATTCAATGATTCCCTCTCTTAATTCATTAACATCCATTCCTTGGATCCATTGAACTATCTCATTATCTACTTTTTCATTAGATTTTAATATTTCGTATAAATTCCATCTATCAAATCCTCTAGCATTATACTTTAGCTGTCTTCGCTTTCTAGATTCAGCTCTTAATTTGCCTTTACCTCTACCAATAGCTGCTTCAAATATCTCTGGTTTTAGAGTTAAACATTGCATCAATTCTCGTTCTGTTAATATAAGCAAACACCTTGATAATTGTATTTCTAATTTTTTAGCCTTCACTATTAATCACCTATCCCCTTTATAACTTCTTGAAATCCTTCTGGTACTGAAAAGCTATTTTCGTGTCCTTTAAGGTACCTCATCCATCCAAAGGTATAAGCTAGATAATCTCTTGTATTCTTATCTATCTCAAGTAGTAATCCTGTTTCTTCATCGTAATGAACCTCTATTTCAGGTAAGTCTGGGAAATACCTGTTTTTCAATATCTTTATAGTGCCATTTATTCCTTGATTAAGTTTTTCCTCGTCATACTCTCGCTTTATGGAAATAATATTATCTGCTTTGTTTGGAAGATCTAGAGTACCAGATATTTGCTCAAATTCCATTTCCGAATTTTTCGTAACAGTCTTATTTGGATGCAGGACTAGTATCAGGTGAATACCTTGTGCCTTTGCTAAATCACTGCAGCGTTGCATGAAATCTGCCTGGGCCTCCAACTTCTCACTAGCTTTTTCTACACTTAGAATGCTCATTAAGTTATCAAGTACCACCAAATTATATTGATTTGTCTTTATTTCAACATTTAGCAAATCAAATAGTTCATCTGTAGTCTTAAGCTTTGAATCACCTTTACTAAATAATACTAATTTCTCTTTATGCCATAGCTGCAATGCTTTCAATACTTCTGGTTTCGGTTCCTTAAACTTTCTTTTATTTACCTGCACATATTCAAAATACTCTTCATTTCTTCCTATAACTGCTTTATAAAGATTATTTATAATTAACTCCTGAATTCCTTCACCAGCTATTAATAAAACCTTATTATTTTTATCTATGGCATTGCATATAATCTGATTAGTTAACGTACTTTTACCTGAATTAGCTCTGCCTGTTACTAGAGTTACAAGACCAGGAGATAAATCGTTCAGAGCAAAATCAATGGTAGGTAAGCCAGTTGGTATATATTTTCCTTCTAATGCCTCTACCCCTCTATAGGGCTCTATGTCAAGGTCCCTTAATCCTTCGATTTTCCTCATTGCACTGTCTACGAGGTTTTTTACTCCGTCCTCTCCAATTTTTAAGTATAACTCTGTTACATCTTTACACCCTTTATATAGCTCCTTGTTCGGTAGCTTGACTTTATATTTAAATACTTTCAAGAATTCTGTCTCCATATTTGAGCCATACTCATCATTATCAGCCAAAATTATAAGTGAGCTGAATCCATCTAAAAAACTTCTCTCTTGCTGTAATAATTCAGTTAATGAATTAGCTCCAGTTCCTACGGATACGACATTATGGAATCCGCATTGGTGGATAATCATGCAATCAAATTCCCCTTCAGTGATTATCAATTGTGAAGTGTCTTTTACATTCTTCTTATTGAATAATCCAAATTTAGAGCCTGTTATTGCATAGTATTTTGGCTTTGTATTGTCTAACTTTCTAATCTTAATACCAGTAATTTTCCCATTATCAGAATAGTATGGTATAGCTGGCCTTCCATCAAATGTACCTAGTTTAAAATAACTTATAGTCTCTTCTTTCAATCCTCTTTTTTTAAAGTATTTAATAGAAGTTTTTATAGGCGAAACAAAGCGTTTTAACTCATTATTAAAGTTAGATTTCTGGCTATGTATTTTATTACGATTATTGCTTGTGTTATTCTTTTCCGCTCCCATTGCTTCTAAGGCTTCTATATGTGTGTAATTAAGATATTTCGTATAATAATCGTATATATCTATAGTTAAGCCGCAAGTAAAACACTTAAACTGTAGGCCATCCCTATACCAGGACATGGAAGGATTTCTATCACCATTTTTGTGCTCTAACTTGTTAGGGCACCTGTATTTACTTCCTACCTTTTCTAAATTTAGGCCACTTGCTATTATGTGTTCTGCCTCCTGCCCAATGTTTTGCTTTAATACTTGTATATCACTCAATTATTCACCACCTTTACAGGTCAATAAACCTAATCTTCGATCTATTAGCCTTGGCCTGCTTTATTTTCTCATTCTCTAATTTTTGAATACTCTTCTCTATATCTTCTTCTGTCATTACCTTTGTTTGGCCTATAGGTTTTGTTTGTGTAGTATCCTCTTCTACAGGTAAATAATCCTTATATCTACCATTAAAGAATGTGGAGCTATACATTGCTTGTTTCCAGGGATTCTCTGCTAAATCTTTCTTGTATCTTTCTATTGCTTTTACCATCCTATCATAGCCAATTTCATGGATAGCCTTTTTGCTTTTTTTGCTTACTGATGACTTTCCTTTTTTATTGGGATATAGTTGCCATAACATTTCAAATAAATCTTCAGGTCTTTCGGTATAAGCATTATCAGGAAAAGAATTTATTCTATTTTCTTTAATATTTTCTTTTATTTTCTTTTTTTGGGTAGCTAATTCGCTACCTGTTGAGGGAGCTAATTTGTTACCTGTATGGACATCTATTTTGTTGGGTGGTAGCTTTTTAGTTACCTCCCCACTCCCTAGCCATTCATGATAGTTTTTATTAAATGCAATAACCCTAGATTTATTAAATGTCGCTTCTTCTACTACAGTGACAATTTTCCTTTCGATAAGAGCATTAAGCTCCCTTTGTATCTGTTTTTTATGAATATTGGTGGCATTGGCTATAAAAGTTACTGACAAATCTTTTTCCTTTCTTTGGTATCCATATGTTTGTCTAAAAATCACATCTAATATCCTTCTTTGTGTACCATTTAGGTTAGTAACTGCTAAGGCTTCCAATATCTCATTTGCTATACGAGTGTATCCGTGTTCTAATTGAGGGCTGCTCATGTTAATTGCCCCCTTTCATTTGCGGTATCTGTAGCGATTAATCTTCAAAGCTTCATGGCGTATCCGAGGATTTGCACTTATCGCTGCATAAAGCTGCTGTTTTTTTAAAGGATCAACCCGCCTTCCGCTATCGATATCCCTAATCATATTTGCTAATTCTTTAGCTGCTTTTAGATCTTCTTGGCTCAATTTAGTAGAATAACTTACCTTCATTTCCTCACCTCTTATAAGTCCCTTCCTTCTAAAACTGCCTTTTCCAGCCATTCAGCAAATAACGTAGAATGAATTTTTGTAAATGAGCCTACCTTAACAGATGGAATTGTTGAATCAGTTCTAACAAGTTCTCTTAACCTGTGCCTGCCAATACCGAATATATCAGCTGCTTCATTTATTGAAAGTAAATGTTTATTTATGTTGTGCTTTTCCATTTAGTCCACCTCCTCTTCTAGAAACAACTCCTCCACTGGTATTCCTAGAACTTGCGAAATTCTTTTTTTCCAATTTGGAAACATAGGACATTTACCATTCATGGCCTGTGATATAGAACTAGGGCTTATTTTCGCCTCTAACCCTAACCTATTTCTAGACCATCCTCTTCGCTTGAGTTCTTTTTCCAATCTTTCATATTTCAATCTTTTCTCCCCTCCAATAATAAATAATACATAATATTTTTTTTCTATTATTTATTATAGCATAGTTGACATGTAAAATCATATAATATATAATATATGTGTAAAGTTATTGATTATGGATTTTTTTAAATTTATCTATTATGGAAAAAGGAGATGACTTTATGCATTTTTATTTCGATAGTGAAAATAGACTCAATATAACTGGAAGTTCCTATACTGCAATGAGGGAAGATGTAAAAGAAATGTATCAATTTGATACAATTACTTTACCATTAGGAAAAGGCCTGACCCAATTTTTAAATGCTGATATAGATAAGTGGGGAAATGCTTTAAAATCCTTAATATTAGACATGATTAATAACTATGATGAAAATAAGATAAATAAATACATAGCTAAATTTGAAAAACTATTTTCTGATATAGCTTATTTTTCTGCTTATCGTGCATTGCTCTATAATAATTTACTTATATTTTATAAGCACCATGATCTTCTGGTTAACAACTGTAAAAAAATTTGTGAGTTTTTAGAAACAAAAGAATTTAATCTCCCATTAGTAGACAATAATAAACCACAGATAAAAAAAGGGGAAATTGACCGACTAAAAAATATCCAAAAGCTCTTCAAAGAATTGTCTCAACTATGCTTATTTCCCACCATTAAGAACCCTCTCAAAGAGTTATATAAACATCAAGAAAAAACATTTTATGAAAGGTCTTATAAATTAAGTGCAGAGAACATATTACAATTTACTGATTCAGACGTTCCCACAACTAGATTTGAAGTTAATCAAATAAGTAAAAGAAAGTACGAATTAGTGGAAGTTAACACAACCAATGATGTTTATGACATATGCTATAAAGAGTTTATGATGCTCATATCAATTGATTTACGAATAAAACAATGCGAAAACAAGGACTGTAAAAAATATTTTGTACCAGAAAATAGAATTGACACTCTCTATTGCGATGATTGTAAAAAAGCTGGAGCTGCTATGAAAAAATATCAAGAAAAAATAAAAAATAATCCTGTACTTGCAGCTTATAATAAAGCCTATCAATCTAAATATGCTAAGATGGTTAAACCGTATAGGAATAATCCTACAATGAAAGAACGAAAATTGTATGATTTAAGACAATGGACATATGAGGCTAAAAATAGAATAGCACAATTAGAGTTTTTAGATGAAAAAGATAGAGATAAAGAAGCTAATAAATTAATAGAATGGTTTAACGAAAAGGAGGATTAATATGGCTAGAAAGCCTAAAACTAACACAAACATAGGAGGGTATGATTATTATCGTACTCGCCTTACAGTAGGCTATGATGCCAATGGAAAACCTATTGTGAAACAATTCTATGGGAAGAGCAAAACAGAAGCTGAACAAAAGAAAAGAGATTATCAGCTATCTTTGGAAAGTGGATTGAATCCAGATTTAGCATCACAGACTTTAGAAAGAGCAATGTATACCTGGTTATGGGATATCGAACGATATTCAGGCAATAAGACATCAACATTTGAAAGGTATGAATCTATTTACAGGAACTATATACAAGGCACTCAACTAGGCAGATTAATAGTTTCTGACATTAAAAAACTACCTATACAGAAATATTACAATGAATTATTAGAGAATGGTAAAAGCTATTCCCAAATAGCTAGTGTTCATAAGTTATTAAGCAAGTTCTTTAGGTATGCGGAATCTGAAGGTTATGTAATTAGAAATCCAATGAAAGGACTAAAAGTTCCATCAGAGAATGAAGATGATATAAAAGAAGATGTTAGCTCTATTGAAACCTTAACTGAAGATGAAATTAATAAACTAATAAATAGCCTAGGACATGTAAAATTAAGGTATATAGTTATGTTTGCTTTATTAACTGGAGCAAGATTAGGAGAGATATTAGCACTAGAAAAATCAGATATATCTAACGATATAGTGCGGATAAACAAGAGTGTAAGAAATGTTAGAGTATATGATAATAAAAATGAATACCACTATGAAACAAAAGTTACGAAACCTAAAACAGATAATTCCAACAGAGAAGTACCTTTACCTAAGGTTTTAGTCAAAGAGCTATCAAAACTAGATATATTAGTCAAAGAAGAAAAACTAAAGCTAGGCCCTGCTTATAAAGATAACAATCTTTTATTTCCTTCTGCAACAGGAACATATATGGATGCTAAAAATGTAAGGACCTCATGGAAAAGAGCTTTAAAAGCAGCTGGTATTCCTTATATTAAGTTTCATGCTTTGAGGCATACCTATGCAACTACTCTGTTAAGGAAGGGAGCTTCCTTGCTAACAGTATCTAGATTGCTAGGTCATAGCTCCATTAAGACAACTGAAATATATGCTCATGTATTAGATGATACAAAAGCAAAAGAAGTCGAATTACTAAATACTATATTTAATTAAATTGACTAGATAATAAAACCCTATCGAAATTGATAGGGTTAATTTTATGGATTAATTTTTACGCAAGGGTTAAAAAAAGGTTAAATCATATTTTGTTAATATGACTTAACCTTTGTAAGTATTGTATTTGGTGCACCCGAGAGGAGTCGAACCCCCGACACACGCCTTAGGAGGGCGCTGCTCTATCCTACTGAGCTACGGATGCACGCCTTTTACGTTTATATATTATACTATAATTTTTTCTATATGTC
>Ga0134100_1002357_pt1 | contig 15086 bp, 7 predicted proteins | sample 11_taG_2_FD_94444 | JGI IMG/M metagenome (GOLD analysis project Ga0134100, IMG submission 94444) | Switchgrass degrading microbial communities from high solid loading bioreactors in New Hampshire, USA - 11_42_5_180_A3 metaG | ecosystem: Engineered > Bioreactor > Semi-continuous > Anaerobic >...
ATCCCTCGCCGTTTCTTTGGCGCGCGCCCCGGCTACGCGGTCCCCTACAACGGAGAGGAAGTGCTGTTGCACTGGGCAAACAAGGACCAATACTACGTCAAAAGCGGCGAGGCTTTCCGCGACTACGCTTTCACCGTCTCTACCCTCCATGGTGAGTACCGAGTGCACTTCAAGCTCGTTGAGGCGACGGCGCCGAAAGACAATACGAAGGGCGACACTCGTTTCTTCTTCCCCCTCCCCGACGCGGCTGCATTCGACCCGTCCTCGCGAACCTTTACCCTTCCGTTCGAGTACCGCCTACCTACCGAGGTGGAGGCGGCCAGCTACGGGCGGAATTCGAAGGGTCAGGCAGCGATCCTTGACCGCGCTGAGCGAGAAATCCTCGAAGCCGTGCCAGACGAGCTTCTGCGCGCCGCTCTTGCGGCACCTTCTCCCACGGGGAGGGAGAGTCAGAGCGAGCCGAGTCCGACGCTGCTACGGCGGCGATTGACACACTTCACCAAGAAGAACACTTCCGACTACTTCGTTCACAAGAACCTCGGAGGGTTTCTCCGGCAAGAGCTGGAGTTTTTCATCCGGGATCAAGTGGTCCACGAACTGGACCTTGAAGGGGACTTCCAAGCCAAACGGCGGGTGCTACGAGTCTTCCGCAAGCTTGCCGATATCATCATCACCTTCCTAGCCCAGATTGAGGACGCCCAGAAGCGGCTCTTCGAGAAGAAAAAGCTCGTCTTGCAGACGGACTACCTGATCCCTATCCGGCACGTCCCACGGGCACTGTGGCCGGAGGTGCTCGCCAACAAGCCACAGCTCGACGAGTGGAAGGCGCTGTTGGCATTTGAACCCAAGTCGGGCCTCTTCAGCGCTGAAGGCAGGATCACTGAGGATGCACTGGGATTATACCCTACCCTGGTTGTGGACACGCGGCATTTCTCGCAAGGATTTGTGGCGCGGGTATTGGGGTCCGTCGACGATCTGGACCAGCAGACGGGCGGGGTATTGATCCATGCCGACAACTCGCACGCGCTTGCGCTCATACAAGAGTGCTATCGGGATCAAGTGAAGTGTGTCTACATCGATCCCCCGTACAATCGTAATGGCGATGACTTCCCTTACAAGGACCGGTACCGTCACTCCTCATGGCTGGCCATGATGCATAACCGCCTTGCCATGGCCCGTAGCTGCCTTCAGCCTAGCGGAATCTTGTTCTCCAGTATCGACCACAATGAGCGCACCCATCTGAACGTTCTGTTAGACGGGATCTTTGGACACGAGAACCGTGTGGAAGAACTCGTTTGGGCGCAGAATACGACCCATAGCCAGTCGCCTCTCTACTCCACCAACCACGAGTATGTTGAGGTATACGCGCGGGACCTCGCTGCAGTCCAGCAAATCCCGCGTATGCTCAGGGAACCCAAGCCGGGCTACCAGGAAGTCGCGGACCTCATCGAACGCCTGAACCCTGAGTACCCTGCGGTGGCAGAGATCGAACAGGCTCTTGCGGATCTGTACGAACAGCACAAAGAGGAACTTGAAGCGGAGCTGCGGCGAATGGGAATGGCTCTGAATGAGGAGATCCGCAAAACTGACCCCTGGCGCGGCCTGTATAACTACTGTCACGCCGAGTACCGGGACGAGAAAGGCCGCTATGTTCCGGAAACTGAGGCACGGAAGCGACGAGCCCGAATATGGGTGTGGCGGGAGAGTGATCCTTCGGCCCCAGCTCAGAAACAAGCGGAGAACACCCGAAACCCGGCGGACCCGAACTACCGGTTCTATCAACCTCTGCATCCCAGGACCGGAAAACCGTGTCCGCACCCCAAAAGGGGTTGGGCCTGGCCGTATAAGTGGCCGGATGACAGCAGGGAGAGCTTCACCCGGCTAGCAGCCGAAGACCGCATCGTCTGGGGCGAAGACGAATCCAAGGTCCCCCAGTTCAAGCGCTTCCTCCACGAGGTCGAGACCAATGTCGCCAAGTCCTTCTTCCACGATTACACCGACGGCGAGAAGGAATTGGCTGCCCTCTTCGGCCAAACCGCTCTTTTCCCAACCCCGAAGCCGACAACTTTGGTCGCAAGATTCGTTACCCAGTCATGTGACCAAGGAGATACGGTGCTTGACTTCTTCGCTGGCTCAGGCACCACCGGCCACGCCGTCATCAACCTAAACCGCGAAGACGGCGGACGGCGCAAGTTCATCCTGGTGGAGATGGCGGACTACTTCGATACCGTGCTCGTGCCACGGATCAAGAAGGTCATGTTCGCGCCGGAGTGGAAGGACGGGAAACCCAAGCGACTGCCGACGGCGGAGGAAGCCGAGCGGACACCGCGGCTGGTCAAAATCCTTCGCCTGGAGTCCTACGAGGATGCGCTCCACAACACGTTCTCGGACCAAGCTGTCCTGCGCCTGGCAGAGCGAGAGCAGGCGTACCGACAGGCGGTCGGTGATGAGGAATACCGGATCCGGTACCTAGTGAAGCTACCGCTTGAGGCCAGCGACTCGATGCTGAACTTGGCCAAGCTGGAGCACCCCTTTGACTACACACTGGAGATCCTCACTGACCATGGCCCCAGAATCGAGACCGTGGACCTTGTTGAGACGTTCAACTGGCTCTATGGGCTGCGCGTGCACCGGCTACTCACGTGGGTAAACCCTGCGGACACAGCGGGGAAGGAAGATGGCGGCCGGACCTACCGAGCGGTCGTGGCGACCGACCGCGAGGGCAAGAAGCGCATCCTCGTGGTCTGGCGCGACATGGCAGGCCTCGACCCAGCGATTGAGCGCCCGTTCTTGGAAGCCAAAGCCCGAGAGTTCGGTCCGTTTGAGGAACAATGGATCAATGGAGACTCGGCAGCCAAAGGTTTCTCATCTCTGGACGGGCTCTTCAAGCGGCTCATGGAGGAGGGCGTGCGATGAACCTGGAGCGCTCGCTCGTCCTAAACCGCTTCATCCACAGCCTGTTCGGCGCGGACAGGTTCGACGACCTGCGCCGGAGCCTGAGAGATGTGGAGGAAGGCCCGGGGCCTGACGGCCACAGTCACTTCTTCTACGTGCTTGCGAGCAGGGCGGGACTTGATCGCGAGCTTTCCCGGGACCTACCTGATTACGACCTCCGCATCGTGGAATACGAAGCACGGCTCGGAGGGAACCGGCGTGCTGAGCCGTTCCGCGCCTTCAAGTACTTCCAGTATATGGCGCTTCTCTTCACAGAGATTTACCTTGACCGGCTGACCCGAAACCCGGCGGAATTCCTGAGCAGACTCAACGCTTTCCGCGCCGACCACTTGGATTTTGCCAACATCCCAGAATTCGGACCGGATGACCTGCGCAGGCTGGCTTATTTCATGGCCACCGGCAGCGGGAAGACCCTTGTCCTTCATGTAAACATATGGCAGGTCATTCACTACCTGAAAACAGGCAAGCATCCCGAAGCGTTGGTCCGACGATCCGACGCACGTGCAGAGTTTGACAATATCCTTTTGATCACCCCAGGCGAGGGACTCTCTGCCCAGCATTTGACTGAACTGGCCGACAGCGGCCTGGATGCTGCGAGATTCGACAGGTCCTCCACCGGCGGGCTCTTTGGCCCCCGTGTCCACGTCATAGAGATCCACAAACTGGTGGATGAGCCTACGGGTGAGGGTGTAAGCGTGCCCATTGGTGAGCTCGGCACCCGCAACCTCGTCATCGTCGATGAAGGGCACAAGGGCGCAGGGAGCGAGGCTCGGACTTGGAAGACCCGCCAGGAGGCGCTTAGTCGAGACGGGTTTCTCCTGGAGTACTCGGCCACTTTCGCCCAGGCCATCGGAGCGGCGCCTCCGAAGGCTCGCCAGGACCTCCTCGGCACGTACGGAAAGTCGATCCTCTTCGACTACTCGTACCGCTACTTCTACGGAGACGGCTACGGCAAGACGTTTCGCGTCCTGAACCTCAAGAATGCCCCCGCAACCAAAGCCCACGAGCTCATGTTGGGTGGCCTCCTCATCTTCTACCAGCAGATGATGCTGCACCAGCAGCACTACGAAGAAGCACGTGCGTACAACATCGATAAGCCACTATGGGTGCTGCTGGGGACGAGCGTGAGCCGGAAGCGACCGGACGAGAGGGATCCGTCCAGGACAGCGGAGGAGGAACGCACTGATGTTGGCGAGGTGGTGGCGTTTCTCCACAAGTTTCTTGATGACGCCGAGTGGGCGGTCGAGCACATCGCCAAGATTATTGCAGGCAAGAGCGGGTTTGCCGAGCTGGAATCGGGGAACGACCTTTTCGAAAGGCATCTCCGGTACCTTACGGGACAAGACGCAAGTGCTCTCTACGGCCACATCTGCCGGAGTCTGCTCCATGGCCAGGGTGGCCTCGAGGTTGTCGAGATCAAGCAAAGTGGCGAGATTGGGCTGCGCGTCTCTGCCCCAGCACACAGAGAACTTCCGTACTTCGGAATCATCAACATTGGCGACGTGGCAAGTTTCAAGAAGTACCTTGAGCTCAAACACGGGATCCAGGTGAAGGAGGACGTTATCAACACCTCCCTTTTCGACCGGGTCGGCCGCGCCGACTCGCCCATCAATCTGCTCATCGGCGCGAAGAAGTTCATCGAGGGCTGGTCGAGCTGGCGGGTGTCTGCCATGGGCCTCCTGCGAATTGGGAAGGGCGAGGGGTCACAGGTGATCCAGCTCTTCGGGCGCGGCGTGCGCTTGAAGGGAAAGGACAAGTCGCTCAAACGCAGCCACGCCATGGGAGGGGCGCCTGAGTGGCTCGAGAGCCTTGAGACCCTCTACGTCGTCGGTTGGAACGCCGACTACATGCAGACCTTCCGGCAGATGCTCGAGAAGGAGGACCTCGCCAGGGAGCTGCCGCCGCTTCGTGTTGTTCAGCATGAGGAGATCCCTCTGTGGGCCCTGGTTCCACAAACACCTGAGAGCTTCGACCCCTCGGCGGAGATATGGGTGCTCGACGACCAAGGACCTCAAGCCATCGTCGATCTTGTTCCACAGGTTGTCACCTTATCCTCGGAGGCAACAAGCGTTTCCGAGCAAAGCGGCATGGCTGGGAAGGCGGTCACGCTTCTGCCCGGTGAGCCGCGGTATTCACATCTGCTTGATCTCGACAGGCTTTACGTTGAGCTCCTGGAATACAAGGCCGCAAAGCACTACGCAAACGTGTTCATTCCGCGTGAGTCGATCCGCAGAGTCCTGGCCTCTCGTTGCGAAGTCCGCATGCTGGCGGAGGACATAAGGGATCCCGACAGGGTCCAGCGGGCGGTGTCAAGGACTCTCAAAGCATACCTGGACCGTTTCGTGCGTCTTCGCGAGCGAGAGGCGGAAAGTGCGCATGCTGAGCCCAGGCCCCTGGTACGTGAGCGCCAGATCGCGTATGAGTACCGCATCACGGTCCACGCCGAGGGACCTGGCGAGAAGCTCCTCCAGGAGATCGAGCAGCTCCTTCAGAGGCCGATCCAGGATCTCCTGCAGGATGCCGGTGAGCCTCTGCCTCGCCTTTACTTGGACTGGCATCTGTTTAATCCTCTACTTGTGGAAGGCGACAAGGAGTGGCAGGCGCACGTGAACGTTAGCCCGCCGCCGCTGGTCGCGAGCGAGCGGAAGCTTGTCGAGGACCTACGCAACTTCTGGAAGCAGAACGGTGAGAGTCATCGCTACCGTGACACCGAGGTGTACCTTCTGCGAAACCTGCCCAAGGTCGGCGTAGGGTTGTTCATTCGGAGCGGGTTCTACCCCGACTTCATCTTGTGGGTCGGAAACCCTAAGAGAAACACGACCCATGTCATTTTCCTGGATCCGCACGGACTCCATCATGAAGGCCTTGAGAACAATGATCGGTTCGAAGCGATCAAGAAGCTCCGGGAAATTGGGGCGGATACGCGGTTTCAGTCCAAGGGCATCTGTCTGGACGGGTACATCCTCGTTCCGGGGACCACTCCGCTCGAGAATATCCCGGGGGCGAAAGGCAAAACGTGGGCCGATCTCGAGCGCGAGTACCCGCTCCTCCGGCAGGACGAAGAGGGGCTCTATGTTCAGAGAGTGCTCGCGCAGGCGGCCATTGAAGAATACCAAGAAGGCCACTGATGATCGGAGAGCCAGAACCAAATCAGATAAGCTTCTGTTCGCAGGACTAGCCGCAAGAGGTGCGTGGGGACATTGTGGGCAGCCAGGCAAGCGATGTGCAGAGCCTGCGCGTGCCTCGGCGACGACAACGATTGGCAGTGAGGCGCGGGCAGCGTTTTCCCGGCGCGACGAGTTTCGACCATTGGCTTATTAAGCGTTGCGCCGGGATCGCTAAATAGGCCGTTTTGTCGCTAAGCAAAGCTAAATACGGTGAGGTACGCCGCAGAAAGGCTTGGCAAGACGTTTCCGGGCCCTCTGAGCCCTGGGAGCGGTCAACTGCCCTACCGCCTCGGCGCGCACCGTTCGCAGAACTTAAGCGACATGCCGAGCCGCGAACTTGGACAGGATACCTTCCACAACCGCGCCGGGTCCCGGCGGAAAGCGAGGCGGGGCAACGTCCTGGGCCCTGGGCGGGCGCCCCAGTGCCCAACGCCCGCCGCATGCGGATCGCGCCACATGGGGATCGCGGCTGCTGCAATAAGCCATGGCTGCAACCGGGGCCATGGCCGCGACCCGGCCGCGGCCGCGACCGGCCAGTCACGGCCGGCCACGGCCGGCACGGGTCACACCCCGGTCGCACCCGGGTCGCACGAGCCGCGTGGGTCGGACGAGTCACCGCAAGACAGGTCCAGACAAGTCAGGCGCGTCAGGAGCGCCCCGGTTATGCGGTCTACAGGACTGCGTCTATCCTCCGCGCAAGCTCATGCTTGGGCATGAATCCCACGAACTTCTGGACGAGCTGACCTCCTTTGAACAGCCCCAGCGTGGGGATGCTCATTATGCCATAAGTGGTCGCGGATATCCTGTTTTCATCCACGTTCAGCTTCGCGACCTTCATCCTGCCCGCATAGTCCGCGGCGATATCCTCGACCACGGGCGCCATCATCCTGCACGGGCCGCACCATTCCGCCCAGAAGTCGACGAGCACAGGCTCCTCCGATTTGAGCACTTCTTGGGCAAAAGTGGCATCGCTGACCTCAATGACTCCCTTTGCCATGTCGAACCCTTCCTTTCTATGGTCTGCCGTCCGGCATTTGCAATCATCTGACGTTCACCTTGTGTTCGCTGTGTCCGCTGTGTTCGCTCCCTGAGCCGTGAACAGCCGTCCGAGGGCCGAGTGTTAGGACAGCTTGCTGAAGATCTTGACGAACCTCGCGAGCGCAGCACGGCTCGCCGGGCTTGCTCCCATGTCCCGTGCCACGCAGTCCACGAGGTGGGATCCGGCTATCGCTATGCCGACTTGCGCCACCGCTGCCTTGAGCGCGGCCACCTGGATGACTACCTCGTCACAGCTCCTGCCGTCTTCGATCATCTTTCGGATGCCCCTCGCCTGGCCCTCTATACGCTTCAACCGCGACAAGATGTCGTTGCGAGCGCTCTCGCTGAGCGTGAGAGCATCGAGGTCAAGTGCGTCGACCCCCCTGTTCTCCCAACCAGCAGGGGCTCCGAGGCCTCTTTCACCAAGCCCATCAGGCCCATCGGACTCGCCCGCGTCGGGCTCACCGCGCGGACCTGGGCTCGTCAGCTTGGTTCCCCGGTCCATTGACTTCTCGGGCACGTCCTCTGCCATCCGGCACACCTCGCATCGGTCCATATTACCCTGCCGGGTATAGTATACGGCGCTCATCCGTGGTGTGTCAAGGAGAACCAGCAAGGTTTTCGAGGTGGGTTCCAATTCGTCCTCCGAGGGGTCATACACATGCATAGGCGAGCTGGAAGTCAGACCGCGCATAGCAAAATGACCCGCCGCCATACGAAGGCACAGAGAAAGTACCAGATGCTCGTTTGACTTCCAGGTTGGCTATCTATAAAGAGCCAACGTCAAAAAGGACGCGGCTGCCCGAGGTCCCTGGTGGGCGTGCCGAGCGGTGCTGCACGTGCCAATCATTCTTCATTTGAAGAAAACGTGGTTGCCGATGATGGCGGTCACGGGCCGCGTCCGAACCCACGGGTCGTAACTCTTGGACGGGTTGTAGAAGCCGATCGCGCCCAGCGACGGATCCTCACCGGCCAGCGCTCGGTCGGCGGCCTCGATCGCCTGCTCCGTAGGAGGCAGGTTGATGGTTCCGTTCGCAACAGGCGTGAACTGCACGTAGCCCTGATCGACCTGGTAGATCACGTCCGTGATGGTGTCTGGGTACTCCGGGCTCTCCACGCGGTTGAGCACCACGGCACCCACAGCCACCTGCCCCTCGAACGGCTCGGCTTCCGCCTCCGCGCGGATCAGCCGCGCGAGGAGAAGGCGTTCCTCGGGACTGGCATCGTAACCCTGCCCAGGCGGCGATGGCTCGGCAGGTGACGGTTCTGGAGATGGTGACGGCTGGGGCGACGGAGACGGAGACGGGGACGGGCTGGGCTCGGACGGGGCAGGCGACGCGCCCCCCGGGCCAGGATCGGGCGCGGGTGCCGGTTCCGGTGCGAGGCCTGGCTCGTTCCCCGGGGCCGTGACGGGCCTTCCGGTCGCGCTCACCGCAGCGAAGACCAAGACTAGGAGCAGAATCAGCGAAACCGTGTTCGTGCTCATGCCTGGTCATTCGACAACACGCGCCCGATCCATTCAAGTAAATGTTGGCTCGCTTGCCACGCCTGCCTGCCTTGCCCAGCCTCCCCTCTTACCTGGGCTCCGCTTTCTTCTGTTCTAAGGGAATCACCGTAAGACTCCTGGGCTCTGCCACGTTCTCAGTCTGTGGATACGGTGAAACCCCACACCTCCGACGCAGACACGGACAAGACTTGGGGCTCATACCCCTCCAGGTTGAGCGTGCCCGAGGCGGGCAGGTTCGGCTCGAGGCTCAAGGCCATGACTCCCCATACGTATTCGCCCGGTTCCAATGGCGGCGAGGGTGGCTGACCTATGAGGCTGTTGTCCCCATACGTGATCGAAGTCGTGGCGCCCCCGCGGACAAGGCCTACCCACACGAGTTCACGGGTCCAGAACGGGTCGTCTGTAATGGCGGCCACGAAAACCGCGTATGCCTCCGCCCCGGACACCGGCTCCCAGTCAAAGACCGGCGTAGCACCGACTTGCTTGACATCAGCGGCAATCACCGTCTCATCAGCCGGATTCGTCAACGAAACCCCCCTCAGCGGCGCTATGGGGGTACGCGACACTGGTGCGCTCTTCGGCCCCTCGCCGGCGCGGTTGTACGCAGACACGGCGTACTCCACTCGCTGTCCCGGGGTGAGCACGGGCGAGCCGTCCATCCACTCCTCCCATTCGCCCCTCAGGACGTCGGCAACGAACCGGCCGTTCCGATACACCTTGAATCCCATCGCGTCGGCTGTCTCATACCGCCAATAAGCGCTTGCGAGTATCACGGCATCGGAACCTGAAGGCGTCCCACGCGCTTTTGGACCGGAACCCTCTCGGAACGCTTTGGCCGTCCCGGCGGGCGCAAGCACCCTGGCGAGCTCGTCGCTCGAAGCCGAGCCGATGTCCCCGGGGCTCCAGGGGAACGTGAACAAGGAATAGTGCATCGTAGTCACCGTGCAGCGGAGGTCTGACGGAGCCACGGGCAACGTCCCTTGAACGGCCTCGTTCTCCACGGTGGCCGTGACTATCCTGTACGCTATGTTGTAGTTGGAATCAACGACCATGGCCACGAGCTTGTGCTCGCCGTTGTTCCATCCGGTTTCGTTAGGCGAGCCGCTCACCGTGTTCCACTCCCAGACAAGGGGCTGTCCGGACTCCACGACTTGGCTCCCGAACCCCCAGGAGCACTCCGGCTCCGAGTCCTCGTCCAGGAAGAGCAGTACTCCAAATATGCCGCTTTCGTCGCTGGGCGTGACAGTGACTTGGACGGTGCCCGAGACCATCGAGGGGCAGTCGACCGTCACGGTCGGCGGCGTCGTCTCTTGCAGGCGACTCGCAATTTGCGACCCAGGTTTCACCATGCGCAGTGAAACCTCGCTGGTGCGGTTGGCCTCCACTTTGACCCCGTACACGATGGTACAAGGCCGGCCCGTTTTTTGGAGCAGAAGGTCATACGTCCCTGGGGTCACGCTGGTAATAGAGAACTTGCCGACCGACGACGTCTGGGCGAGCTTGCTCGTTCCGACGAGCGTCGCGCTCGCGCCCGCCACGCCTGGAGAGGAGGCCAAGAATGTAGCTTCTATCCTCATTTCGTCAGACATGTCGATCTCCGAGACGTACCCTACAATCGTTCCCTTGGACGAGGTGGTGCCTCCGCCACCGCCTAAGCCCCCGAAGCAACCCGCCGTCGCCGTGGCAAGCAAGACGCACAACACCACTAGTCCGCACAGAGCCACCGTCCTCCTCGTCATGCCCCACACAATGTCATGGTGCATCCCTCTTCCCCTCCTATCCGTAATGATGCTGCTGGGTTCCGTTCGACAGGGCTTCTGATTTGCCCTGTACCTGTTCCGACCAGCCGCACCGAGGTGACACTCCAGGCGTTACCCCGCTTGCCTGCGTGTCAGCCTGCCTGGTTGCGGACGGTCGCCGGTCCACCGGCCACCAGCCACTGGCTATGAGGGCACGCGGTCCCTTCGGCGACTCGACTCCGTATGCCTAAACCCAACGCGGAACGTGGCACACCGGGGAGCCCCGAGGCGCTCAAAGACCCCGACGGCGCGTGTCCGGTAAACCGTACAGATCTCTCAAGGGTATGTTACGGGGCGGGAAGTGCCGGATGCAGTACCGGAAATGGTACCAAATACGCCTGAGACTGACCGGGACTGTGCAGGTTTCTGCAAACGGACGGAGAATTATGTGGCGTGGGAACCTCCAATGGAGTCGGCGCCAGGCGCACTGGGGGGAGTGCTGTGTATGCCGCCGGGGGATGGTAGCTTCACTGGCAGCGCGTTCGTGTTCGTAGGTCGCACCAGGGAGCTTGCCGCTCTCAGAGGGGCGGTCTCTTCCCACCCAGACTATCAGGTGTTGAACATCTATGGTCCGGGAGGAATCGGCAAGACACACCTCCTGTACCATTTCGCCGAGGAACTCAGAGGCCAGGGCGCGGCCGTCATCTGGCTCAACGCCCGCGAGATCGAGCTTTCCAGGAAAGGCCTCGCCAAGGCGCTGCACTTGTCGCTCGCGAGGACGGCCCACGTCTCCCCGCTCTCAGTGCCGCGCGTGGGCGGACCCGCAACGCCCGGCTCGCCTCCACCGGCCGTCCCTGCCGTTCCCGCGCAGGTCCCCCCCAAACCGCAGGGAGATGACTTCCCACGAAAGGCGCGGACCGCCGCAAGCGACACGAGCCTCCAGGACACCCTCGTCCTGCTGAGCGCGGTGGCAGACGCCAGGCAGACCGTGGTCGTCATCGACGACTACGAGACTTCTCCTCTCTTTGATGATCTCTTTCGGCGATCGGTTCTGCCGTCACTGGACATGCGAATCCTCGTTGTCATCGCGTCTTGGCACCCTCTCAGCCGGCTCTGGGAAAGCGACCCCGCAACCCTCGCAAGAACCCGGTGCTTGGCTCTGCGATGCCTCGCGCCCCAGGAGGCCGAGCAGCTTTTGCGACAGCGAGGGATCGCGGGGCAGGGTGTCATCGACCGCATCATTCTCTTCGCCGGGGGTCTTCCGCTGGCGCTCGTCCTGGCCGCAGACGCGGAACTTGACCCGGGATCCGCTGGCTCGGCGGATGGGAAGGCGACGCGCGATCGCAGTTACCGGGAGATCTCCCACGAGGTCTTTCGGCGCGTCGTCCGGGAGGTCCCGGATGAGCACGTCCTCAGACTTCTTGAGACGGCGTGCGTGATTCGGCGCTGCAATGAAGAGCTCCTCAGCCATCTTGCGGGCACGCGCGTGACCGCGCTGGACATCAGCAAGCTTACCGGCCTCTCGTTTGTCCACGTGACCGAGGAGGGGCTCACGGTCGACGACGAGATCCGCAACGTCGTCCTGGAGGACATGCGCTGGCGCGCGCCCGAGCGACTGGCATCCCTGAGGCGACTCGCGATGGATTGGTTCAAGAAGAGGCTAGGCGGCGCCGGGGGGGATGACAGCGTGGAGTACCTTTTCTTCACCCCCGACCCGCTCCTTCGCCGCTATTTCTTCACTGAATGGGACGACGCCGGCCTCTCCCGCGATGCCGGCGCGCCCAAGATCGAGGAACTGACGAGCGTCTGCGAAGAGTGGCTGCGTGATTACCTTGGTCAGAAGGGTGATCGTCCGGAAGAGGTCCACCAGATCTCAAGGCTTTTCGAGCTTTACCCAGATAAGTTCATAGCTGTGAGGGAACGCGACGGTCGCCTCGCGGGCTTCACTTGTCTCATCCCGGTGGAAGAACGTTCCCTGCCCGTCCTGCGGGCGTCAGAGGTAACGAGGCTGTGCGTGGACCATCTACCGGGCCCACGCGGCGTACCTCACATCCTTCTCTTCCCGTTCATCACGAGGAGCGCCTACTCTTACCAAGCCAGAGCCGCGTTGGTACAGGCGGTCTTTGAGTGGCAGACCGAACACGACGCGAACGCCGTGTTCGCGACGTGGGTCCACGAGGAAACGGCCGCCTCAAGGGCGGAGAAGCTCGGCTTCAAGCGGCTGCAAGAGCCTGTTTGCACAGCGTACGGGCCGGGCATGCCTGTCACCTATTACTGCCTCGATCTCACCAACAGGTCCGTTCAGAGCTGGCTCGCAGAAATGCTCGGACAGGGAGAGGCCCCACGGGCAACGAGCCTCTCCTACCAGGAAATTGTTCAAGAGACGATCTTCTGCCTTCGCCACTTCTGGGATGATGAGAAGCTGGAATGCAGCAGGATATCCCGCCTGCGCGTTGTGGCGGACCGTCTCGCTCGCAGGGACACGCCGGGGAAGGCCGGCGACGCCACGACCGGTGTGCGTCCGGCCGCCGTGCCAGACGCCATCCGTTCACTGCTCAAAGACGCCATCGCGCTCTTGTCCCAAGGCACGGGACGTTTCGCCTTCCATTCTGGAGCAGACCAGGCGAGACTCATTCGGCTGGCCTATATCGACCGGGCCGGGTCCCATGAGCGCATGATGGAACGACTCGGCTTGCCGCGGACCACTTACTACAGGCGGCTCCGCCGCGCCCTCCACAACATCGCCGCCATAGTTGCGTCGCTGGAACAGGATGCGACAGGCTCGTGACACGCACCGCCAGTCGGCTTACCTTGACACGTCCCCCTCTGCATGCTACACTGCGGTTAGCAGCTCATATTAGGAGCAGGTGCTAATCGCCGTTCCCGGTGCGCGTGCTCCCAACGTGCCACCGCAACAAGCACATGCCACCGCATCGAATGGGCTTCCACGGCTCATGCTTCATGGCACGGCTTCACGCTGCGCAAGCGCCGCGTCACGCCGGCCACTGGCGTGGGTGGCCCGGCGCCTCTCTCATCCGGGAGCCGCGTCGACGTATTGTGATTGCTAGATTGTTTGGGGATTGCCACTCTATTGCCACGCTAAAAGAGGAGGCGGGAGCGATGAATTACTTCCTCACTGAAGAGCAGCAGATGATCCGCGACCTTGCGAGGAAGATCGCGGAAGAAAAGGTTGCGCCGCGCGCAGCAGAATTCGATGAGGCCGAGGAGTCTCCGTGGGAGCTCATCAAGGTCCTCGCCGACGCAGGCCTGTTCGGTGTCTGGGTCCCCGAGGAATACGGCGGCCTCGGGGGAGGCGTGTTCGAGCAGTGCCTCGTGGTCGAGGAGCTTTCCCGAGCATGTGGCGCCGTGGCCGTCTCGTATGCCGCGAGCGCGCTCGGAGGCTTCCCCATCCTGCTCTTCGGGACCGACGAGCAAAAGCGCAAGTACATGCCGGACATCGCGTCCGGGGCGAGGCTCGCCGCGTTCGCCCTCACAGAGCCCGGCGCGGGGTCGGACGCGTCGAGCATCCGCACCACGGCGACGCGCGACGGTGACTACTACATACTGAACGGCACCAAGCAATGGATCACGAGCGGAGGCGAGGCCGAGATATACACGGTCATCGCCACGGTCGATCCGTCCAAAGGCGCGCGGGGGATGACCGCCTTCATCGTGGAAAAGGGCACCCCCGGCTTCGAGTTCGGCAAGAAGGAAAAGAAGATGGGCATAAGGGCCTCCGCCACGCGCGAGCTCATCTTCCGCGACTGCCGCGTTCCCGCCGCGAACATCCTCGATCGCGAAGGCAAGGGCTTCATCGTAGCCATGCGCACCTTCGACCGCACTCGTCCCGGCGTGGCGGCCCAGGCCGTCGGCATAGCCCAGGGTGCTCTCGACAAGGCCGCGAGGTATGCCACGGAGCGCGTCCAGTTTGGCAAGAGGATCGCCGAATTCCAGGCGATCGAGCACATGCTCGCGGACATGGCGACTCAGGTGGAGGCGGCGCGCGCTCTCGTCTACGCGACCGCGCGCATGATAGACGCGGGTGAGCGTGATTTCTCCAAGGAAGCGTCCATGGCAAAGGTTTTCGCATCCGATGTCGCGATGCGCGTAACCACCGACGCGGTCCAGATATTCGGGGGATACGGCTACATGCGCGACTACCCTGTGGAGAAGATGATGCGGGACGCCAAGATAACCCAGATCTACGAGGGCACCAACCAGATCCAGCGCTCCATCATCGGGGGCGCCGTGATCAAGGAGGCCATGAGGGAGGCCGCCAGGCGGAAATGAACATCGCCGTTCTCATCAAGCAGGTTCCAGAGACAACCGACGTGAAGATAAACCGGGAGACGAACACCCTGATGCGTGAGGGTGTGGCGTCCATCATAAACCCGTTCGACATGTACGCCATCGAAGAGGCGCTACGCATCCGCGAGCGGCACGGCGGCAAGGTCACCGTCATCACCATGGGCCCTCCGCAGGCAGAGGAGGCGCTTCGCCAGGCCCTCGCCCTCGGCGCGGACGAGGCCGTGCTCCTCTCGGACCGCGCGTTCGCGGGCGCAGACACGCTTGCCACGTCTTACACGCTGGCGAAGGCTATAGAGAAGGCGGGCGGGTTCGATCTCATCGTGTGCGGCAAGCAGGCCTCCGACGGTGACACCGCCCAGGTCGGCCCAGAGG
>Ga0134100_1002363_pt1 | contig 15069 bp, 14 predicted proteins | sample 11_taG_2_FD_94444 | JGI IMG/M metagenome (GOLD analysis project Ga0134100, IMG submission 94444) | Switchgrass degrading microbial communities from high solid loading bioreactors in New Hampshire, USA - 11_42_5_180_A3 metaG | ecosystem: Engineered > Bioreactor > Semi-continuous > Anaerobic >...
CGGTGGCAGAGCGGCTGATCGGTGCGAGGCCGGACACCACGGCCAGCGTCACGGTGAACACGAAGCCGGCCGCCAGCACGCCGGCGGAGAGCGTGGGGTAGAGCCAGCGCCCGCCGAACGAAAGGGCCATGGCCTCGGTGGTGGCCTCCACGCCGCCGCGGGTGAGCGCCAGGATGACCAGGGCGAGCCCCACCGCCACGGCGCCCGCCAACACGCCCACCAGGAGCAGCTCCGCCACGAGCACCCCGAAGGCCTGCAGCGGCGTCATGCCGATGGCCCGCATGGTTCCCACCTCGCGCATGCGCTCCAGGGTGGTGGCGGAGACGACGCCGAAGGTGCCCATCACGATCAGGAGGGCCAGCATGCCGACGAAGAAGTAGAGCACGCCCTTCCACACGTACACGCTGGTCATCCAGTCCGCCTCATCGGTCTCCCGCCACGACCGCACGCTGAGCTCGCGGTCGCCCACGGCCGCCTCCAGGGCCGCCCGCACGGTCGCCTCGGCCTCAGGGTCGGGCAGGAAGACCCGCACGGCGTTGGCCACCGAGCCCGACGCGCCGATGAGGCGCCGGGCGTCGTCCAGCGGCATGAGGACCCACAGGTCCAGGGCGGCGTTCTTCACGTTGCCCTCGAAGATGTAGGCCACCCGCACCTCCTCGGCGAAGCCCGCGCCGTCGACCGTCATCCCCGTCAGCGTCAGTTCCGCGCCGACCTCCACCTCCAGGTCGGCGGCCATCTGCGGGCTGATGGCCACGGGCACCTTCTCGCCCGGCCGAGCGACGAGCCCCAGCTTGTCGCCGGTCGCGTTCTGGAGGGTCCGGAGCAGGCGCCACTCCGTCTCCACGTCGATGCCCCGCACGGAGGCCGGGGCGCTGCGCTCGTCCTTCACCAGCATCCCGTTGAACTCGATGCGCTCGGCGACCTCCACGCCCTCGGTCTCCCGGGCGGCCCGGACCAGATCGCGCGTGGAGAAGAGGACCAACTTGTCGTCGCCGGGGGAGGTCACGCCCAGGTCGCCCACCATCGTGCCGGTGATGAGGTTGAGCCAGTTCCGCTCCATGCCGTTCACAAAGGCGAGCCCGACGAGAATGAGCAGTGCGCCGACCGTCAGCGTGAACCCGATCACGCCCATCCGGCGGCGCTGCCGCCACAGGTTTCGCAACGCAAGCCTGAGCACCATGGGAGCCGCCCTCCTCTCCGCGTCACATCGCACGCAGGGTCTCCGCCGGCGGGGTCCGCGCCGCCGCCGCCGAAGGGAACACGGCGCCGATCATGCCCATGAGGGTGAGGCTGGCGGCGAAGAGAAGCACCACGGCGGGGGAGACGGTGGGCACCAGCACGGTGCTGCCGAAAATGGAGGCCGGCGCCGTGCCCCAGTGGATGCCTGCCCGTCCGATCAGCAGCACGGCCAGGTAGGTGAGGGCGCCGGTGCCGAGGGTCGTGATTAGCCCCAGGAGGGCGGTCTCGGTGAGGAGCAGCCGCAGAATCTGCCCCCAGGTCATGCCCAGGGCGCTCATCGTGCCGATCTCCCGAATGCGCTCCCGCACCTGCAGCTGCACGATGTTGAAGACCAGCGCCGCGATGACCACGGCGAAGAGACCGAACATGCCCAGAACTGACATGCGGAGCTGCATCCGGTTTTTCAGGAACTCCTCGCCGGCGACGTGCCAGGGCTGGACGGCCACTTCCCCGTCCCGGAGCGCCGCCGTGAGGGCGGCGGCAGCCTCATCCGCATCGGGGACCGCCACCAGGTACTCGGTGGGCGCCCCGTCCAGGCCGAAGAGCTCCTGCGCGTCGTCCCACTCCACGTGGACCTCCGTGCCCCGGAAGAGGCCGAACTCGGTAGTGTCGACGAGCCCGCGCACGGTCAGCTCCAGCGTCTGCGGCAGTCCCGACCGGTCGGTGGCCAGCAGGGTGACGCGGTCGCCCGGCGCCACGCCCAGCCGGTCGGCCACGCCGGGGCTGAGCAGCGCGCCGCCCCGCTCGCCGCCCAGGAACTCGCCCGCCGCGAGCCGGTAGGGGACGACCTCGCGCCCCGCCGTCTGGTGGGCGTAGACCGTGACGAACGTCCGGCTCTCATCGTGAGCGAGCATGGCGGAGAAGCTGACCCGCTTCATGATGCCCTCCACGCCCTCCACGTCCGCCAGCGCCTCCTCCACGGCCGGCCAGTCCTCGATGGGGGCGATCTTGCCAGCGTGGAGCTTGCCCAGCTGCGCCCGGTTCTCCGCACTCTTGATGAGCACCTGGCCGGTCAGGTGGGTCTGCACGGAGTCGTCGATCATCTGCGCGATGCCGCCGGCGACGCTGGCGTTGAGGACGAGGCTGGCCATCGCCACGGCGTAGATGGCGCTCACCAGCAGCGTCCGCCGGACCTGCCGGGCCAGGTTTCGCAGCGCAACCTTGTACAAGGCCGTTTGCCATCTCCTTTCACGACTTCAACTGGGAGTAGGCCAGGGGCTTGAACAGCGTCTCCCCGGGGCCCGGCGGCGCATCGTCCAGCGGCTCGCCGGCATAGGCCCGCTCCAGTTGCTCCAGACTCACGAAGCCGGCCAGGAACCGGCGGTAGAGCCGGATCTCGGGGTACGGGTGGCGCTGCAGAAAGCGCTTCAGGTTCCGCACCATGTCCTGGACCATCGCATCCCCGTCGGCGGCATGGTCCAGGTGGAAGCTGGTCACATGGGGGAGGTACGTGAACCGGGCGCCCGCACGGAACAGGCGCCACCCCAGTTCGATGTCCTCCAGGCCCCACCCGGAGAACGACTCGTCGAAGCCGCCCACCGCCTCGATCAGGTCGCGCCGGACCGAAGTGTTGCTGAACAGGCAGCTGATCCAGGGCATCAGCCGCCGCCTGCGCTCGTGCAGGTAGACGGCCTCCAGCAGCCGTAGGTAGTCCTCCTCCCGGGTGAGGGGCTCCAGAGCGGAAGCGGGCGCCCCGGCCTCCAGCAGATCCCGCACCGCCGGGAAGTTCTCGGCGGCGATGTGCCGCAACCGCCCGATCGCCAGGTCCGCCTCGCCCCGCCGGTGCACCTCCAGGTGCGCCGCCACAAAGTCGGGGGGCAGCCACAGATCGGCGTCCACGAAGAGCAGCAGGTCCGCGCGAGCCAGCTCCACCCCGGCGTTGCGGGTGGCCGCCCGCCCCGCATGGGGCCGGCAGTGGTACCGCACGGGCAGCCGGGCCGCCCGGGCCACGGCGGCGATGTCTTCGGTGGAGCCGTCGTCCACGACGATCACCTCCACCTGCGCCCAGTCGCACCGCTGGGCGGCCAGGCTCGCCAGGGTCAGCCGCAGGCGCTCCGCGTGCTCGTAAACCGGTATGATCACGGAGGCGACAGGCACGCCTCCCACCTCCCTTCACGGCGCCAGGGCGTGCAGCCAGACCCCGGTCAGCACCGGCCGGCCGTCCAGCTGCACGCTCCCGCTGCTGCGAAAGAGCCGCTCCAGCGCCGCCTCCAGCCGCACGGCCACCACCAGCGGCACGCCCGGCGGGGGCGGTTCGGCGCAGACGATCTGCTCCACGCCCCCCAGGAGCAGCCGGGCGCCGGCGGGAATGCGGTCGGCGCAGGCGCGGCGCAGGCAGATCTCGGCGGTCTGACCCACCAGTTCCAGCAGCACGAAGAGGGGAACCTCCCCCTCGCGGTACCAGACCGAGTCGGGGCCGGCCTGCCAGGTCAGCGTCGCCCGATCGCCCTCCACCGCCACCCGCCCGGGCTCGACGAACCGAAAGGGATGACGCTGGGGCAGACTCATCGCCTCACCTCCCCACCACCGCCTGCAGGCGGCTCAGGCCTTCCCGCTCCAGCCCGGCGATCTCGGCCAGCAGGGCCCTCAGCTCCTGTTCGTGGAACAGTTCCTCCCGGAACGGCTGCAGCCTCAGGGCGAACCGCTTCCAGAGGTCGGCCAGCTGCACGTAGATGGGGTAGACCTGTGCTTCCAGCGCCTCGCACTGCAGAATGGCCGCCGCCGCCCGCAGGAAGCGGGCGTACAGGCGCCGGAAGTTGCCGCCGCCGGTGCCCACCTTCTCGAAGGTCATGTGGGCGATGAAGCACTCCCGCTCCAGCCGCTTGCGGTCCATCACCTGGGGCCAGAGGAAGAACTCCCGCGCAAACCGCTCCAGCGCCCGCAGCCCCAGGCCGTAGGCCACCGGGTACCGCATCATCTGCACGTTGAAGGCGATGGCCTCCCGCACCGCCACCGGCAGGGCCACGAGGCGCGTCGGGACATGGAACTCAAACCACGTGTTGCGGGGCGGGTCGGGCTTGATCTGGGAGCCCCGGGCGAGCCTGAGCTGCTCCCGGGTTACAACCTGGCACTCGGGCCAGAGATAGTCATAGATGAAGACCTGCTCTTCCCGGTCGTCGAAGCCCACCACCATCACCTTGTGGCCGCCGAAGCGGAAGTCTTCGGTGAGACGGAACCGCTCGGCCAGGTAGGGAAGGTGGGACATGTCGACGTCGCAGAGCACAGGCTCCCCGCGAACCACCAGTGCGCGCACCCGCGCCTCGGCCACGTCGTCCTCCAGCCCCTGGTACTGCTCGTAGCGGATGCCCAGGTGCTGGCAGAGCTGCCGCTCCAAACCCCCGGCCCGGCCCCCGAAGATGCAGAGGGTCGGGTGGCGCACGTAGACGAACCCCAGGCCGGCCCCGAGCCCGAAGCACAGGTCCTCGCTGAGGTCGTGGCCGTAGAACCGCAGGAGGCCGCTCATGAGGGTGCTGGAGCAGTGCGACCCGAGCCGGTGGGCCGCCCGATAGCGGGCAATCAGATCCGTCATCCCGCCACCCCCACCGCCGCCATGCCGTCGAGGCACCGCCGGAGCGTCGCCACTGCCTGTGCCTCGGCCTGGTGCAGCGCCTGCAGCGCCATCGCCGACTCCGCCCGGAACTCCGCCGGGGCGACGGCGCCGGTCAGCAGCGCATCGCAGAGCCGGAGCCAGCCGCTCCACCGGCGGGCCAGGTCCCGGTAGAGTTCCGCCGCCTGCCCGAACGCCGGCTCCTCCAGGGCCGCGCCGACCCAGTCCAGGAAGGCGGCGAAGGTGCGGCGGAACAGGCCGTTCTCCTCCTGGTCGTGACGGGAGCGGGTGAGGTAGAACCGGGCCAGTTCCCGCCACTCTTCCGCTGCCCCCTCTCCTTCCGCCATCCGGCGGGCCAGGCTGGCCAGGGCGGTCAGTCCGGTTCCGCCGAAGCCCACCTCCAGCTGGTGCACCGTCTGCACCAGCGCATGGCGGACGGCGCTGCCCATCGGGCGGAACTTGCCGTCCTGGCGGAGGAAGTTCAACGGCGGGTGGAAGATGGCGTGAACGTACTCGGGAAGCGCCAGCGCCTCCAGCTCGGCCCGCGTACGCCGGTGCATCCGGCCGCTGGTGCCGCTCAGGAAGTGCAGCGCGTCGCCCCCCTCGTCCACGGCCAGCAGCAGGGCAGGCTCCGTCGGGCCCTCCAGCGGCAGCCAGACCAGGATCGGCAGGGGCTGCTGCTTCCCGGCGAAGTCCAGCCACTCGTCCAGCAGGAACTGGAGGAACGACCGGGGGGTATGCGTCCGGGCCTCCCAGAACCAGAGGCCCAGCGCGTGGCTGAGGTGGCGGTGGAAGCGCCGCTCGCCGAACCCCGCGGCCCCTTCCCCGCCGCCCCGGCCGGGCAGGGCGAAGTCCAGCTCGCAGCCCAGGCCGAAGCAGACTTCCGGCGGGAGGTCCAGCCCCAGGTGGGCCAGCACCCGGCTCAACAGGCCGGCGGCGGGGTAGACGAAGGGGGTCGCACCGGCGCCGACCGACTCGATCAGGGACGGAAGCTCACGCTGCGCAGCGTCCAAGTGCGATCACCGCCACGTTGCCCGCGAAGGCGAAGGAGTTGGAGAGCGCCACGTTGATGCGGCAGGGCCGCGACTCCCGCACGAAGTCGAACGCCTCGTACCCCTCCACGGGCTCGGAGAGGTTGATGGTCGGCGGCAGGAACTCATGGGCGATGGCCAGGGCACAGGTGAGCGCCTCGATGCTCCCGGCGCAGCCCAAGGTGTGGCCGATCAGCGACTTGGTGGAGCTGATGGGAATCCGGGAGGCCCGCTCACCGAAGACCTGCACGATCGCCCGCAGTTCCATCCCGTCGTTGAGCTTGGTCGCCGTGCCGTGAGCGTTGATGTAATCGACGTCGTCGGGCGTGAGACCCGCCTCCTGCAGGCACGCCCGGATAGCCCGCACGGCACCGCCGCCCTTCGGGTCCGGCGACGTGGCATGGTAGGCGTCGTTGCTGATGCCATAGCCCAGCACCTCGGCGTAGATCCGCGCCCCCCGGGCCCGGGCCGAGCTCAGGCTTTCCAGCACCAGCACGGCCGCCGCCTCGCCGAGCACCAGGCCGTCGCGGTCACGGGAGAAGGGCCGGGCCAGTCCCCTCGAGAGGCTCTTCAGGGAGTTGAAGCCGCTGAAGGAGAGGCGGGTGAAGGGGTCCGTGCCGCCGCACAGCACGGCCGTGCACCGGCCGGTGCGCACAAGGTCGAAGGCGTATCCCACGGAGTTGGTGCCCGCCGCACAGGCGGTGGACACGGTAATGGTCGGGCCGCGGGCCCCGTACTTCTGGGCGATCACGCCCGTGATCGAGGGGCAGGTGTGCAGGAACAGCGACGGGTCCGCGGGCTGCCGGACCGTGATGGCGTCCGTCAGGTACTGGTCCATGCAGAGAATTCCGCCCAGCGAGGTGGCCATCACGACCCCGAGCCGCCAGGGGTCGAAGCCGGCCGCGGCGAGGCCCGCATCCTCCGCCGCCTCCTCCGCTGCCGCCAGGGCGAGCAGGGCCGCCCGGTCGCGCTCCACGCTGCCGTCCGGCAGGGCCACCGGCTCCGTCACGAAGTCGCCGGCCTCGCAGCCGTGGGCCGTGCGGTAGCCGGTCGTGTCGAAGGAGGTGATCGGCCCGGCCCCACAGACGCCGCGGCGCAGCGCGTCCACGTAGGCCGCCTGGCCGATGCCGATAGGCGAGATGACCCCAAGCCCCGTGATGACGACCCTCTCCATGCCGATCAGTCCGCTGCCGGGCTGTGCTCGGCGATGTAGGCCGCAAGGGTGTTGATGGACTGGAAGATCATCATGTCGTCATCGCCGATCTGCACGCCGAACTCGTTGTTGAGCGCCACCACCAGCTCCAGGGCGTCGATGGAGTCCAGCTCCAGCCCCTTCGGCGCACCCGGCTCCGCGGTGGCCGCCACCTCGCCGTCCTCCGGCGGCGCCCGGAAGATGGGGGCGTCGTCGTCGATGTCCTCGGGACGCACGTCGAGGTTCAGCCGATCGATGATCAGCTTCTTGATGCGGTACTGCAGGGACTCGCTCATGCACAACACTCCTTCTCGCTGGTACTTCTGACGGCGGCTCAACAGGTGAGGCCGCCGTCGATCACAAACGTCTGGCCGGTGATGTAGTCCCCGTCGGGCCCGGCCAGAAAGCAGACCAGGTTTGCGACTTCGTGCGGCTCGCCGAAGCGCCCCACCGGAATCATGGCGGTGTAGCGCTTCCGGAGCTCCTCGGGCAGTCTGGCAGTCATGTCGGTCCGGATGTAACCCGGCGCCACCACGTTCACGGTGATACCGAAGCCGGCCACCTCCCGGGCCAGCGACCGGGTGAGGCCGATCAGCCCGGCCTTCGAGGCGGCGTAGTTCGCCTGTCCGCGCGTGCCGTAGAGCCCCGCCGTGGAGCCGACGTTGATGATGCGGCCCCAGCGGGCGCCGATCATGTCGCGCAGCGCCATCTTGCTGCAGAGAAAAGCGGCGCCCAGGTTGGCGTCGAGCACGGCATGGAAGTCGTCGGGCTTCATCAGCATCATCAGCTGGTCCCGGGTGATGCCGACGTTGTTCACCAGCACGTTCACCGGGCCAAGGTCCCGGCGCACGCAGGCGAACATCTCCTCCACCTCGTCCTGGCGCGTCACGTCGGCCTTCACCAGGGCGACGCGCGCCTCCGGGTTCGCCTTCAGGATTTCGTCCCGGACCTCCCGGGCCGCGTCCGCGCTGCTGTTGTAGTTGACGGCCACGTTGGCGCCCCGGGCCCCGAAGGCCAGGGCCACCGCCCGCCCGATTCCCCGGGAGGCGCCCGTCACGAGCACGGTCTTCCCCCTGAAATCCAAGGTCACCCTCCTCCTGACCGCACTGCGGGAGACAGGCGGTACGCCTCGGCGTAGGCCACGCCCAGCAGCGCACCCCGCTCGGCCTGCAGCGCCTTCATGAGCCGCACGTAGTCCAGGTACTGGAGCTGCGACCGGTGCTCGGCCAGCGCCCGCTCCTTCACCCCCATCACGGCGGAGACGTCCACCGCGAAGTTGGGGCGCAGGGGGCGCCAGAACTCGTAGTAGAGGACGGCCGGGCGAACATCCAGCCCGGCGAGTGCGGCCTGCAAGATCTGGTAGGTCGCCTGATGATCGGGGTGCGCGTCCCCCGCATGAGGCGCGTAGACCAGGTCACTCTGCGCCACCTCTGCGCGCACCGCCGCCACCACCTCGTCCGTGACCGCCAGCCCGCCGTCGGGCTGGTCGAGGTACCGCTGCTCGGCGATGCCCAGCAGGGCCGCTGAGCGGCCGGCCTCCTCCCGGCGCAGGGCCGAGAGCGCGGCGCCCGACACCTCTCCCTCGGACGCGCTGCCGTCGGTCAGGTAAACCACCCGCACGTGCTGTCCCCGCCGGCTGTGGGCAAGCACCGCGCCGCCACAGGCGATCACCTCGTCGTCGAAATGGGGCGCCAGCACCAGCACCCGCTGCACGCCGGTGAAGGGATCGGCCGCTTCCAGGGCGTCCGCGGGGGTCTCCCGCAGCCACCGGCGCAGCCGGCGCTCCACCATTTCGGTCCTGAGCGAAACCGGCGACATCACGGGAAGTCGCTTCCCCCCGGTTGGTTCTCGTATCTATGTTCTGATTCGCGAGTTTTTTACGGTGTTTTCAGGCTTGTAGTCGGAATATTATAATGGGGCACTAGAAGTGTCAAGGACTTTTTCTGGGGGGGTCACCGTGGGTACTGCGTTCCTCTTCCCGGGCCAGGGCTCCCAGGCGCCCCGGATGGGGCTCGACCTGCTGAGTACCGTGCCCCACGTGCAGGCGCGCTTCCAACAGGCATCAGCCATCGCCGGCCTCGACCTCGTGGAACTGGTGCGCACCGCTGACGCGGCGGCGCTCACCCGGACCGAAATCACGCAGATCACGGTCTTCGCGCTCAGCACCGCCATCGCCGAGTTCCTGATGGCACGGGGCCTCGAGCCCCAGGCCGTGGCCGGCCACAGCCTCGGTGAGTTCAGCGCTCTGGCGTGTGCAGGGGTGCTGGAGTGGGAGGAAGCCGCCCGGCTGGTGTGGCAGCGGGGGCTGGCCATGAAGGCGGCGTCCGCCAGCGGCGCCCAGGCCATGGCGGCCATCGGCGGCCTCTCGGCGGAGGCCGTGGCCGCCCTCTGCGCCGAGGCCGCCCCGGCCGGGCTCGTGGTGGTCGCCAACCTGAACTCCCCGCTGCAGCTGGTGATCTCGGGCGAGGAGGCTGCGGTGGAAGAGGTGATGCGCCGGGTCCGGGAGCGCCCGCTCACTCGGGTCGACCGGCTGAACGTGGGCGGCGCCTTCCACTCCCCGCTCATGCAGCCCGCGCGCGACGCGTTGCGGCAGGCCATCGAGTCGGCCGTGCTCCGGCCCCCGGCCTTGCCCGTCGTCTCGTCGATCGACGGCGAGCTGGTCACGGACCTGGAGGTGTACCGGAAGAAACTGATCGACCAGGTCACGGCGCCCGTGCGCTGGCGCGACGCCGTCCACCGTCTCCGGCACATGGGGGTCGACCACTTCCTGGAGGTCGGGCCGGGTCGGGTGCTCACCGGGCTGGTCCGCCAGACCGACCGCACGGCCCGCACGGCGACCGCCGGCAGCCTGGCAGAATGCGAACTCCTCCTGGGGCAGAGGAGGGAAGCCGGTGACTGACGCGCTCCTCGTCGCCGAAGGACTCGTCAAGCGCTACGGCTCCCATACGGTGGTGAACGGCGTCAGTCTCCGGGTGCGGGCCGGGGAGATCTTCGGCCTGCTCGGGCCCAACGGAGCGGGCAAGACGACGACACTCGAGATGCTGGAGGGGCTGCGCCGCCCAGACAGCGGCCGGTGTCTGGTCTGCGGCCACGACACCATCCGCGAGGCAAATGCCGTGCGCCGTCTCATCGGCATCAGCCTCCAGGCCGCGGCGATTCCAGGCGACCTCCAGGTGGTCGAGGTCCTCGAGATGTACGCCAGCTTCTACCCCGACCCGGTGCCCGTGCGCACCCTGCTCGAGCAGTTCGACCTGGCGGAGAAGGCCCGGGTGCGCTGCGCCTACCTCTCCGGCGGGCAGCGGCAGCGCCTGCAGCTCGCCCTCGCCCTGGTGGGACGGCCCAAGGTGATCTTCCTCGACGAGCCGACCACCGGGCTGGACCCCCACGCGCGCCGCCAGCTCTGGTCCGTGATCCGCGCCATGCGCTCCGAGGGCCGGGCCGTGATCCTCACGACCCACTACATGGAGGAGGCGGAGTACCTTTGCGACACCGTGGCGGTGCTCGACGGCGGCCGCATCCTGGCCTCGGGACCGCCGTCGGCGCTCATCGCCGAGCACGGGCCGGACAGTGTGCTCACCGTCACGCTGAAGCAACCGTGCGCCGACGAGCCTGCCCTGGCCGAGCTCACCGGCGTGAGCCGGGCGGCCGTGGAGCAGGGGGAGATCCGCCTCCACACCAGCCGTCCCGCCGAAACGCTCAGCGCCTTCGCCCGGCTGGCGCAACTGCGGGGCTGGGAGCTGGCCGAGATGAACCTGCGCACCGCCACGCTGGAGGACGTCTTCTTCGCCCTCACCGGAAGGAGGCTGGCGAACTGATGCAAGCCTGGACCAGCCTGCGCACCCTGACCAGGATCGAGGTCAAGCGCATGTTCCGGAACATCATGCCCCTCGTGTTCAACCTGTTCGCCCCGGCCTCGCTTCTGCTGCTCTTCGGGCTGCTCTTCGAGTCGACCCGGGCGTATCTCATGCCGGGCATGCTGACCTTCATGCTGCTGAACGCCAACCTCACCGGCGTCGCCCACGCCCTGGTGACGCAGAAGGAGGCGGGGCTGCTCCGCCACCTGTTCAGCACCCCCCTCACCCCGGGGGTGTGGCTGAGCTCCCGCCTCGTGGCCCAGTTGCTGCTCGCCGCGGCCCAACTGGCCCTGATCCTCGTCACGGGCATCGTCTTCCTCGACGTTCCGCCCCCGAGGAACCTCATCGGCACGCTGGTCGCACTGGTCTTCTGCACCGTGGCCCCGCTCGGGCTGGGGCTGGCCCTGGGCAGCCTCTTCCACCGGGTGGAGACGGCGCAGCCCGTGGTCATGCTCGCCAGCCTCGCCGCTGCCTTCCTGGGGGGCGCCTTCCTGCCTTTGGACGCGGCGCCGCCGTTCCTGCAGTACGTCGCCAAGGCGGTCCCGTCCACCTACATGGTCCGCTCGCTCAGCCGGGTCATGCTGGAGGGCGCCGGCCTCGCCTCCGTCGCCGTCGACCTGGCCGTGCTCCTCGCCTGGACCGTCGCCTCGCTCGGCTTCGGGGCCCGTCACCTGCAGCGGCACGCCGCCGCCCGGTAGGGCACCCCCCGGGGGATGGGAAAGAGGGGCGCTGGCCGTGTGGCCAACGCCCCTCTCCTCCCCGGCGCCTCACCGTGGGATCGAGCCCCACGGCGCCGGGCTTGCACGTCGTTTCGCTTTTCGCTTCGCCACCGCTGGTACGGTGGTCTGGCACCCGGTTTCGCTGTGAGGTCAAACGCTCCGACGGTTCCCGTGGACTCGGTTCCGGTGTCAGGTCGAACGCTCCGGCGGTTCCCCTGGACTCGGTCCCGTTGTCAAGTCAAACGCTCCGGCGGTTCTTCTGCACTTGGTCCCGTGGTCAGGTCAAACGCTCCGGCGGTTCTTCTGCACTCGGTTCCGGTGTCAGGTCGAACGCTCCGACGGTTCCCCTGCACTCGGTTCCGGTGTCAGGTCGAACGCTCCGACGGTTCCCCTGCACTCGGTCCCGTTGTCAAGTCAAACGCTCCGGCGGGTTCCCGTGCATGCGGTCCCGTTGTCAGGTCAGATGCTCCAGCGGTTCTTCTGCACTTGGTCCCGTGGTCAGGTCAAACGCTCCGGCGGGTTCCCATGCATGCGGTCCCGTTGTCAGGTCAAACGCTCCGGCGGTTCTTCTGCACTTGGTCCCGTGGTCAGGTCAAACGCTCCGGCGGTTCTTCTGCACTTGGTCTCGTTATCAGGTCAGACGCTCCGGCGGTTCCCCTGCACTCGGTTCCGGTGTCAGGTCGAACGCTCCGGCGGTTCCCCTGCACTCGGTTCCGGTGTCAGGTCGAACGCTCCGGCGATTCCCTGGACTCGGGTCCGCTGTTGGATCGTGTCCGGCTCCGGTTGACCCGCACCGCACCTTTCTGGCGATCAGGTCCGGTTACGGTTGAACTGTCCCTGCTTTCGCCCCCAGGTCAGGCTAGTGCCGCTCTGCTGTGCGGCGTTCACTCCCCGGGACACAGCCGGCAGGCCCATGGACGGTTGTCTACATATTATATGTGCTGGTTTAGCTCCCAGCGAGAACAGCGACAGCCCTGGAACTAGGGGACCATCCACGCTCAGCGACGGCCGAACACCACACTTCACCGTCGGCGCCAGCATGGCCCTGCTTCCCGCGCTGGGCGAGTACCCGCCCCCCAGCACCACTCCACAGCAGTGGCGGGCGTCTGCACCCACGCAGCCTCCGCGAGCCCTTCCCCCGAGCGGGCAACATCCGGGCCCGACCAACTCCCTCAATGTGCACCCCACTGGCGCAAGCACTATGAGACTTTCTCGATACGCACCCCAAACGGCGGCCAGTCCAGTGCGATCATACTTCCGCGATTCGCGCCCCATACTGGCGAGCGATCCAGCGCGCTCAAACCTCCGCGATGCGCACTCCAAAATGGCCAGCCATCCAGCCCGTTCAGACCTCCTCGATGCGGGCCCCAAAATGGCCAGCCATCCAGCCCGTTCAGACCTCCTCGATGCGCACCCCCTCAAACTGGCGAGCCATCCGGCGCGTTCAGACCTCCTCGGTGCGCACCCCCTCAAACTGGCGAGCCATCCGGCGCGTTCAGACCCCCTTGATGCGCACCCCCCCAAACTGGCGAGCCATCCGGCGCGTTCAGACCTCCTCGATGCGCGCCCCCAGCCGCCGCAGGTCGTCGAAGAAAGCCGGATACGACTTCGCCACATGGTGCGCATCCCGGATCACCACCGGCTCCCGGGCCCGCAGGGAGACAATGGTGAGACCCATGATCACCCGGTGGTCGATGCGGCTCTCCACCGTCACACCGCCCTCTACCCCCTCCGGGCGGCCGTGGACGATCAGCCGGTCCCGCCCCTCCTCCACTCGGGCTCCAAGCTTGTTCAACTCCGCCCGGTAGTCCGAGATGCGGTCGCACTCCTTGTAGCGCAGGTTTTCTACATTATATATAACGGTTTCGCCCACAGCGAGAACGGCAGCGGCGGTCAACGCGAGCACGGCGTCGGTGAATGGATCGCCATCGAAACGCCCGCCCCGGAGCGGCCGGCCCCCCCGAATGCGCACCTGCTGCCCGTCGTGGACGATGTCGGCCCCCATCGCCGCCAGCACCTCCACCGCCTGCCGCTCCCCCTGCTCGTCGTGGAAGAGCCGTGGGATGGTCACGTCGGAGGGCACCACCGCCGCGGCCGCCATCAGGGCCGCGGCCCCGGGGTAGTCGCCGGGCACGGTGTACTCCCGGGCCTCGTACCGCTGCCCGCCGGGAACGTGGAAGAGCCGCAGGTCCGGCGAGGCGTCCACCCGGATGCCCGCCTCCCGCAGCACCTGCAGGGTCTGGCGGAGGGCCGGGCGGGACTTCAGATCGCCCGTCACCTCGATGGTCACGTCCTGGCCGATCAGCGGCGCGGCGAACAGCAGCGCCGACGTGTACTGGCTCGACACGGAACCGCTCACCCGCACGGTGCCGCCGTGGAGCCCGCCGCTGCCGTGATCCCCCCCTGCTGCCCGGGGCCCTCCGCTCCCCAGGTTCGAGCCCGCCGCCCCGCCGGTCCGGATCGTGATGGGCAGCCGCCCTTCCCGACTCTCCACCGTCGCACCCAGCTGCCCCAGGGCGTCCAGCAGGTCGCCCTGGGGCCTCTTGCCCAGCGAATCGGCGTAGTCGGTGACGAAGGTGATCTCGTCCAGCGTCGCAGCGCAGACGGCCATCAGGAAGCGCAAGACGGCCCCGGCGTTGCCCGGGTTCAGCGTGCGTGGGTTTCTGGGGCGCCGGCCGAAACCCCTCACCCGCAGGTGCTTTCCATCGGGGACGAGCACGGCGCCGAGGTCTGCCAGGCAGCGCTTCAAGGCCGTCGCGTCCTCGCTCTCCGCGGGGAAGCGGATTAAGGACTCACCCTCGGCCAGCGCCGCCGCCAGCAGATAACGCGTCGTGTAGTTCTTGGAGGAAGGCGGGTTCACCACGCCCTCCAGGCGTTCGGCGGGGTAGACGCGCACGTCCATGCAATCGCTCCCCTTCGACTGGGATGGTACACGTTCACACCCTATGCCTCTCTCGTCAGGGATGATGGGCCTCCTGCCCAGGGTTGCGGTCGCGGGTGCTCCTCTCGCCAGGGATGATGGGTGGCCTGGCTGCCAGCGCGCACCGGCGGCGAGCAGGGCACCGGCCCGCGGCATGGCAAGGAGTGACACTCCCGGCCGGGAAGGCACGGTCCCCGGTTGATCCCGTACGGGATGAGGCGAACTGGCCAGGGGATCCCACGCAAGTGCCTGCAGGCAGAAGCCTCACGGGTTCGGTGCACCCACTGGCGGGGGTGACTCTTCGCACCCCCATGGCGGCTTAGGGCGCCGCCGGTTATCGCTTCCTGCCAGATTTTCGTAAGCCGCCTGCTCGAGGGCGTACGAAAATCTAGCACTTCATGCCCGAACTGTCCGCTTCCACCATTGCGAGGCACATACCCGCCGGAGGCCGGCATGCATGTTCTTGCGCAACGGCGCACTCTTCGCCCCCTCATGGGGGCGCAGGGTGCAGCTCGCTACTGCGTTCTGCCAGATTTTCGTAGTCCGCCTGCTCGGGACGTACGAGAA
>Ga0134100_1002369_pt1 | contig 15041 bp, 13 predicted proteins | sample 11_taG_2_FD_94444 | JGI IMG/M metagenome (GOLD analysis project Ga0134100, IMG submission 94444) | Switchgrass degrading microbial communities from high solid loading bioreactors in New Hampshire, USA - 11_42_5_180_A3 metaG | ecosystem: Engineered > Bioreactor > Semi-continuous > Anaerobic >...
ATACTCCTTTTTAGAATTTTGCGATTCGCCCTACAGCAGCAGCATCGCGTCGCCGAAAGAAAAGAACCGGTACTCCTGCCGGACGGCTTCGTTGTAAGCCGCCATGGTCAAATCGTAGCCGGCGAACGCCGCGACCAGCATAATCAGCGTGCTCTCCGGCAGATGGAAGTTGGTAATCAGCGCGTCCACGGCTTTGAAGCGGTAGCCGGGATAGATGAAGATATCCGTCTCGCCTTCGAACGGGCGCATGACGCCGTTCTCGTCCGCGACGGTCTCGAGCACTCTGGTGCAGGTTGTCCCGACCGCGAATATTCTGCCGCCGTTTTGTTTTGCTTTATTGATGACTTCCGCCGCTTCGGGCGTGACTTTGATATACTCCGAATGCATTTTATGCCGGGTGATTTCTTCTTCCTTGACCGGGCGGAAGGTTCCGAGCCCGACGTGCAAAAGCACCCGCGCGATGACGACGCCTTTGTCCTCGAGCTTTTTTAACAGCTCCGGTGTGAAATGAAGCCCTGCTGTCGGTGCCGCGGCAGAGCCTTTGATTTTCGCATATACGGTTTGATAACGCTCCTGGTCGTCCAGCTTTTTGGTGATGTAGGGCGGCAGGGGCATCGTTCCGATTTTTTCGAGCACTTCGAGAAAAATGCCTTCGCATTCAAAGCGTATTTTCCGCACGCCGCCGTCCAGAACATCGACTACCGTTCCGGTCAGCCCGTGCGGATAAAAGATTTTCTCGCCGACTTTTGTTTTTTTGCCCGGTCTCGTAAGGCACTCCCATTCTTCAACGCCCGGAACGTCGGAGCGCTTTAGCAGCACCGTCTCGACTTCGCCGGCGTGGCGTTCGCTTTTGCCGAAAATCCGCGCCGGGATCACGCGCGTGTCGTTGATGACAAGGCAGTCGCCTTTGTTCAGATAGCTTTCTATCTCAAAGAACCGTTTATGCTCGAATTCTCCGCTGTCTTTGTGAACAACAAAGAGCCTTGAGCAGTCCCGCTTCTCAAGAGGCGTTTGCGCGATGAGCCGTTCGGGAAGCTCGTAATAATAGGCGGATTTATGCATCAGGTTCAAAATTGGTTACTTCCTTTTTATGGTTTTCTGTTTAGATTATAACAAACTACATTATACAACAATTCACCACTATTTTCAACCAGTCGGCAAGAAATTATTTCTATAATAAAAAAAGCGTGCCGCAGTATCCGCGGCACGCCGGAAGTTTATTGCAAATTAGATTAACGCAAGAATTACAAAGTTGAGTATGAATAATGCGGTGGATACCCAAAGAATCGGATGAATATCCTTTGCCTGACGTCTGAAGCATTTTACGAGGCAGTAGGTGATGAAACCGAATGCGATGCCGTAAGAAATGCTGTAGCAGATAGCCATGAAGATGCCGGCAAAGAATGCGGGGATTGCTTCTTCAATATCGGACCATTCAACTTCTTTGAAGGAGCTGAGCATCATAATACCGACAACTACCAGCGCGGGAGCGGTTGCTGCGGCGGGGATGAGGCCCAGGAACGGAGCGAAGATGATGCTGACAATGAAAAGCAATGCGGTAACTACGCTGGTAAGACCCGTACGTCCGCCTACGCCGATTCCTGCTGCGCTTTCGACATAAGTGGTTGTGTTGGAAGTACCAAAGATTGCGCCAATGGAGGTTGCTATGGAGTCTGCAAACAGAGCCTTGTCCATTTTAGATTTAAATCCGCTGCTGGATTCGAGCGCTTTCTGATCTTCTTCGCTGAAGATTCCAGTTCTTCTTCCGGTACCGATAAAGGTTCCGATGGTGTCAAAGGTATCAGAAAGGCTGAATGCGAAAATCGTTGAAAGAACAAGCGGAAGTTTTGATAAATCGCTAAAGAGCGTTCCCATGCCTTTGAAGGCTGCGCCGAAGGTGGTGCCGAGCTCTTTAAACGGGGCGGAGAAAGAAATATTATTGATCGAGTCAAGTTTGACGCCGACCTCTAAACCGCAGAGCTGCATGATAACGCCGACAACGGTTGTAATAAAAATACCAAGCAAAATGGAACCTTTTGCTTTGCAGACAACGAGTACAAGCGTCAGAGCCAATCCGAAAAGTGCAAGCCAGAGTGCCGGCGTGTTGAAATCAACAAGAGCCGGAACCGCGCTGCTGTCTGCTATTACCGTTCCGCTATCTAATAAAACATATGTGTTGGGGTCGGAAGTAAAATTAATCAGACCGGCGTTCTTAATTCCGATATAAGCAATAAAGATACCGATACCGCCGCCGATAGCGTGCTGAACACTGACAGGGATAGACTTAATAATCGCTTTTCTTACTTTGGTTACGGTGATGAGTACGTTGACTACACCGCAGATGAAAACCATTGCAAGCGCTTCCTGCCATGAAAAACCAAGTCCAAAGCAGACCGTAAAAGTAAAGAATGCGTTTAATCCCATGCCGGGAGCCTGTGCATACGGAACATTTGCAAAAAGACCCATTACAAGCGTTCCGATTACAGAAGCGATTATTGTGGCAAGGAAAACTGCTCCGCTCGGCATACCTGTTTGAGACAAAATAGCTGGGTTTACAAACATGATGTAAGCCATAGCAAAGAAAGTTGTCAAACCGGCCACTACTTCTGTAGTTACTTTTGTGCCATTTTCTTTTAGTTTGAAAAACTTTTCGAGCATAAATACCCTCCATTTTAAAATAAAAAAAAGTAAAAAATGCTTCTAACCGGAAACAGTACAAGCATTTCTAATCCAAGAATAGCATTAAAAGCGACATAAATCAACAGGCTTTTGATATGTTAACAAATAGTTTACATTATTAGAACTCATTCACAAACTTGTATATCATAATACACAAAACCGTGTATAAAAATGCAAAAAATATATGCAAATTTCCCAATCAGGCGTATATTGAATCGGTTGACTTTATTCTAAAAATATTATACTATGTTTTTAAAGACATAAATCAGGTCCATATAAATTGTAAACCAAAAAGGATGGATATCAATGCCGTTTCTTCTCTCGCCGGCGGGCAGTCCCGAAGCGCTGCGCGCCGCCGTCGCCGCCGGGGCGGACGAGGTTTATCTCGGGGGCGGGAACTTCAACGCCCGCATCAACGCAAAGAATTTTGACCGCAAAGAATTAATCGCCGCCGGACGGCTGTGCAGAGAAAAAAACGTAAGGCTTTTAATCACGCTCAACACGCTTGCGTTTGACAGAGAGTTTCAGGAAATAAAGGAATATGTGACATTTTTGGAGGAGAACGTTCGTCCCGGCGCGTACATCGTGCAGGACCTCGGGCTCGCGGTTTTTTTAAAGCAGGCGTTTCCGGACATTGTGCTGCACGCGAGCACCCAAATGCAGCAGCACTCTGCCGGCGCGGTTGAAATGCTTAAAAACCTCGGCTTTTCCCGCGTTGTGATGGCGCGGGAAGCGACGGCGAAGGATATAAAAGCGCTCTGCGACAGCGGGATAGAGTGCGAGGTCTTTGTCCACGGCGCATTGTGCGTAAGCATGAGCGGCGGCTGCCTGATGTCCTCGATGATCGGGAAAAGAAGCGGCAACCGCGGCGAATGCGCGCAGCCCTGCAGGATGCGCTACAGCGGAAAAAACGAGTACCCGCTGTCGCTCAAAGACCTCTGCCTTGCCGAGCATATTCCGGAGCTTGCGGCGATGGGCGTTGCCGCTTTGAAAATCGAGGGCAGAATGAAAAGCCCGGACTATGTGTACGAGGTCACGAGAATCTACCGCAGGCTGATCGACGAGAACCGCAAAGCGACCGAAGCGGAGTTGCAGGCTTTGCGCAACGTCTTTTCACGGAGCGGCTTTACCGACGGCTACTTTACCGGAAAAACCGGACCTTCTATGTTCGGCATCCGCAGGGAGAGCGACAAACAGCTTTCCAAAAGCGTCAATATCGAAAAACTTCCGCTGCCGCGCAGAAACGCGCCTTATAAACAGCCGGAGGCCCTGCCGCTAATCCTGCCGGAGAAAAACCCGGACAGAATCATACCGCCGTCAAAGCAGAAAGGATTTGTTTTCCGCTTCGAGAGCCGCTGCCCGGACAGCAGGATGATAAAAAAGTATTACGATTCTGCCGCCCGCATCGACCTTCCGCTGTGGGACATTCGGCGGCTCGGCGACATAACGGAATACGCCGACAAAATCAGCGTCATCCTGCCGAGAACCATCTTCGACAGCGACGCGCCGGACGTAAAGCGTCTGCTCGACTACGCGAAAAATGCGGGCGTCAGACAAGCCACTGTTTCCAACATCGCGCACCTTGATTTGTGCAAGGACTTTTATACGCACGGCGATTATTCCCTGAACGTTACCAATTCAAGAACCATGGCGTTATTGGAGCGGCTGTCCTTTTCCTCTATCCTCCTATCGCCCGAAGCCAATCCGAAGAACCTTTCGATTGCCGGCTGCGCGGAGGAATATATCGTTTACGGGCGGCTTCCTTTGATGCAGACCGAAAACTGCATAATTCAGAACCTTGGCGAAGCCTGCGGCGAAAACTGCGGCGGGGTTCTGGTTGACCGCACGAAAGCGGAGTTCCCGATCAAACGAGAGTATAAGCACCGCATCATCATTTACAACTCGGTGCCGATTTACCTTGCCGATAAAATCGGCGAGCTGAAAAAATGCGGCGTCGGACTTTACACGCTTCTGTTCACCGACGAAATACAAGACGAAAAGGAGTTTGACAACCTGATTTCGCTGTGCTTTGCGAAAGCCCCCGCGCCCTTCCCTTACACAAGAGGGTATTATAAGTAAAAAAAAGGAGTTTTTGCATGAAAAAGACAGTGGCGTTCTTCTTGCTTGTTTTCCTAATTTTGAGCATGGCATCCTGTCAGGAAAAAGCGTATCAAAAAGGCATATTGACAAGCACGACCTATGAGAGCGAGTTTCTCAATCTGAAATTCACGGCCCCGGAAGGAGTCAAACTGGCGACAGAAGAAGAGATGAAAAGCACAATCAACCAGAGCACGCAGCTTCTGAAGTCGGAATCTTTGAATGTTGACGCCGCGGTTGACAACTCGGTGATTGAAATGTACGCGTATTATGGAGACCGAAATCCGAACGTGATTTTGATGACGGAGAAACTGCAGTCAAGAATGACGGCGGAGAAGTATATCGAGACTTTGAAACAGCAGCTCGCCGGCATCAAAACCATACAATACGAAGTGACCACCGGAAAAGGCAGCGCGACCATCGCGGGTCAGGAATACGCTACGCTGTCGGCTACCGCGACCTATGCTTCGATATCCATGACGCAGGAATACTACATAAGAATTCAGGACGGCAGAGTCGTTTCCTTTATTATCACCTTCACAAGCGACACGACGGATAAAAAGGACGCGCTTCTTTCGGCTTTCACGGAATACGGTAAATAAACGGAAAACAAACAGAGCAGCCCCGAAGGGCTGCTCTTCTATTTATATTGCGACCGCAACATAATACGCTTTTTCGCTTGTTTCCAAAAGCGGCGCAAAATCCGTCGAACCGAACACGCCTTCCACGGAAAAACGGTTCTTTTTCAAAAGAGAAAGAATGGTTTTCTGCGGAAAGTATCGTTGCTTCTGCGCCTCGTCGTAGCGCGCGTACGTTTCGTCGTCGGACTTTTGAAAATAGGTCAGGTAAAAGCCGCACGTCCGGTTCGCCGGAGAATAATGGTTCTGCCAGACGAGCATATCGTCGCCGAATTCGTACACATAGCTGTTGTCCGCAAAGACGGTCTGATATCGGTAAAGCGTGTTTACGTCAAAGACAAGCACGCCGCCGGTCTCGATGTAATTGCGCAGCAAAGAGAAAACCTTGTCCAGTTCGGCGGTCTTTTTTAAGTAATTCAGACAGTCGAACGAGGAATATGCCGCCTGTACGGTTCCGTAAAGGTCCAGCGCGCGCATATCCTGGCATACATACAGGATGTTTTCGCTCCCTTTTCGGTCCTTCGCTACGGAAAGCATCTCGGGCGAAATATCGACCGCGACCATGTCGAAACCGCTTTCCGCAAGCAAAACGGTGATGCCGCCGGTTCCGCAGCCCAAATCAAGCACTTCTCTGACCGGTATCCGCGCGCAGCGGAAACACTGCTTGAGAAAAGCCGCGTAGGGCGCGTACTGGTCCCCGTTTATCTGGTCGTACAGGCGAGCGGTTACGTCGAACGCGCTCATCTCTGAACCCGGTCGAGCACCATATTGTACCCGTCGCTTCCATAGCGCAGCGAACGGTTTACGCGCGTGATCGTCGCAGTGGAAAGACCTGTTTTTTCAGCGATTTCATTGTAGGTCGTGCCCTCTCTGAGCATTTCGGCTGCGGTCAGCCGCTTGCTCATTTCGGTGATTTCGGAAAGCGTGCATAAATCGTCCAGAAAGCGGTAGCATTCCTCGACGGTTTTGATGGAGACGAATGCTTTGCATAATTTCTCGGTTTGTTCGTTCTTAATCTTCTCAATCACCTTCAAGATCATCCTTTCCACTTCTGAAATCTGCTACCTGACGCTGATCGAAATTTTTGCGGACTCGCTGACTGCGTAGCCGTAATCTACGGCAACCTCGAAATAATCTTCGCAGGTGATGCCCTTGACGGGGATGTATTCGAACGTACCGTCGGCGTTCAGCTGAACCGAACCGTATTTCGGCGCCGTTGTAATCGTATAGGATTTGATGACGCTGTCCGTGTTAACCGCGACCGTGCCGCTCACGGATTCCGACGCTTTGCATTCAAGGGACTGGCTCTGCGGCGCCGTTACCTCCGCTTTAAACTTGCCTTTGATAAAGAGGTAGGTGTCTTTGTAAAGCGAGTGAACGTACGGGTCGGTTGACTTATACGCGTTGTAGATAGAGCCGGGCATACCGCTCTGGTAATACATATGGATCGCTTCGGTCATATAGCCGGTTTCGGCGCCGACCCTGTAATAGGTCTTGAGCCTGTCTACCGCGGTATGGGAAATGCCCTCTATTTCCAGCTCGATGCACATGCCGAGCATCTTGGCTGCTTTCGCGGCGTCATACAGCCTTTTTTCGGGAATCGTGTAATTGAACGCGTAGTTGGGCTGGTAGCAGGCGAGGTCAAATCCGATCTCCTGCCATCTGTTGTAGCCGCTCGCCTGCCAGTAGGGTATCCAGAACGTGAAGTACTTCAGCTGGCGGACGTAGTCGGTGGTGTAGCGGAGCAGGTCGAGCAGTCCCTGGTCGCCGAAATCGATTTCCTCGGTGAACCAGTAGAAGCCTTTCAGCTCGAGGTTCTGGTAGCCTTTCTCCTTGAACTTTCTGACCTGCTCGTCGATCAGCCATTTGACGCCGGCTTTTCTGTCCTCGAGCTTCGAGAAGTCAAGGTTTCTGCCGTTTACTTCGCCGAAAGCGGTCTGCGAAGAAACGGGATACAGAATGGAGAAGAAAACGCCTGCTTTGTAGTCGCTAAGACCCAGCGCGGCTTTGGTTTCGGCAACCGCGGCGTCCAGCGCGTCTAAATTGATGCCCGCTTCGAACTGATAGTCGATATACTTCTGCCATTCGGCTTTGGTAAGCGGCTTCTTTTTTCCGCCGTCATAGAGGTATTTGACATAGGGCAGGTAGAGATAAGCGTCAAACAACGTGTCTTTGATCTGACCGTCCTCGATATAGGCGACATAGGGCAGATAATGCTCTTTGGTGATTCGGTTGATATCCGGCGAAACATAGGAGAGCAGCACGTCGTGAATGTTGCCGAACTCCTCGGGGGAAGCGTATTTGTTCGGATACTGTTTGTCTTCCGAAGTGTTGGGCGTGAGCGCTTTGGCGTTGCCGACCTTCTTTGTGCCGAGAATCTCCAGCTCGTCCACGTAGACGTGCGTAGCGACCGGGATGTATATCTTGATAAATCTTGCGCGGTAGGTTTCTTTGAAGTTGCCGGTTACGCGGACAATATCGCTTGCTTTATTCGAAGCGATATTGGAGATTCGCGCTATTTCCATCCAGTCGTTTCCGTTTTCGGACGCATAAACGGCGACGTAATCGGGCAGCCTTACGCCGGTCGAATCCTCTTTTAAGAACCCAAAGGAATAGCCGGAAACCGCGCTGGTGTTTTTGAGGTCAAAATAGATGCTTCTGCCCAAACCTCTCGTGAAACGGAACCACTGCGACGCGCTGTATGTCGCGCTGGCGGAAAGTGCGCCGTCGGTAAGCGCGCGGTTGTCTAAGGTGCTGTTGTAATGCGTGGTCGCGTAAGTGCCGTCAATCGTGTCGTCCGACCTTATTTGATAGGTAAGTTTGGAAAGCAGATTGATTTTCTGGTTATAATCCGGTTCGCTTTCGCTCCAGTAGGTGGGTTCGGTGATTTCCGGAATCTTCACCGCGCCGCCGTAGTAGCTGTTCGTTTCGTCTATCATATCCGTGTCTCCTTTTTCTCCTTCATAGCTGTACGCGTATACTTCGTCAAGGAATATCCATGACGACAAAGGATTCTTGATTACTGCTTTTATTTTGGAAGCTTTAATGGTGCCCTGCAGGCTGAGGGTAAAGTCGTACAGCCCCTCGTCAGGCACGGTTTTCGGCGCCAGGACTGTCCCGACCAGCGTGTATTCGCCGTCGTCGGACGAAACATAAAACTCTACGGTTTTGGCGATCGAAATACCGTACGACTTATTGATGCACATGCTTACGCCGAGCTCGGCGATGTTGGTGTATTCGGAGCCGAGGTCTACAACCACCTCAAGTTTCGCAATCCCGTTAAATCCGGCGTAATACGGCTTCTCGCTTTCTCCTCTATAATGGCTGGAGGCAAAAATACCGTCCGTCAGATAGAAGGCCTTGTCCGGGTAGGTCTGATGCGCCGCTATCGAGCAGGTATAATTCTTGCCCTTGGTAATCAGGTTTTTCGCAAGGTTTCTGTTGACTTCGCCGGTGTAAAGGGAGTCGATTTTCGCTTTGATCAGCGCGTAGTCGGTCGGGTCAACAGATACTGTTTCGGAGCTGTCTTCAGAAATGTCTTCCGAAACGTCGCCGGACTGCTCGCCTTTACACGAGGTCAGCGCGGCCGAAAGCAGAACCGCAGACAGCAAGAGACAGAGGATTCTGTTCTTTTTCATGTGGGATTATTGATTCCTTTCCTATTGATTTGATAATATTTAGTATATTATACATTATTTCCGTGAACTGTGCAATACGAAATAAAATTTTATTATTATAAAAAGCGTTCTTTTCAGATATCACCAATAAACCCCCAATTTTTCCTTGACTTTTCAAAAAACGAACGATATAATAGGCTTATGCATTATTCGAATGAGATTGCGGTATCTTAGTTACCAGGGAGGTTCATGTATGAAAAGATTACTTTGTATTATTTTGGCAGCGTTTGCGGCCGCAACCGTGTTTACTTCATGCGCTGCTAAAAAAACGAACGTAAATGTCAAAATCGTTATTGACCAGGGATACGACGGCAGTTACGACGAGACATTGTTTGAAGAGAGCATTGAGGTTCAGGGAAAAAATCCGAGCGTTGAGTCCGTAATAACCGCGCTTGACAATTCTCAGAAGGTAGCCATCGAATACGAGCAGGACGAAGACGGCAACAGCGTGATAAAGTCCATTAGCGGCAAAGAGAATAAAGAAGAAGACAAAGAAGGAAAAAGCATTTACTATGAGTGGGTCGCTAAGGTTAACGACGAAGACGTAAGAGGCAAATGGAAAGATTTTACGATTAAAGACGGAGATACCGTAATATTCATATACGCAATTTGGGAACCTTCTCAAAGCTAAAGAAGCGTTCCGCATTAAGAAAGGAATGAACGCAGCATGAAAGAAATGATGATTAAGTTAGCGACGATTCAGGACATAAAGGATTTCACCAGCATTGTCGAGAAGTATCCTTTTAATATCGACCTCGTCTCCGGACGCTATGTCGTCGACGCGAAAAGCCTGATGGGCATTTTCAGCCTGAACCTGCTTGAGCCGATCAAGCTGGTTGCGCACGGTGACGACCCCGAACTGTTCAAACAGCTCGAAAAATTCAAAGCGTAACTGATTCAAAAAGCGCCGCTCTGCGAAAAAAGCAGAGCGGCTGTTTTTTTGTTCTTTTTGCCGAAAACACCGCAAAAAATCCCTATTGCTTTTTGCCGCGCGCAGGCGTATAATTGCATTCTGTGTATTTAAAATAATAAAAGAGGATTTTGCATGCAGGCGGCATTTGGTCTGAAAAAAGAGAGGGCGGGAACGCCTTTTCGGATATACGGTTTTTTACGGAAGAACATTGTTTTTGTCATTTCCTTTCTTGCCGCCGCGGTTTCGGCCGCGCTGGTTCCGCCGGACAAGGAATATATCGAATATTTTGATTTTAAAACGCTTAACTGTCTGTTCTGCGTGCTCGCGGTCGTGAGCGCGCTGCGCAACATCCGTTTTTTTAAGGTGCTTTCGCGGAAAATCGCCGCGTTGTTCCGCAACACGAGGCTGGCGGTCATCGGGCTGGTGTACATCACGCTGGTCGGCTCCATGCTGTTCGCGAACGACATGGCGCTCATCGCGTTTCTGCCGCTCAGCTATTTCGTGCTGACCGAAACCGGCAAGCAAAAATACACGGCGTTTACCTTCATCATGCAGAATTTCGCCGCCAATCTGGGCGGCATGCTCACCCCGCTCGGCAATCCGCAGAATCTGTACCTTTACTCGAAATATTCGATTCCGACCGGCGAGTTTATGCGCATCATGCTGCCCTACTTTCTGCTCTCGGTCGCGCTCATCACGCTATGCTGTCTGTTTATAAAACCGGAACCGCTGACCATCCCCGAGGAAAGCGAAAAACTCCCGGCGGCGCGCACGGCGGTTTATCTCATACTGTTCGCGCTCGCGATTGCGGCGGTTTTCAACGCGGTTTCGTATTATGTCGGGTTCGTAATCATTACGGCGGCGCTTCTCTTTTTGGATAAAAAGGCGCTGCGCGAAGTGGATTACCCGCTGATGCTCACCTTTGTGTGCTTCTTTATCTTTTCGGGGAACATGGCGCGCATCGAAGGGGTCAGAAACTTCTTTGGCGCGCTGCTGGAAAAGAGCACGCTGATTTCAACCGTTTTGTCCTGTCAGGTCATCTCGAACGTGCCGACCGCGATTCTCTTCTCGCAATTTTCAGACAATTACAGAGAACTGTTAATCGGCGTCAACGTCGGCGGCGCCGGCACGCTGGTCGCTTCGCTCGCGAGCCTGATAACCTATCAGGAGTATGTAAAGAGCAAAACCGGCAAAGCGGGCAGATACATGCTGCTTTTCACGCTTTATAATATCGGGTTCCTCTTCGCGCTCGTCGGATTCGCTTTATGGCTGCAGTAATAGCTTCCTCCGTTTCTTAAAACGGAGGATATTTTTTTGCCTTTTTCCGTTTTGCTTGACAAATATTTAATAAGTTATATAATGAATTTTAATGATATGTTTGGAGGTTTTTATGAAAAGGATTTTGTTTGCAGTGATTTTAGTTTTCGCGCTACTGGCGTCGTCCTGCGCGACCCGGCCCGAACCGCAGGACAATACTTCTTCTACCGTTTCCGAAGAACAAGAACAGACCGGCGTTTTCGGAAAACCCGCCCCGTCGCCGCTGGACATCAATTCCGGCGAGTTTAAGAAGGCGTCGGAGATAGATTCCAATTACATCGTCAAATCCGAGAACGGCTATACATATATCAGCATTTTCGCGCCGGAGATCGACATTTCCGGTTTCCCCTACCTGGAAGAGAACGGCAACCAGCTTTACCGGCTCAAGATCGCCGACCAAAGCAAATATACCGATATGAATAAAAATCTTGCCTGGAACACCGCGGGCGGTCAAGTGCGCTTCCGCACCAACGCGACGAATTTGAAAATCGACGTCACGCTCCACTATTCCTACGCGGGAATGAAGCATTTCGCGCCCAGCGGCATCTCCGGCATGGACGTTTACGTCGGCACGGGAACGGCAAGGAAGTATGTGACCACCATCCTGCCTACGCAGGAGCCGAAATACAGTGGAGATGTCGTGCTGGAAGCCGGCACCAAAGAGGTGCTGATAAATCTGCCCTTGTACGCCGGCGTCAAGGAAATGTCGATCGGATTGCCGAGCGACGCGACGATAGCGCAGCCGCTCCCCCGCGCCTATGACAAGCCGATCGTGTTCTACGGCTCGTCCATCACGCAGGGCGGGTGCGCATCCAGACCGGGAACCGCCTACTTCAACATTTTGAGCCGCGCTTTGGACGCGGGCGTCGTCAACCTCGGCTTCTCCGGCTCGGCGTTCGGCGAAACCGCGATCGCGGAATACATCGCCTTGATAGAAATGTCGGCGTTCGTCTTCGACTACGACTACAACGCGGACACGCCGGAAAAACTGGGGCCGACGCATTATCCTTTCTATGAAATCGTACGGAACGCGCATCCGGATATTCCGATTATTTTCGTTTCCCGCTGTTCGTACAATCCGAAAGACCCGAACGCCGTGCAGTGCCGCAAGCTGATTATGAACAACTACGAAAAAGCGAAAGCCGCCGGCGACGACAATGTTTACTTCGTGGACGGCAGTCTGTTCTTCGACCCCGACAACCCCAACGACTACACCGTAGACGGACTGCACCCCACCGATTTAGGCTTCAGAGCCATGGCGGAGGGCATTTTCCCGGTACTCAAAGCGGCGCTGGAGAAGTAAGAGTTTTTCAAGGAAATAATTAAATATACTGTTTATTGTGTTTCTATAATATATATGGTATAATAAGATAGCTTTATGCCTATTTAAAATGAGAGGTACACATTATGCCAAAGAATAATTCGTCAATAAAACCTTATTTAAAATGGGCGGGCGGCAAACGTCAACTGATTAAAGAAATAAGCGCTTATATACCAAAAAATTTTTCAACATATTATGAACCTTTTGTCGGCGCAGGGGCTGTATTGTTTTCACTACAGCCCAAACATGCCGTTATTAATGATAATAATGAACAATTAATGCTAACATATAAAGTGATTAAGAATAATGTTGAAAGCTTGATTAATGCGTTAATTGAGCATAAAGAGCATAATTGTGAGGAGTATTATTATAAAATAAGAGAAAAAGATAGAAATATTGAAGAATTTAGAAAACAATCTGATGTGCAAAAAGCTGCGAGATTAATATATTTAAATAAAACATGTTATAATGGATTGTACCGTGTTAATTCTCAAGGCTTATTTAATGTTCCTTATGGGAAATATAAAAATCCAGATATTTTTGATCCTTTCGTATTAAGAGCAATAAGTAGATATTTAAATGAGAATGATATTTTAATTCAATCGGGTGATTTCGAAGTTTCTGTAGAAACTGCCGATGATAACTCCTTTGTATATTTTGATCCGCCATATCATAGTCCCGATAATACTAACTTTACGGGTTATCAGGCTGGTGGATTTGATGAGGATGAACAGATCCGTTTAAGAGATGTTTATGAGCGTTTATCAAAACGTGGCGTAAAATGCTTGTTAAGCAACTCAGATACGCCATTTATACGTGAACTATATAAAAACTATGAAATTATTACAGTTGAAGCGAACAGAGCAATAAATTCTAATGCAGACAGAAGAGGAAAGGTATCCGAATTATTAATAAAAAATTGGAAGGACTAAAATGGAAAAGTCTGAAAAACTTAGCATTGAAAAGGCTTGGGAAAAACTATTTAAAGAACATGATATAGTTGAAAAAGTACATAAAAATGGTGAATTTAGGATTTCGTCCTATCAAATAAATAAACTTAAAGAAGCTCGACTGATGGCTAAATTTGATCAAACAGCACAGTTACCAGCGGTCTTTCGAGAAAATGGTCTTTCAATCCTACCAATAACACGTGGAGAATATTTAATCGGTAATTTTAAGACTCATGAAAATATAGAATATGCAAATGTTAAACCTAAGTTTGTAGAGATACCAGATCTTCAGACAATTAATCATCAAAACCTGTATAGCGAATCTTCTGCTTTGCTTTTTGCATTTAATAGCGGTATTATTCAGGACATAATGGAAACGTCAAAAATAAACTACACTGTTAATGGTAGAATGTCCTCTGGAGAATTTGATTTTTATATTTTTAATCCGAAATGTCTTGAAAACAAGCAACACATTCATGTGCAAAATGCTCAAGTTGAAATAGATGCAGGTTATGAAAGTCCAGATGCTTTTTGCATATGTGAAGCAAAAAATGTATATGTACAAGAATTAATGATAAGGCAATTGTTTTATCCTTATCGATTATGGAAAAATAAAATAGAAAAAACTATAATACCTGTATTTTTTGTTTATTCCAATGACATATTTCATGTATTTAAATATGAGTTTAAAGATGATATGTATTTTAATTCATTGAACCTATTAGAATACAGGACATATACTTTTGCGGATGAAGAAGTAAGTTTGAGTGACATTATAAATGTATGGAAATCTATAAAACCAATAAAAGAACCTGAAATTACATTTCCGCAAGCTGATTCTTTTCCGAGGATCGTTGATTTGCTTTCTATTTTGAATGAACGAAATCTTACAAAAGAGGAAGTTACTTTAAAATACGAATTTGAAGAAAGACAAACTAATTATTATGTAACTGCTTGTGAATATCTTGGATTTGTAAAACGTGTAAAAAATTCAGATGGTGAAATTGAGTATCAGCTAACTAAGCACGCAAAAAACATAATGAAACTAAAATATAAAGAAAAGTATTTAGAAATAATTAAAACTGTATTATTGCGTCCAGTATTTTATAAAGTTTTCGAGCATTCACTCGTGAAAATTGAAGTTCCAGATAAAAAGTTAATCTGTAAAATAATGAGCGAATCCAATTTAAATATTTCAGAAAATACTATAGACAGACGTGCAAACACTGTTAAAAGTTGGATCGATTGGATATTGCGACAAGGCACTTAATAAATTTCATTTATATCCTCACCCAAACGAGTGGGGATTTTTCATATTCTATTTAATTTTATCGCGCGAACTTACCATAATACCTACAAGTCACAATTATGTTATTCATTCTGCCAAAAAGCGGTCGCGTTGCAAGAAAAAATACAAAAAAGTAGTCATTGACTTCGACAAGGACATCC
>Ga0134100_1002383_pt1 | contig 14944 bp, 13 predicted proteins | sample 11_taG_2_FD_94444 | JGI IMG/M metagenome (GOLD analysis project Ga0134100, IMG submission 94444) | Switchgrass degrading microbial communities from high solid loading bioreactors in New Hampshire, USA - 11_42_5_180_A3 metaG | ecosystem: Engineered > Bioreactor > Semi-continuous > Anaerobic >...
GGGCAACGCCTACTGGCGTGCCCAGGGGCTGATAAGCCTGACCGAATGTTATGAAGCGACTCGTCAATCCTGGCGAACCGCCGGATGCGGACCCGCATGTCCGGTGGTGTGAGAGGACGGGGGTTAGCCGCCCCCTCCTACTCGATTCTGGCCGTGCCCCTGGGTGACATTTCCAAAGAGCACTTCCCCGGCCTAGCACGTGGAACAGAGATTGCTCACGTGACCGAGACTTGTTGCAGGATTTTCCGGATCTGATCCACTTTCTCCGCACTGGGCACGCCGTCACCGTGCCGTGTATGGGGCTCGATGCGGACGCCCCGCTGCCTGCAGGCTTCTTTGAGGATGCCCATGGGCGGAGTGTCCAGGTCATACAGTTGAAGCAGTGGAAGTAGGGACCGCAGCAGCCGCTGGCTCTGCACAAAGTCTCCCTTCCGAAAAGACTCGTACAGGCCAACGCAAATCTCAGGGAAGACGTTAGCCGTTCCGGGAATTGCCCCATCGCCGCCCATGGCCAGGGTATTGAAGAGGTGATCATCAAACCCGGCCAGGACGGCGAACTGCGGCTTGACTGCCTTCACCTCGCGGATCAACTGGCCAATATAGGAGACACTATCCACCGTTGCCTTGATGCCAAGAATGTTCTCGAAGTCCAGTGCCAGCCGCCTCACCAGTTGAACGGGCAAGGGCTGGTTTGTCAGCATCGGGATGTGGTAGAGCAGGACGGGGATATCCACGGCGCGTGCAATCGCGGCGTAATGCTGGTAAAGCTTTTCTTCAGAGAGTCTCCAGTAGTACGGAGTTACCACCAACACGCCGTCGGCACCAACTCGCTCCGCGTGGCGGCTCAAGTCGATCGCTTCCGCCGTGCTGCAGCTACCTGTGCCCACCAACAGGGGAACCCGCCCGTTGATGTGCCGGGCCACGAACTCGGTCAGGCGCTTCCGTTCATCAGCGGTAAGGGTGTCAAATTCGCCGGAGCTGCCCAGCACGAGGATGCCGTGCACCCCTCCTTTGATCAAATGATCAATTAGCAGCTTATTTCCTTCCCAGTCCAACGAGCTGTCGCTGTGGAAGGCTGTCAGCATGGGAGGTATGACACCGTGAAACGTTGCAAGCATTGCTACCCTCCACATCACGAGAATTTGAGCGTGTTATGAACGGACATGCTCCTGCATGCGCTTCTGCAGCTTATCCCAAGCGATATGATCTCGGAACGCGCGGGCGGCCCGCTCGGGGTCGCCGCTTTTTAGTGCTTCCAGGAGTTCGACGTGCTCAGAACGGGCGACGTCCGGCGGATAGGCTCCTGTCAGGTCGCGGGTACGGTAGGCGATCCGCAGGATGTTGGTTTCCAGTTGGCGGAACACTCGGATCAGGAGTTGGTGCCGGGATAGCTTGCAGACGTACGCATGAAACGCCAGGTCCCGGGCGGAAAGCAACCCCAGGTTGTCACTGGCGGCCGCCGCCACGATTTCCTCGATAAGCCCTTGTAGGTGTTGCTCATCCTCAGCCGTCAGATTCGCGACGGCATCGGCAGCCGCCAGTGCCTCCACCTGAGCGCGGAGGATGTAGGTGATGTGCATCTCGTTTAGATCGAGTGGACTGACGAACGTGCCAGAGTGAGGAACGCTGTATAGGAGACCCTCTTCTTCCAGCCGCTTGAACGCTTCGCGAACAGGCCCCTGACTGGTTCCCATCTGCCGCGCAACGGCCAGCTCCGTGATGCGTTCCCTCGGTTTCAGCGCGCCAACAATAATGTCATGACGTAAAGATTCATAAATCTGGTCGCACAATAGTTGCGGTCGTACTTTGTTCATCGGATTCCCCGCTTTCGTCTGCAGTCCGACGATTCTATCACTCATCTCTAACCCTTCACGCTTCCGGCGGTGATTCCCTGCACGATAAAGCGCTGCATGAAAAGGAATAGGAGGAAGATCGGCAACGAGGTCAGCGTGGCGGACGCCATGATCTGCCCCCAGTGGGAACTGAACTGGTCAGTGAACGTCTGGATGCCGACAGGCAAAGTCAGGGCCTTTTGATCGCGCAGGAAAATTGTTGCCATGAGGTACTCATTCCAGCTCATCAGAAAGGCAAATACGGCGACAGAGGCCATTCCGGGACCTGTGAGGGGGACGATTATCCGGTAAAACGACCCAAATTGGGAACACCCGTCAATCTGCGCGGCCTGCTCTAACTCGTATGGGATCGCATCGAAGAAACCCTTGTACATCCACACCGTAAACGGCAGGTTGAGCGTCGTGTAGAGCAGGATCACGCCGAGGTGCGAGTTCGTTAGCCCCAGAACCTTGAAGGTGAGGAACAGGGGCACCAGGATCAGAATGAGGGGGAACATTTGCAAGATGAGCAGCGAGTTTGCGAAGGCGGACAGGAAGCGGTCACGGAACCGGGAGAGCGCATAGCCCGCGAGCGCCCCAATAATGACCGTCAGGATTGTGGAGGCCACGGCGATAATCACGCTGTTGCGGAGCCACAGTCTGAACTTCGTGTTATTCCACACATAAGCATAATTGGTCAGGTCCAGTGACTGGGGTAGGAAGCTCCTACCCAACAGAATCTCGCTGTTGCTCTTGAAGGAGTCGAGCAGCATCACCAATACCGGAAGGTTTACCAGGACTGCAATTGCGGCAAGCAGCACCAGGATTCCCCACTGCCAGCGCCGTCTAGTGAAGTTCATGCTCTTACCTCCCGTACATCGCTCGACTCTGCCAGCGGAGAAAGAACTGCCCGATGAAGAAGAGAAGGATCAGCATGACCACGGTAATGGAGGCAGCATAGCCGAAGGCCGTTCCGTTAAACGCCAGCTGGTAGGCGGTGATCACCAGTGTCTCCGTGCTTCTGGCCGGTCCACCCTTGGTCAGCAGCCAAATGGTCTCAAAATCGTTGACGGCGTATATGAACTGGAGGATCAGCAGGATGACTGTGACGGGAATCAACGCCGGCCAGATGATGTACCGCAGCAGGTTCCACTTATCGGCGCCATCGATCTGAGCTGCTTCGAACAGTTCTTGATCTATTGTTTGCAGTCCGGCCAGCAGCGAGACCATCATGAAAGGGTAGTTTCGCCATATTTTCACGAGGATCACGGTGAACATCGCCATGCCGGGGGTTGCGAAGAACTGAATGGGTTCATCGATAATCCTCAGGTTAAGCAGAATGGTGTTGATCAATCCGCTTTGATCGTTCAGCAACCAGCGGAAGGTAACGGCCGTCACCGCCACCGGCAGGGCCCAGGGCAACAGCAAGAGGCTGCGCAGGAACGACCGGCCGCGAAACGCGCGGTTGAGGAGGAGCGCGAGCGCCAGCCCGATCACGTAGCTGATGACGACGCTAGTCACCGAATAGATCACGGTGATCCAAAGGGCATGCCAGAACCGCTGGTCGTGCAGGAGTTGTACATAGTTCGCCAGCCCGACGAATTTGGTAGCCTGCGGACGTAGCAGATTGTAGTCGGTTAGGCTCAACCGAAGGCCCGAGAGGAATGGGTAAACCCGCACCATGAGGGTGAGCAGGATGGCAGGGAGGAGCATGAGGTAGGCCAAGCGGTTGGTCCGCAACGCACGTATTGCGCGCATGCAATCACCTTTCTCCGTCATGAAGGCAGGCGGGGGTACCACAGGGCACCCCCGCGCCTGCTGTCGGTCGCCTACGGCAGGTTGGTCTGCTGCTTTAGGTCGTTGTGGGCCTGATTGGCTGCTTCCTCCGGGCTCTTACCCAGCAGCAGGTTCTGGAGCAGGTCCTTGTACACCATGGAGCCCTCGAGAACGCCAGCCTCGGGGAAGAATGTCGGATAGCCAGCGTTGTACCCGACCGTGTTCGGCAAGATCTCGTCCGTCAGGAACTTCACAGCCCAGTCGTCGAAGAACGGGTCTGCCAGGAAGGACTTCCGCACGGGAAGAGCCCCGATTTCGCCTTCCGTGAAGAGCGACAGCTGATTCTCAGACCACCACTTCACGAACTCCTTGGCTTCCTCGAGGTGCTTCGACTGAGAGTAGACCATGATGCTGTTGACAAACCTGAGGCTGGGATACCGCTGTCCGTCGAGCCCCCTGGGCATCGGCATGATGCCGATCTTGTCCAGCACCTCGGGCTGGTCCTTGGCATAGCTCAGGGGCAAGCGGTCCGCGTGGGGAAGGAATGCTGCCTGGCCGTTGAAGAAGGCCCTTGCCGCCGTCTCCATGTTGTATCCGGGGGAGCCCTCCAGGATGTAGCCCTTCTTGACCCAGTCCGCCACGAGGTTGTAAACCTCCATGTTCTTCGGGTCCAGGGTGGCCGGGCTCATGTCGTCGTAGAAGAGCCTGCCGCCGTTGATAAGCATGAGGTTGATCATGATGTGGGCGCCTATCATGTCGCCGGCGCTGAAGGAGAACAGGGCGATCCCCTTCTCCTTCAGCTTCGCGCCAGCTGCATCGAAATCAGCCAGCGTCTGCGGCACGGGGATGCCATTTTCCTCCAGGATATCCTTGCGGTAATAGAAGACGTGGGCACCGACCTGCCACGGAATGCCGATCTGATAGCCTTCCCAGGTGATGGGCTCAAGTATGCCCGGGAGGAAGTCGTCGAGCGTCCCCTCGTTTCGCCACTCCTCGATGATGGAATCCAGCGGCGCGATGGCGCCCATCGCGGCCAGCTGGTGCTGCTGGAAACCGCCACCGGTGGAGACGTCGGGTGCCGTTCCCGAGTTCACGGCGGTCACGAATGTCTGGAGGTAGTTGTCCCACGGGGTGGACTGATAGGTCACGTGGATGTGCGGGTGTGTCCGGTTAAACTCTTCCGTCAGTTTGTTGGCTGCCTCGACATAGGCCGGGGGTCCCCAGACCATGTCCCAGAAGACGATTTCAACGGGTTCCTTGGGGGTCTCGGGAGTCTGCGTGGTCTTGGAGGGCGCCGGGCTCGCCGCAGGCGGGGATTCCGTTTGCGGGCTCTTGCTCCCCGTCCCGGCACACCCGGACAGCAGTACCGACAGCGCCAGAACCGTACCAGCGAAGCGGCCGAGGAACCTCTGCATCCTGTTCAACCTCCCGTACTTGGACTTCCAGACTGGTGCCAGATTGCCCAGTATGCCATCCTGACCGCACCCGACGGTCAAGCGATGACACCGTTGGGATACCGCTCCAGGAGGCGGGGATCGTGCCCGGGGAGCACAAGATCCCCTGCCTGCAGGCACCGGCGCAGCGCTTCATGGGCCTGATCCAGATCCTTGATGAGCCCGGGCGGATGGCCCAGACTGAGATTCTCCTGGTACATGACCACGTCGCCGGCCAGGACGACCCGACCCAGATTCGTTTCGATGCGGACGGCCTGGGAACACTCCGTGTGGGCCCCGACCCAGAAGACACCGATGCCAGGGAGAATCTCTTCTTCGTCGTCGCAGAGGTGGAGCCGCTCCCAGGCCTCTCCCGCCAGATAGGCCAGCGTGTCCCGGGGAAACATCACGGGATGCAACTTGTGTGCCGGGTCCATCGCGTAAAGCCACCCGCGCCGGTTCACGTATACTGTGGCGTTAGGGAATAGATGCACGTTCGAGGCATGATCATAATGCAGGTGGGTGAGAATCACGGCATCTACCTGTTCGGGTTCGACACCGGCAGCTCGCAGCTGGACCAGGGGCTTTTCGGCCGCGGTCTGCACCCACACGCTCTGGGGGGTGGGGGGAGGAGCTGACGCGGCGTTGCATTCGTCTACGTCGCGAATGCCCGTGTCCACCAGGATTGTCCGACCCTCTCCCCGGATCAGCCAGAAGTACCCGACCACGGGCAGCCACTCGCTGAAGCGGGACAGATAGAAAATCTGCGGCCCCGGACAGGCCGGGATGGCGGCGTGGCGGAAGGCGCGTACGGTGTACAAATCACCACCTCCTCACTCCCAGTCGTCGTACTGCACACTTACTACCGTCCGCGCTGTAGCTGCCTGCACGATGGCCTCGAGCAGTGTGGCGGCGTCAGCCGCGTCCTCCAGAGTGGAAAGGGGCTTCTCGCCCATGCCGATGCACTTGGTGAGGAAATAGGCGTTCATCGAATCGAAGGCTTCCTGGTACAGGGGGGAGTAGATATTCCCGGCCTCATCGTCCGGGCCGGTTACCACCGCGCGCCGGTTGAAAGTGGCCGTTCCCGCCGTTCCCAGGACTTTGACGAGGTACGTCCAGGGATCAGCCGACTGGTCGCGGGCTCCCCACGAGAGGAAAAGATGGCCGAGCAATTCTGACGGAAACAGCAGGTTCACCATGACCTGCGTCTCCCCCGCCAGTTCCGGACGAGCGTGAGAGGTGAACGCCGAGAGGGCAGTGGGCCTCCCCGCGAGGTACAGCAACATGTAGAGGAGATGGATCAGCACCTCCTGTATGGGGCCGTGGTACCGGGAAACCTTCGCCAGCGGCATGAAGTAGGTCTCATGGATGTAGAGCGCCACGGGGGTACCTAACTGTCCCTCGGTCACCAACTGCCGGATGCGGCGGATTTCCGGGAGGTAGAGCGTGGTGTGGCCGGGCATGCAGACCCGTCCGCTTTTCCGGGCGGCCTGACGAACCGTTAGAATGTCTCGCGCCGTGCGTGCCACCGGTTTTTCCACCAGCACGTGCTTTCCCGCATCCAGGGCAGCCAGGGTCAGCGGCACGTGAAACTCGAGGGGCGTGAGCACATACACGGCATCGATGGTGGGGTCTTGCAGAATCTGGTCGACGGAATGGGCGACCGGCACATCCCACTCCCGGCTTCGCCGCGACGCTAGTTCCACGTTAGGGTCGTACAGTGCAACCAGTTGGCCGGCCCTCGTTCGCTGCAGGGCAGCGAAATGATTCTCGGCGACATGGCCGGCGGCGATGAATGCTACCCTTGGCACATTGCCCATGACTCCGACCTACTTCCGTGCAGTATCTTCGAGCTTGAGGACCGGCGCGCCACTCGGATCGTAGGGGTAGGCTTCCATCAGTTCTTCGGTGATGTCTACACCCAGACCGGGCGTGTCCGGGACAATTAACTCGCCGTTTTCCATTCGCAGGGGTTGAGTGAGGATGCGCTCCCGCAGCGGATTGTAGGCCTGCGAGTATTCGACGAGCAGGAGGTTCGGGATGCAGGCCGCCGCGTGGATGTTGGCCATGAGGCCTGGTGCGCTGCCCCAGGTGTGCGGGGCCATCATGACTCCCTTGCGGGCGGCCATGGCGGCGATCTCGAGCTGCTCCAGGATGCCGCCCGCGTATACCACATCGGTCTGCAGGATGTCGACTGCACCTATCTCCACCATCTGGGCTGCTTCATGGATCGTGCGAGTATTCTCCCCGGCCGCAATGGGGATGGAGGTCGCGGAGCGCAATCGCGCGTGGCCGACCAGGTCGTCGGGATGGAGTGGTTCCTCCAGCCAAAACGGGTCGTAGGGCTCCAGCATGCGCGCCAACCGCTCAAGCTCGAGGGCGTTTTGCGGGTGAGGAAGGTAGCTGCCACCGTAGTCAAGCAGGAGCTTCGTCTCTTTCCCGATGGCCGCCCGGACGGTGCTCACGATCTTCACATCTCGTTCTAGTCCGTACCCGATGCGGACTTTTACGGCCTTGAACCCGCGCTCCACGTAACCTTTGAACTCCTCGGCCAACTCCTGCGGAGAGCGGTCCACGCCTCCGCTGGCGTAAACGGGCAGCCGGTCACGGATCGCTCCGCCCACCAGGACGTGAGCGGGCACCTTCAGCACCTTGCCTACCAGATCGAAGAGAGCTGTCTCGATCCCGCTGATGACAGAGATGCCCAGCCCGCGTCGTCCCCAGCCCGGGACGCTGCGGTACATCCGGTCCTTCAGCTTTCTGATTTGTTTGGGATCCTCACCGATGATGGTGGCGCCCAGCTTTTCCACCGCCGCGGGTACCAGTTCGTGCGCCGGCAGCCCGTCGCCGATTTCACCGATGCCATACTGACCATCCTCATCGGTTACCCGGACAAACGCGCCGGTCCAACCCCTGTAGGTTCCGCCCGGCCATCCCCACATCTCTTCTGGACTGTACCGGTAGGTAAGCATTATACATTCAACTTTAGCAATTCGCACCTTTATTCGCTCCTTCTACTGTTGGTCGCCTGGAAGCAGGCCAAGCCCTGCGGCAATTTGGAGGGCTATGTCTGCGGTGAACGGATCGGGTGGTTCGGCAGGAGCGCGCAGATCGCTGCAGCGGATAATCCCTTGACGGCGAAGAATCTCCTTCTGCAGCCAGATGTGCTCATCCAGTGTGGCGGAGCTCGCAATGAGGTAGGGGAGGATGCGGCTGTACAGGTCGAAGGCTTCATTCCGCCGTCCGGACCAGAACGCTGAGAGGATGGCTGCATAAGCCTGCGGATGTCCAGCGCTGGGCATGACCCCGTCTATGCCGGCGACGAGTTCCAGCCACAGAAACTGGCCGCCGTGCCCTGTGAAAATGGAGATCTGGTCCCCCAGTGCTTCACGCAACGCACGGACCTTGACCCAGGTGGGTGCATCTTCCACCTTGAGGTATTCCACTCCCGGGATGGTGCACAGCTCGGCCAGCAAGGAGATGGGCATCTTCACCCCGCTCCACTGGGGTGCGTCCTGAACCATGAGGGGCATGCCTTCCGCAGCTACCTCGGCGAAGAAACCATGAATGCGGGCAGGATCGGGTTTCACGACGGCGGGCGGGTTCACCACGGCGATGGCCGCACCGGCCGCCTTCATCCGCCTTACGAGGTGGCGGGCGGAGACGGCACTCTCGGCTGAGCAGGGCGCCAGCACCGGGACACGGCCCTTGGCCCCAGCCACGGCTGCGCGCACTGCCTCCACGCGTTCGTCCTCGGTCAGGCGAAAATACTCGCTCCCGTAACCGAAGGCCAGACCTGCGGCACCGTGATCCACTGCGAAATCTGCGATCCGTGCTAGTCCGGTGTAATCGACGGCGCCGTCAGGTTCAAATGGCACCGGCAGCACAGGGACAACGCCGCGCAGGTGGGGCATACGATTACCCCCTAACCGATAATCAATTATCGAGAATCCGCTGATGTATCTACGAGGCTCGTCGGACAGAATCCTGGCAGTGGAGGCAAAAACGGGCATAATGGCGTATGCCTCATAGTGCGAGCTTGCCACCGGTGATACTTTGGTACTATCCTGACTCGTCTGCACTGTGCAGTAAAGCCCAGCAGCGGGGCCCCCGAAAGGGGGTCGCCGCTGGGCCACAGACCACCGTGGCTGGTGGCTGCGTTGCCTTCTGCCAACGCGCCATAGCCGCCAATCCCAAAGCAGGAATTGGCGGTTATGGCAGAGACTGACATTCTCCGGAGCCCGGCGGCGAGCCCCCGAAAGGAGGGGGCGGTGGCCCTGGGGCCCCCGCCTCGAGTGACAAGTGGTGAGCTAGCCGCACTCAGGATGGTCGCCGCCATAACTGGAGTGGGGACGCCACTGCCGGGCTCCTGGGCACCTGTGGGTGCCTGTTTCCATTATCGCCCTCTTGTGTTGCGTTCAAACCGGTGCCGCAGTTCTCTGGCGCCGGCCGCGGGCCCCTGACGTTTCGCCGGAGCCCAGCGGCAGGCCTTCGGCGACGCCACGGCGATCACCCCTGCGCCCCCATCCCGCGCCAACGCCCGGCGGTCGGTCCGCCGGGCGTTTCTGCTCACGGGTTTCCTCCGTCTTACCGGTACTGGCTCACGAGCTGCTCCCACACCGCCGGATCCATCGTCCAGTCCTGGTTCACGATGCCCTCCTTGCGGTAGCCGGCCACCCGGTCCTCGTAGGGCACCGACGCCGGGTCCTCGTAGATGATGCCCGTCACCAGCTCCTCCGTTTCCATCAGCTTCTTCATCGCCGCGAAGCGGTCGTGCCGGTCGTAGGTCGGGTCCTCGTCGAGGTTCACCAGGTTCTGCTTGAAGAAGTCGAAGGTGTTCACCCGGTTGAACGTGACGCACGGCGAGTACGTGCTCACCAGGGCGAAGCCGGGGTGCAGGATCGCCCGCTTGATGATCTCCACCAGCTGCTTCTGGTTAGCCGAGAAGCCGGCGGCCACGAAGCCGCAGCCCGAGGCGATGGCCAGCTGCAGCTGGTTGACCGCCTTCTCCACGTTGCCCGCCGGCGTGGACTTCGTCTTGAACCCCGGCTCCGAGGTGGGGGAGGTCTGGCCCTTGGTGAGGCCGTATATCATATTGTCCATGACGATATAGGTGATGTCGACGTTCCGCCGGAGGGCGTGCATGTAGTGCCCCATGCCGATGGCGAAGCCGTCGCCGTCGCCGCCGGCGGCGATCACCGTGAGCTCCCGGTTGGCCAGCTTCAGCCCCTGGGCCGCGGCCAGGGCGCGGCCGTGGGTCACGTGCAGGTTGTACGAGTTGATATAGTTCCCGATCTTGCCGGAGCAGCCGATGCCGGAGACCACCGCCGCCTTCTCCGGCTCGATCTGGAGCTCCACCAGGGCCTTCTGCAGGGCCGCCAGCACGCCGAAGTCGCCGCAGCCCGGGCACCACCAGGACTTCTCGGACGTCCGGTAATCTGCCATGGTCAGCGCCATCTCGCTCACGCCTCCTTCGCCGCCCGCGCGATCGTCGGGTCTTCGGTGGGCCGCACGCCCTGCCCGCCGCCGGTCACCAGGTACTGCGCCTCGCCGGACAGCACCGCCCGGGCGCCGTCGACGATGTCCTTCACCGTGAACAGGTTGCCGTCGTACCGGAGCAGGCTGGCCACCTTCGCGGCGTCGTACCCGGCGCCCTTCAGCATGAAGGCGAACTGCCCGGTGGCGTTCGACTCGACCACCAGCGCCTTGCCGGTGCCCACGTACCGGGCGACCTCCGCCACCGGCACCGGGTAGATCAGCCGGATCTGCAGCACGCCCACCTTCTTGCCGGTGAGCTGCTCGATGATCGGCTGGGCCTCCTTCGCGGCGCCCAGCGTGGTGCCGAAGGCCAGGAGCACCAGGTCGGCGTTCGGGCTGCCGAAGTAGCGCACCGCCTCGGTCTTCACGTGGGTGATGCGGCGCAGACGGCGGTTCATCATGTAGACGCGGTTGGCCGGGTTCTCGGTGGCCGTCCCCACCGTACAATACTAGGCGCCGGTGGCCAGGAACTGGCCGTTCTTCATGCCCGGCAGCGAGCGGACGGAGACGCCGTTTTCGTTCACCTGCTTGCTGTACCGCTCGAACACGTCACGCCCCAGGGCTGCCAGCTCCGCCGGGTCGGCGATGGGGCCGCGGTCGATCTTGGGCAGCGCCGCGAGGTCTGCCGCGGCGGGCTCCACCGTCTGCTGGAACAGCGCCAGGGCCAGGTCGGAGGCGATCAGCACCGGGCAGTGGTAGTTGTCTGCCAGGTTGAAGGCCTCGGCGGTCATGGGGATGAGCTCCTCCACCGAGCCCGGGGCCAGCACGATGCGCGGGCCCTCGCCGTGGCCGCCGTAGGCCAGGGCCAGCAGGTCAGACTGCTCCTGCTTCGTGGGCATGCCGGTGGACGGGCCGCCCCGCTGGGTGTCGACCACCACTACCGGCGTCTCGGTCATCGAGGCGAGGCCGATGGCCTCCTGCATCAGCGAGATGCCGGGGCCGGAGGTCGCAGTCATGGCCCGCGCCCCGGCGAAGCCGGCGCCCACGCAGGCCACAATCGAGCCGAGCTCGTCCTCCATCTGCACGGCAATGCCACCGACCTTGGGGAAGGCCTTCACCAGGTTCTCGGCGATCTCCGAGGCCGGGGTGATGGGGTAGGAGAACATCAGGCGGCAGCCGCCGGCCAGCGCCCCGAGGGCGACTGCGTCGTTGCCGGTCATCAGCAGCCGCTCCTGCCCGTCGGGGTGGGCCAGGTCGAGCCGCAGGTCTGGCCAGTGCTCCTCGACATAGTTATAGCCCTGATCCATCGCCTGGTGGATCAGCGCCACGAAGTCCTCGCCCTTGTTGCCCCAGCGGCGCACAGCGTACTTCTTGAAGTGCTCCAGGGGCAGGCCCAGGAAGGCCGCCGAAGCCCCGAGCACGAGGTTGTTCTTCATGAGGGGATTGCCGAGCGCCAGGGCCATCTTGTTGAACGGCATGGTCAGCAACCTGGCGTCGACTCCTTCCGGCAGCTGTGGGTCAAAGGATTCTTCCGCCAGCACGATGGCCCCGGGGTAGACGTTCCGGGCGCAGAGGTTGATGGACTCCTGGTCCAGCACGACCAGCAGGTTCACTCCGGCCGCCGGCGCCTGGACCCGCTCCACCGAGATGCGGGTGGTGAAGTCGGTGTGGCCGCCCTTGATGCGGGAGGCGAAGGTCTTGTACGCGTACACGTAGTACCCCGCACGGCTGGCGACGGTGTTGAACACCTCGGCCGTGGAGTCAAGGCCGGAGCCTTGTTCGCCGCCGATCTGCCAGCAAACCTCCTTGAGCAAAATCGACCCCTCCTCAGGCTGGTGCTGCGGACCGGCACGCACCGCCCGGCCCGCGGTCACGGCTCTGTCCCCATGTGCACACTATCAGTTCACTTCCAACTATACGTCTTATTGGGCTATGATGAACATGCATAGTTGACATACCGTGAATACTCCCGGTGCATCATACCCGGGTAACACGAGGGGGCTATCGGGGTGTTACTTCAGCATCTGATTACCTTCTGCCGCGTCGTGGAGACGGGCGGTTTCGCCCGGGCCGGGGCGCTGGTGGGCCTGAGCCAGCCGGCCGTGACGCGGCAGGTGGCCGCCCTGGAGGCAGAGCTGGGCGTGCCCCTCCTGGACCGGTCCGGCCGCCAGCTGCACGTGACCGCGGCCGGCCAGCTGGTCTACGACCGCGCCCGCCGCATCGCACAGGCGGTGGCCGCGCTGAAGGAGGAGGTGGCCGACCTGGACGACCCCGAGCGGGGGCGCGTGGCCATCGGGGCCGTCACCACCGTCGGTCTCCGGCTCCTGCCGCCCATCCTCGCCGCCTTCAAGGCCCAGTACCCCCGCGTGCAGGTGACGGTGAAGGCCGGGCGCACGCAGGAGACCCTCGCACGGCTGCTGGAGGGCGAGATCGAACTGGCCATCCTGCCCAACCCGGTGGCCCACCCGCGCCTGCGCAGCGTGCCGCTGATGGAGGACCCCGTGGTACTGGTCTGCTCCCCCGAGCGCCGGGCCGAGCTGCCCGACCCGCTGCCGCTGGCGAAGCTGGGCGAGGTCGACCTGATCTCGTTCCAGGCGCCGTCCCGCTTCCGCACCTTCGTCGAGGCCATGCTGGAGCAGCACGGGGTCTACCCCAAGGTGACCATGGAGTTCGACTCCCACGAGGCCGTGACGCTGATGGTGGAGGCCGGCTTCGGCTGCGCGCTGGTGCCGGCGTCGGCGGTGGAGCGGGAGCTGGCCATGGGCACCCTGGTCCAGGTGCGGGTGGACGGCCTGCCGGCGATGGCCCGCACCACCAGCGTCGTCTTCCGCCACCCGAGCCCGGGCTGGAGCCCGGCCGCGGAGCGGCTGTACCGGATGATCGTCGAGCATTTCGGACGAAACGACGCGGCGGAGTAGCAGGAGTTGGTCGGATTTATGGCTAATTCATAGTACCTAGTCCTAATTCGCGCGGGAGAGAGGCGATTTGTGGCCAGTCGCCGCTTTCCTGGTCCGGAAGGACTATCTGTCTGATATACTAGGGGCTGATTTTTCCCGTTTGGGCAGACGCGCCCAAGCAAGGAGGGGCCTGTGGCCATGCACCGGTTGGGGAATATGCGCATCATTCTGCGTTTGGAGATCCAGAACACGGGGTCGATTTTCTCGTACATCGCTACCGCCATCGGCGGGGCGGGCGGCGACATCGTGGCGGTGGACCTGATTCAGTCGCGGCGGGACGTGGTGGTACGCGACATCACGGTCGGGGTGGAGAACCGCGCCCACGGCGACCGGGTGGTCCAGGCGGTGGCCGCCCTGCCCGGGGTGAAGGTGGTCAACGTCTCGGACCGCATCTTCCTGGCGCACCTGGGCGGCAAGATCGAGGTGAAGCCCCGGGTGCAGGTGAAGACCCGGGACGACCTCTCGGTGGTCTACACCCCCGGCGTGGCGGACGTCTGTCGGGCGATCGCCGAGGATCCGGCCAAGGCGTTTACGCTCACGATCAAGCGGAACACGGTGGCGGTGGTGACGGACGGCACGGCCGTGCTGGGGCTGGGCGACGTCGGCCCGGCGGCGGCGATGCCGGTGATGGAAGGCAAGGCGATGCTCTTCAAGCAGTTCGCCGGCGTGGACGCCTTCCCGATCTGCCTCGACACGAAGGATCCGGACGAGATCGTGCGCATCGTGAAGGCGCTGGCCCCGACGTTCGGTGGCATCAACCTGGAGGACATCTCGGCGCCGCGCTGCTTCGAGATCGAGGCGCGGCTGCAGGAGGAGCTGGACATCCCGGTTTTCCACGACGACCAGCACGGCACGGCCGTGGTGGTGCTGGCGGGCCTGATGAACGCCGCCCGGGTGGTGGGCAAGAAGCTCACCGACCTGCGGGTGGTGGTCTGCGGGATCGGCGCCGCCGGCGTGGCGATTTCGAAGATGTTGATGCTGGCGGGTATCCGGAACATCATCGGGGTGGATCGCGTCGGCATCATCGAGCGGGGCCGGGACTACTCCAGCAACCCGATGTGGCAGTGGTACGCGGAGCACACCAACCCGGAGAACCGCCACGGCACGCTGGCCGACGCGATCGAGGGCGCCGACGCCTTCATCGGCGTTTCGGGGCCCGGCGTGCTCACGGTGGCGCACGTCAAGAAGATGGCCAAGGATCCCATCGTCTTCGCCATGGCCAACCCCACGCCGGAAATCGACCCGGAAGAAGCGGCTCCGCACGTGGCGGTGATGGCCACCGGCCGGTCCGACTACCCGAACCAGGTGAACAACCTGCTGTGTTTCCCCGGCATCTTCCGCGGGGCGCTGAACTGCCGGGCGCGGCAGATCAACGACGCGATGAAACTGGCCGCCGCCCGGGCCATCGCGGCGGTGGTTTCGGACGAGGAGTTGCACGCCGAGTACATCATCCCGTCGGTGTTCAACA
>Ga0134100_1002392_pt1 | contig 14900 bp, 14 predicted proteins | sample 11_taG_2_FD_94444 | JGI IMG/M metagenome (GOLD analysis project Ga0134100, IMG submission 94444) | Switchgrass degrading microbial communities from high solid loading bioreactors in New Hampshire, USA - 11_42_5_180_A3 metaG | ecosystem: Engineered > Bioreactor > Semi-continuous > Anaerobic >...
CTTTTCTCTTCGTGCGTTTTCTTCTGGGGTACGATTCCTTCTTGCCATAATATTAAACCTCCATTACGGTGCTTCTATTCTACACCGTAATGGAGGTTTACACAAATTTAGGGACAGTCTCATTCAGGTAGTCACTTTTTTCCGGCTCGAGCTTTGCCTCCAAGCTGGGTATTGTAGCTACATAGACATTATCATACTTGGATTTGAATATTAATTTATGTCCGTAATATGTTGAGCGTCCGTAGATCTCATCTACGTCACCATTCCCAGGAATTATGTATTTATAAATATACTTATTACCGAGCAACAACACTTGGTTTTTCGCCAGTGTTTGAGATATTTGGCAAGCGTGGTCAACAAATGAACCGCTCTTTTCCAAGCCGACCAGGTAAATATCGTGGTTTGATTGTAAAAAGCGTATAAGCTCTCTCATCGGCTTATGGATATTCGCTGTCTGACCAAAAAAGGCCAAAGGACCATCCTTGATGAATATCGTTTCTTTAAGGAGGCCAGGTTTTACATTTAAGATCTGCTTAATAAGATAAACAATAATAAGCTGTTCTATCGCCGTGGTTAAGTACCCTAAGATTCCTCCTGCCCCAAGTTCGTTATCCATTGCCTCATGGAGCCTGAAAACATCTGTTAAGAAAACAATTCCGCCACAATAAGGGCAATTAAGGGTAAAATCAGGTTTAATATTATTCTTTGCGATATCAAACTCTTTATCGCAATATGGGCAGGATGCCAGATGCCATACTGGATTCGAGTTCTCTTCGTATTCTTCAAACACCAGCCATTTAAGAGCATTCATAAATCCCTGTTTCTCAGGATTTTTCATGAAGAAATTATAAATAGATCTTCGCACTGAGGTAATTAGATCTTTTTCCCCTGTTAAGCACAGTCCTTTTGTTGGAAGCACAAGTTTTAGTCTTTGTATATTCTGCAACTTTGAGAAATCGTCCGGATCAATAAAGGGTTTTTCTTTCAGGTTTATCAGATCACTATACTTGAAGAATAAAGCGCCAAACTGAAAGAAAGCAATGGTTGATGAAGGGAATTCCTCTTTTACTACTACATTCGTATACCCACCGTCTATCGTTATTATATTTTTAATTAGATTATCCTTGATATCCTCCAGCACCATCCCTTTGACGTCTTCTTTATCTACTTCTTCTTCAAAGGGTGGAATCTTACACTGAGATAAAAACTCTTTTACATCAGGATCATTAATTATATATGTATGCGCAACCTTACTGGCTCTCTCAAACGGCTTGTTTGAATAATCATTACCATAGCTCATTATTATATCCCCCCTTTATTACCGTTACCTTGCAGTAAACCTGTCTATCTGGACAGGTACGACGAATGCATTGGAATATGTTTTCATTCTTATAAACCCTTTATCACTGCCAGCGCTGTAACGAATCAAACTATCACAGAAATCTCCAAAATCGTAAAACTTCTTTATTTCCCTCAGTTCATCCTCGTTATTCAAATGAGCAATAAACCAGTTTTGGGTGTTCTTCAAAATGTTCGAGCTTATCGAGCTTACTTCCTGCGTGGCATAGAGCAAGCCAAGATTAAGTTTTGCACCCTCTTTCGCAATCCTGTTATATATCTGGCTCAAATCTTTATCTTCTTTCTTGGGAAAGAGGTTGTGAGTTCTTCAAAATAAAACTGGATGAAATTGTTCGGCTGATTCTTTATGAAACGCTCCATAGCATCTGCAAATATTCTTTTACAGATTCTCTCCGAATAAGTCCGCTGTATTTCCGGGTCACCCTGCGACAGGTCTATGATTATAATACCGCCATTCCTTAAGCTATTAAGAATATCCTGTTCGAAGGAGCTTTCTGTGGTACTAGTATGATATGGCTTTAACGGAGCAAGTTTTTTATAGCCTGAAATATTTGCTGCATTCCCGCTCAAGTTTCTTTTCTGCGTTAAAAAGACTAATATGGCTTTAAGTTCCTCGTCTACCCAGTCATGCCCTTTCTCCTCTTTATAATCTCTAAAAAAATCATGATTTTGGTTTTCTGCAACCCATGTAAACCATGCGGTTGCATCCTCAAGACTTATACCTTCTTTTGGATCAACGATTTTCCCGCGTTTTATTTTGTTATTAATGTTTTCATTACCCGTGAATTTAACTTTAAATCCTACGGGGACACTAAAGCCTGCCTTGTACAGACAGCATTGATATGCTGCAACTTTTCTCTGCCATCTTACATACTCGGAGCTATATATATTGTCATTTTCCGGTTTGGTCAAATCAACGGCCAGAAAGCTTCTTACGTAATCCCCGTCTTCATTTGCAAGAAGGTTGCATACAAGGTCAAAACCTGTTTCGATTTCCTTGTAGAAGTTCACCTTCATGACCTTGAAACCAGGTTTTTCAAGAACGCAATAACGATCGGTAATACCCGTGTATTTTTCAAAAATTGCGGTTCCCTCATCCTGAAGATTTGCATTTGCATATTCACCGTTAATGTCAAAAATTATCTGACCGACTTTGTATTTCGGAAAACCTTGTTCATCAAATGGGTTCAGGTTTTCCTCCACTTTGCCGCCATTCTCGTAGCATGTTTTCTTGGCTTTATTACTGATCTCCGTCGTAGCTTCGATTATTTTCTTTACCGTATTTGATTTACCGGTCCTGGTCATACCAAATAATGCAGTTCTCTTGCCAAGGAAATCCTGGGGCGTTACATACACGGGAACTTCTTCCTGGTCCTCCTGGAACCTTCTGCTTGAGCTATACCTTACTTTGCCAATCCTTATATCCCTGATACTTCCTGAAACTGTATCCCCGTCTCTAAAATTGACGATTTGCTCCAGGACCTTTCCTACAGGTTTATAGCCAACATAATTATGCGCACTGTAGAAGTTTTCAACGTCCGCTCCAAATACCACCTGACCTTTGTTGTTTCTGAAGAAAGTGCCCAGTATACTGCATTCCAATCCTGAAAAACTAAATGTGTATTTCGTATAATCATCAAGCTGGCTACTCATCCCTGACGTCTTTATATTGTCTTTATAATACTCCACCATCGACGCGATAACTTCATTGTCAGTAGGCAGCTTGGCAGGGCGAATAGCCCTTAAAAGAAGGCATTCATCAACAGAATCGTTCTCGTTTTCATAGAATGCGAGTATAAACGTCCCTTGAGGAATGCCGCCAACCCTATGCTTCCATGCATCGGCAACCAGGAGATAGGCGTTGTTATAATCCAGGTAATAAGGGCGCCCAACAAACAATTCAGGCTTCTTTGCCTCGGTGAAGATATCAACCGCTGCAATTTTCTTTATTTCTTCCATAAGACTCATTTAAATACTTCCCCCTTTTAATCCTGGCATTAAGCGAAGGGTCCTCAAATCTAATCATTGATTGATAACCATATTCTTCGTTTGCTTCTATTCCAACCCATCTTCTTTTTAGTTTCTCGGCACAATAACCCGTTGTATTGCTCCCCGCAAAAGGATCAAGAACAATATCGCCTTCATCTGTTAAGAACTCAATGAAAAAACATGCCAGTTCCAATGGCATCCTAGCGGGATGGGGTACAATGCCCCTTTCCCTGCATGTCCTGGTAAATATATCATTGGATTTCGTGTTAGAGATACTTAGCATGGAATAAGGAAGTCTTAGTTTTTGGTTTTTATCGTATTTCTTGAGCATTAAAACATTATGGGATATACTCCCCTTATTGTTCTTTAGGAAGCCCTTTTCGCTGATCACGTGTTCGGAAGGTCTTTTGCCCGAGTTGTAACAGCCTTCTTTCAGCAGTTTCTTAATACTATCGCTATATGGTCTTAATATCTTCCTGTTATCGGCTTTAGGATTATCAGTCTTTGACATCCACCATACATGAGTAAAACTATCTATTGCGCGAATTCGCTCGATAGTAACCCATTGAGCTGGCGAAGGCAACCTGGCCGGGTTGTAACATATAAACTCCTGGCAAAGCCTTAAATTTGCTTTTGGATTCTCAACAAAACCCATTAACGATTTCAACGGCAAAAGGGATTGCACAGGCCGGTTTTTTTCCCATGCGTTCCCTATTTCCATAACAATTGACCCATTATCAGTCAGCAATTCGGAAAACAATGGCGCAAGACTTGTTATCCAGTTCAGATATTCCTCTCCAACCAAATTCCCATATTGCTTCTTGTTGTTTAATGGAAAAGGAGGGGAAGTAAGAATCAACTGAACCTTACCTTTAAGCTTTAGTTTTCTTAGGTATGTTTCGCATTTTCCAATATAGTACCTCCCAAAATCGGTTTGGTATAGCAAGCCTCCCACCAATAATCACTCTTTCAATAATAATTCATCTTGCAGAACATTATTTACCAATTTGACAGGCGAAATAACGGGCAGTTTTAATGCTTCCTGTTACTTCTCAAAAGGGGCAGGATCTTCTGCTGCACTCTTATATGCTGTTTCTGGTGATGAGTACGTGTAGGAATACACTTGGTTCTTCGCTCTTTTCTTGATATATTCACCAAGCGCAGCATCAGTACAAAACACCCTACAGCCTCTCAAGCCTCGTGTCATAAGTGTACGGTAGGTATTCCTGATAATCAAATCCGCTCGTTTCTGTGCCAGTTCGGGATCGGTCTCTGCCAGTTTCTTTAATCCTTTTAATGACTGATCTGTAGATGCGCGCTTGCTAGGATCTGTTCGGACACGCTTGCCATCATAGTACATGTCAGGACCAATAATAACTCCTATATATTCAAACTCGAGCCCCTGTGATGTATGAATACAGCCGGCTTCATACACGGAATCCGGATCTATTGCCCAGATACCTTCCTCGAGATTCCAACTCATTCTGAAGTTGTGCTCCGGGATAACTATGTCATAATACCCCCTGTCATTCCGGGTGTCAGTTGGCCAATTCCAACAATAACCGGCAACTATACGAGCCTTGTTATTGCCGTTGTTCTTGACAACCCAGTCCAGTAGATCATGAGGCGAGTCTACTACATCAAAGTCATAGTCCAGGTCGAAATCCTTGTTTGCTGTCTCGCGAATCTGCAATACATCTTCAAGCCATGCAATATATCCATCTGACCCATTACATCTGAACTGGGATTCAAGCTGTTCTTCCAGAATAATGGCGCCTAAACGCATAGCTTGTTTTCTGATCTCGTCGCTATGGCCGATATCTTTAAGACTTATCATCTGGTAGTCATCAACAAAGAAAACAGAACATTTACTAGCCCGTATAATCTCCATAACCTGGTTTTCGCCCAGGTTGCCGTAGAAACCGGATTTTTCATTCAAGCGATGTGCTTCATCAACAATAGCAACATCAATTGTATTTTCAGGCACATCATAATAACTGCTTGAGTTCTTAAAGAGATTATCTACTGGATGCATTAAGCGATGACCTTTTAGTTTTGTCCTATAAACATTTCTAGGAGCTGAATTCTTCGTAATATACTGTGCTACCATACCCCTGTTTGTCAACTCAACAAGAAGGTTTACCGCCAAAACCCTTTTCCCTGTACCAGGGCCACCCTGGACGATCATTACCCTCTTTTTGTGATCACGCCGTGTTCTTTCGGCCATTGCGATGGCGTTTTCATAAACTACCTTTTGATCATCGATCATGATAAAGGCAGGATTGCCCTTGAGCATAGACAGCAGGCTGTCCTGCAGCGATTTTGACGGACGGATACGGCCATTTTCGATGTCATACAGGATCTTTCTATGATCGCCTTTTTTTATGAATTTATTGAGAAATTCGCAAAGCTTGTATCCATCATACTGATCAAAGAGAGGGCTTTCCTCCAAAAGCTTCCCGAAGTTCGGCGCACGCAAAGGATCGTTTGGCTTGGAGGGATAATTGTGCAGATAAGCGCAAGGATGCAAGATAATGCTACCGTCTTGTATGGAAGTATTAAAATCTCGCAATAAGGCTGTGTAGGACCATGCCTGATAGCTTGGATGGGGGCAGTCCCTCAAGCAGCCATTGAGATACACCCTCACCAGTTCCTTGGATTTGGCCGATGCTTTAACTTCGCTCCATTGCTTCAATTCAATAACAACAACATTAGGCCGGTTTTCCTCATCATATCCGCTAATCAAGAAATCTATCCGCTTTGAGGTGGTTGGGATCATATACTCGATTGCTACACCTGCATTGTCCGGCATGCATGAATTAGTTATGACGGTGTTCATGAATTGAAGCGAATTATGCCATGATAATCGTTCATTATAGCTGGAGGCCCTGTAACTTAAAGTTATCAGCCGGTCAAGCTTATCAGCCAGATGGCCGGATAAAACATCTTTTTTGAATGCAGCTACCTCTGAACTGTATATAATCATGTTTTATCAAACTCCGTGTACTTTTTGCTGTTGCCCTTAGCTTTGGAAACTGGATATTTTATTTCATTTTTAAGAAGCTTCTCAGATATGATTTCTTCAATATCAAAGCCATATTTCATTGCTAGTTGAAGGCAAAAGATCATAATATCAGCCAGTTCTTCTTTTACACGTTCAGGATTTCCTTCAGAACTCCATTGGAAAACTTCAAGAAGTTCGCCTGCTTCAATTGCTATGGATTTGGCCAGATTTTCAGGAGAGTGAAACTGATCCCAATCTCTTTCCTTATTGAAGCGATCAATTCGATCAAGCAATTCCTGATTCATAACCTGATCCTCCGTATATATATCATCTTGAACATAGTATACTTTTCGTTACCCTAATAACTCGCGAATCTTCTCTGCAAGCAAAGCTTTTCTTGCCTGGTAGAAATCCTCAAAATCTTCTAACTCAAGCGAAACCCCCTGCGGAATCAAAGCCTGTTTGTAAAATGTTTCCTTTTGCTCATCGTTCATATCATTAAAATAATCAATGAGCCGCATGTTGCTTTTACTACCATTACTTCTGCCTTCAAGTAAGTGTAGATTAGGAAGACGGCTTCTCATTCCGCGCCACCTTTTCCAGTCCTCGGGAGAAACGGAAATAGGCTTACTTTCATCAAATCTATCTTCGGGATGAAGATGGTCAATTTCGTATTTGAAGTTTTTATTTATCCAGTCAAGGCTCAAATAATAAAGGACCTCTCCTGCAACCCTACTTCCTTTTTCAGAATTAAGTATATCTTCGATCTTTCCATCGGTAACTCTTAAATCATACATCTGGTCGAGCATTTCAATAGTTATCTCATAATCATAGCTGTTGATGTTACTCTTCATCTGTTGCAGCTTAGCTGTAGTGCCGGATTGGAAATAAGTAAAGAATATAGCTCTAAGTAAATAAGCACGAACTGCTTTTAAATTTTTACGATAATCAGGATTATAATAAATATAATAGATAATTGGTAAAAGTACGTTCCAGCTACTTGAAAAACGGCTTACATCAATTTTCATTTCGTTAAGCAGATTCGCCAAATTTATCAACGCTTTCTTAAAACCGTTCCAGTCATTTTTTAAGGCATCAGCAATCCTTTTGTTGATATTGGACTTAACTACATCACCATACAGCATAAGGGCAGAACGTATAATAAAATCTGTCCCGAATCCTTCATATGAGTCAACAAGAATTCTACCGAACTCAGTTTTTGCATTTGGCCAATATGCCTCGAGTATCGACATTGTTATCTCAGATTTACGCAGCGCTTTTCCGCCGCTGTTAAATCTTACGAACATCTCAAGAGCATCATCTTGCTTCATATCAAAGATTTCTGTATATCTAATCAGCTTTTCAACAAAGATTTTACTATACAATTTCCGCAGAATGTTTCGTGCATATTCCTTACTATCTGCCGGAACATTGACAATTGCATCTTCAATTGCTTGTTCCCTTGTGGTATCATCAATAAATCTATCATCAAGTATTCTTTTTATCTCAAATTGAGTTGGACTTAGTCTTCCGATTTTCTCACTAAATCTTATATCAAATTTCTTACTATTATATTCTTCTTCATCAACGGAAATCTTGTTCTTATCCAGTTCTATGAGCAGTTTAGTTACAATTTTCCCACCAGTCTTCCTTCTTGCATAATTAGGACGAATGTATGCTTCTCCGAATAATGATATAAATAATGATGTCAGTCTTTGCTGACCATCGAGAATTGCAGTATCGGTAGTCTTAACATTTATGCTTGTTAATTCATAATTAACACTATCAGCTTGTTTTCTGCTGTCAAACGTCACTGTTGATAAAAAGTTGCAAAAATATGTATCCCAGGTTACATTTGCATCATCAATGTGCCAAAAAAGAAATGTGGAGATAGGGTAATCGAGTAGAATAGAATCCCATAGTTTTTCGATTTGCTCCATACTCCATACAAATTGTCTTTGAAATGCAGGCATAACATATTTTCCGTTCTTAATGTTCTGCAAAGCCTCGTAAATAGTTATGCTATTGTCTGATAATCTACTCATATTCACTGTCTCCTTTTATCTTTCCATCAAGCCTTATGAATATTATAAATTCTCGAACATGTAATATCAAAACACTTCTAAACTTATTGGATTCATAATCAGCCGGAAGGTCAAGTCTGACAAAGATATTGGGATAATAATTCCACTATTTTGCACGATAAACCATACCCATATATTTATTCCCATTCCTCAGTTCCTCAAGCATCTGGGTTATGCGCTTCTCCCTTGTTTCCGGCTTTTTTGCTTTCAGTATCCAACCCAAATAATCGTTCTGCTGGTAGGGAGGTCTCCTTCTGTAGGCATCCATAAGGTTTTCCTGGATGAGCCATTCTTCTATATCCTTGGGCATGGGGTTAATCTTTCTTTTTAACCTGGAAAAACCCATCATCAATCCCCCTTTTCCTCGGCTACGGCAATGGCATCGATTTCTACCAGGTATGATGGATTTGCAAGGCCGGCTACTTTGAGGACTGTGATAAGTGGCGGTTTTTTCAGTTCGCCCACGGTTTCCATGAACGCCTTGAGGCCCACTGCCGGATCGCACCCGTCAACCATGTAGATATTGAGCTTTATGACATCGTCGAAGGTTGCGTTCTCGGAAGCCAGTGCTGTTTTTATGTTCTCCAGGGCCTGTTTTGTCTGGAGCGCGAAATCGTCCTTGCCTACCAGTTCACCCTTGGAGTTAATGGCGTTTTGCCCGCCGATGTAAATAGTCTTTGCGTTTCCACTGACTGTGACAACCTGGCTGTAGAACTTTGATGCGAATAATCCTTCAGTATTGCTGTACTTAACCTCGAACTTACTCATCTCATCTTATCTCCTTTCACTCATTACAATCAAATATTTCACAAACAACTCATGATGCATATGAAACAATCCGCTGTCCGGCTATTATTTGAGTACCAAGAAAAATGTACCACACTTATAATCGGATAAAATCCAGGATAATCTGAATAACTAAGTTAAGCGTTTTGTCCTAACGCCGCTGATCCTCTGGAACTCGCTGGCAAGGCGGTTATATATACCCCTCGGTATCCTGTGGCCAAAATCGTGTTCGCCCCTTGCCGCAATTTCCGCACACTTCACGACAAGTCGGAACATTTCTGGGGTTGGCTGCACCGTTTCTGCCTTTTCATTGTCATCTCCAAGGAATAACGCCATCTTTTTCAGCAGTTCATAAAACTCCGGATTATGTCTCATGAGCTCCGTGCCTGATATAGGCTGATTTAATATGTGATATTAAATTAGCCTAAAAATTTCTCTGGTAATATTGAATCAGCCAGGTTTCTTAGGCTATATTAATATTAGATGTTAAATTAGCCTAAGGAGTGTGCTGATATGTATATAAAAAGGCAAGCAGAAGACACTGTAAGAAAACTTTCCAAAATGTTTGGCGCAGTACTTGTCACCGGCTCACGCCAAGTTGGTAAAACCACCATGCTTAAGAAAGCGACGGAGGGTATAGCATATGTCACGCTTGACGATCCCCTGATGCTTGCGGCAGCAAGGGAGCAGAGCGGAACTTTTTTCAAAGATAATCCACCGCCTGTGTTCATAGATGAAATCCAGTACGCGCCGAACTTGTTCCCTCAAATAAAGCTTATTATTGATAGGGATAAGAAAAAAGGGCAGTTTTTTATGTCCGGCTCACAACACTTTCATATGATGAAAAATGTCAGCGAATCTTTGGCTGGACGCCTTGGGCTTATTACATTGCAGGGGCTGTCAATGAGAGAGAAGATGGGCGTCAGCTATTCAGAGCCCTTTTTACCAACCGACGAATACTTTTCCGCATGCAGGAATCATATTAAGGAACTGTCTTACGATGATGTGTGGTATAACATCCATCGCGGAAGCATGCCGGAATTATATGCGAATAAGGACTTCGACTGGCAAATGTTCTATGGAGCATACGTGAAGACATATATCGAACGGGACGTTCGTGAGCTTACACAGGTTGGTGATGAGTTGAAGTTCCTTAATTTTATGTCGGTTACGGCGAGCCGCATCGGACAGCTTTTAAACTTGGCTTCCCTTGCCCGTGATGTTGGAACAAGCCAGCCTACTGCTGAGCGCTGGATCTCTATTCTTGTGGCATCCGGTATTGTATACCTCCTGAAGCCTTATTCCAACAACATAACAAAGAGGACTGTGAAAACACCGAAGCTGTACTTTTTCGATACCGGGCTTGCGGCATACCTGACCAAATGGAATAACCCGGATGTCTTGAAAAACGGAGCAATGGCGGGCGCGTTTTTTGAGAACTTTGTAATCTCCGAGATCTTAAAGAGCTATTATAACAAGGGTGTCCTTGAACCGCCGCTTTACTTTTACCGGGATAGAAACATGTACGAAATCGACCTGTTGATCGAGGATAATGGCATGCTGCACCCCCTGGAGATAAAAAAGCATGCAGATCCGAAAAAAGAAGATATTGCGGTATTTTCAGTGCTTGATAAAATCCCCTCAGTAAAGCGAGGCCCCGGAGGCGTGATCTGCCTGTATGACAATCTTATTACACTAAAAGATTATGACCGGGTAATCCCGGTAAAATACCTGTAGCGCAGTAGTAGGGGCGGTGAATAACAGACCGGAAGAACCGCCCTAGTGTGTGAATAGAGGAGAACAAACCAGCGGAACCGTCCCCTAAAAGAAGCGGCCAAGCGGAGCGCCTTCTCCTTTTTCTGCATCCCTTTTTCGATGGCCTGGAACGCTTCCGATTTTCTCCCGGTGGTGGACCTGATTGAAAATGAAAACACCACGGGGACTGTCCCCGTGGTGTTTCAGGCCGGCTACTTTGAGTTTGTGAATAAAAGTGGGTTTTTCAGTTCACCTACAGTTTCCAACACCTTGAGGACCACCACCGGATCGCATACTTCAACTATAATATGAGCCTTATTACATCATTGAAGGCTGTGTTTTGCCCGAGCTGTCTTATGTTCTCCAGCGTACCGATTTACTGCTCTTCAAAGTTAACATAAATTACATCTGAATCAAGAATCGTCTTATAGGTATTGCCATTAATAATATGGAACACGAGCTCTATTTCCTTAATTGCTTTTATTCCATTCTCTTCTAGATCGCTTCTAAAGAATTGCATTGAATCGTATGCTTTCTTACCAGCTAAGACATAACTCGAAAACCAAGGATCAATCTTAACACCATTAACCGATACATCCTTAGCTTGAATAAATATATCTTCATCAGTATTGTTTTCCACATATAAATTAACATACATGCTCCCAAGATAGTCTTCAGTGTTATCTTTCTTAATAACTATTTTTATGCCTTTTTCTTCTAATGCTAAAAAGCCACTATCATCGTACTTTTGAACATAGGATGGATCAGCGGTAGTTGTTATATAAATTGGTTCGGAATTAAGAATTATATCCCATGTATCAGTGTTGCGAATGTGAAACTCTAATTCAATATCTTTAATTATTTTAATACCTGCTTTATCTAAATCTGTTTGCATCATCCTTATTTCATCATTAACTCTTTCCCCGCTTGGTACATCACAGAACAAATAAGTTACCTGCATAACTCCATTTATAACAGTATTAATGGTCTGAACAGTAATAGGCTCATTCCTGTTATTCTCAACAAGAACTTTAAGTGTAGGGCCAAATGCATCACCATTTGGATCGAAACCTTTAAGAGTAATCTTAATTCCATCCTGATCAAGTAAAACTTGTTCGCTTACTGTAATTCCCTGTTCTACAATGATTCCACCTTGATCTGCTTCTTTCTTGTCTGTATCCACTTGGTCAGCATCCTCTTTGTCTGATTTTCCTTTATCCGCCTCACTTAAGTCTTTGTTTAGCAAACCCGTCCTTTTCGAACCTACGTTTGAGTCTTCGTTAACCGGTATATCTTTCCCACGCATGGTTCTTGTACATGAAGAAAAAGCAAATATACATAATATTAGAATAAAAACAAATGATATTTTCTTTATGGAATTCATATCATGAATACCCCCTGCTAGTTGAATTTCAAGTAAAAATATACCACACTTATAAATGATTTGAAACCCGGGATAATCCAAGTATTTGTTTTCTCATAATTGCTTTCTACTCTTCTCAATAAATCTTCTCCAGTTTCCATCGGGCACCAATATTCCGTTTTCTCTTGCATAACTCTCATTTGTGTAGATATAAACCCAGCATGTGATTTCCTCTCCGGCATCGGTCTGAACGCTTCTTGCCTCCCTGACGTACAGGTTGTCGCTGCGGTGTTTATCGTAGTCTTCCAGCCAGTCCAGGGCTTTCAACAGGTCCTCATCAACAGGCTCCATTATTTCACCTTCGACTATTCCCATCCCTGGCAGCATTGCCGGGTATCCTTCGGGAAGATGATATAGCAATCCATTTGTTTTTCCCGGCGTTATGCTGCTTATTCGGCCTTCAAGATATCTTTTGTAATTCCCAAAGCCTTTCATTAGCGTTCCATAGACAAATACCCTGTTTATTCTGTCCTCGTTTATTCTCAATCTCTCCTTTTCTTTTATTTGCACCCATAGAAAATGTTTTTTCATCCGGCTGCATTCCTGCTTTCAGGCCTACCGCAAACGCATGATGTTTCATACGGATTCTCTTTGCCTAGTATGAAACAGTTGCCACAAGGGACCTTGCAATACTGCATAGTCATTTTCATTCAATCCCCTTATAGCCATTCTTTTCGGCATGCCCCAGAAGATACAGGAACGCAAATGCCGGAATCCTTATCATGTCCTTTCCTGACTTTGTTTTTTGAATTCCAAAGTCACTTGGGTTCTTGGTTACAATGATTGCCGCCGATGCTTCACCACACAGCCTGTATATCTCGTCGCCTTCGGAAATGGATGCGTCCTCCCGGTACTTGACCTCAATAAGAATATTTTTGGTGTTGGGATAATCCACTACTATGTCTATTTCCTGTCCTTTTTTGCCACCTCGGTAATAGCCGACGGATGTGGCCTTCCGGTAATAGAATGCTGCAACATGCTTATAAACGGCTGTTTCAACTACCTTTCCCATCTCGACCGGGTCGGTAAGCAGCGAATCGTCCATAAGAACAGCGTTTCGTATGGCAGCATCCGCTATATAAATCTTGGGTCTGGCTTTGAGTACTTTTTTGCCTGCCATATCTACCGGCCAGCTCTGGTAAATAAGGTTGGCGCTTTCGAGGTATCGGATATAGTTTTCGACAGTGGGCCTCTTTACACCGCCAAGCTCCTTCGTAATAGTATCAATCGAAACTATTTCTGACGATACATTGCATAAATACAGGAATATCCGTTCAAGTTCAGTGGCATTCCTGATATTGTACAGCGATGGAATGTCGCGCTTCAGCACCTTGTCGACCACGTCTTCCCTCATGATCTGCTGTGCGGTAAGGTCGTTGCCCGAGAGCGCCAGTTCCGGAAATCCTCCCACCTGAAGATACCTGTTGAAATGATTCTGTATCCTTGAAAGCTGCATCATTATTCGGGTGCGCTCCTGCTGTGTCTTATATGGCAGCGATGTAATCTTAAGATCCTGGGGAAGCTCCGGACGATCCAGCCCAAGCAGTTCGCAATACTCGTAAAACGACATGGTTGGAACCTGTATAACAGTCCAACGGCCCGCGCCGCTCTCCTGGTTGCCTTTCATCAACGCGGGGCTGGCCGAACCCGTGGCGACCACCTGCGTATCCGGCTGATTATCATATATTGTTTTAAGCCATTTATCCCAATCCTGCGCATATTGAACCTCATCAAAGAAGTAATAACAGTCATATTCAGGGTAAACGCTCTCATGATAGCATTCAAGGATTTCGTTGAAACCGGCAAGCTTCAGCATGGGGTGGTCCATGGAGATGTACACTATTTTTTGAGGCGACACACCGCGGTTTAGCAATGCTTCGATCATCTGGTACTGGATAGTTGTCTTTCCGACCCTGCGTGCGCCGGTCAGAACAACTATGCGGCGGATATCCCTTTGATCCAGCCGTTTCATCGCCTCATGAAACGCAAACCTCTTATATTCCCTGGACATCCTGGGATTCATGATTCCGGTTTTCCACCACGGATTATAGGCTGCCAGCACCTTTATGATGCCTTCCTTGCTTGTAATAGCCATGCTTTTGCCCTCCTTTTATTAAATTATAACCTTTACTATCATTTTTATCAATAATATTTTCAAGTATACTTATAATTTTTAATATAAAATATTAATTCTATACTTAGAATCTTTGTGGGAAGAACTAAAAAAGAGATGCAATGGGCAAATGTCACCGTTTGAAAACCTTAAATCAGCCTGATATTTTAGGCTATTTTAATGTTTGATGTTAAAATAGCCTAAATCATTATATCAATATTGCTGCCAAAAAAGAAAATAACCGGGTAATCCCGGTAAAATGCATGGGTTCTATAATAAATGTTGGGGTGCCGAAGGGAAATAACTTCGGTGCTCCGACATTTTTTTGTAAATAAAGAGAGCATGGAGATGAAATCTCGAGTAAAATGGAGTTGCCAAACCTACCCA
>Ga0134100_1002418_pt1 | contig 14736 bp, 14 predicted proteins | sample 11_taG_2_FD_94444 | JGI IMG/M metagenome (GOLD analysis project Ga0134100, IMG submission 94444) | Switchgrass degrading microbial communities from high solid loading bioreactors in New Hampshire, USA - 11_42_5_180_A3 metaG | ecosystem: Engineered > Bioreactor > Semi-continuous > Anaerobic >...
CGCGATTGTCTGCCTCGCCCTGTTCAACCCGCTGCGCCTTGCCAAGTATGACAACAAGCTGAGAGCGGAAGCCGGCCTGCCCGTCGACGACGTTCTCGAGCGCCGTTACTACGAAGAAAAGAAAAGAAAGAAGGCTCAGGCCTAAGATTAAGACTGCATATTAATAACGAGGGTTTGCCAATTGGCAAACCCTCGTTTTTTTGCGCCGGCAACATGTTAGCGCTTTCCCGCAGATGAGCGCAATGAAATGCCACAAAATATTATACGCCCAAACTTATTTTATCCGGGGAAATGCTTATCATATTGAGTAAAGCTGTTTTCATTAAGACACTGCGGGGATGGGTATGGAGCTTTTTAGAAACTACAGGTTAGTTGAGGATTCTCAGGGCTTTGTCCTCGAGATTTATCTGAATCATGACGATGAAGAGTTTTCTGCGGAATTTCTTGCAAAGATAAAGGAAAACGCGCTCAGCCTTGAAGAGAGCGTCAAAAAACTTATTGCGGAGAAATTCCCGAATATCAAAATCAATGCAGTTAAATTTCTGATTGGAAGCATGGTGGTTGGGAGCCTGGCACTTGGAGGCCTTTCTGCTCATCCAAATATGACCGCATCCGCGGCAGCGCCTCAGGCATCAGCAGTCCAGATGGCAAATCAAAAAACCGCCACAGTCACGGCAAGCCAGCTCAACGTGCGAAGCGGGCCGTCAACGGCTTATTCAATCGTGCACGTGCTGCGGCAGGGGGATACGGTTGAGGTTATAGGCGAATCGGACGGCTGGTATCAGATAAGGCTGAAAGACGGACGGGTGGGGTGGTCAAGCGGCCAGTATCTGAACCTGAACAGCCAGTCAGTAGCAAGGCAGGCGACAGTCACGGCAAGCCAGCTCAACGTGCGAAGCGGGCCGTCAACGGCCTATTCAATCGTGCACGTGCTGCGGCAGGGGGAGACCGTTGAGGTTATAGGCGAGTCGGGCGGCTGGTATCAGATAAGGCTGAAAGACGGACGGGTGGGGTGGTCAAGCGGCCAGTATCTGAACCTGAACAGCCAGTCAGTAGCAAGGCAGGCAAAAGTTGACGCTGTTCTCAACAGAGCCAAGTCCTTTCTGGGAACACCCTATGTCTGGGGCGGCGCGTCGCCAAGCGACGGGGGATTTGACTGCTCAGGGTTTACGCAATATGTTTTCGCGCAAAGCGGGTATAATCTCAACCGCGTCTCCAAGGATCAGGCTTTGAACGGGACCTACGTGCCGCGGGGGTCTACGCAGCCCGGCGACTTGGTTTTTTACTCCCATGCGCAGAACGGGGTCATTGACCATGTGGGCATATACCTCGGAAACGGCAAGATGATTCACAGCCCGAAGACAGGGGATGTCGTAAGAATTGCCGACGTCACCACAGATTACTGGACAAGCCGCTATGTGACAACGCGAAGAATCATCCCATAAACGCTGCCGCCGCAGCGACATTTTGCATTTGAAACGCCCGGAACGGGCGGGGTGGAAACACCTGCTGGAGAAAAAGGAAAGCTGGCGCGTAAGACTCAAGCCAAGAATTTGAAACGAGGGTATACCATCGGCAAACCCTCGTTTTCGTTTGAGGCCAAGAGGAGACGTTCCCCGGCCTCGTGTCATGCCAAAAAGAAAACTCCCGCGGCCTCAAGGAGCCGCGGGGTTTACTGTTCCTGGATATGACTGAGCCGTTTCAGCCATTTTGTCAAGCAGCCATTGTCCTCAAACTGACTGAGAATCCGGTCAGGCTGGTATATGGCTTTCCCATGAAAACCGCCTTGCATAGAGCAAAAGGGAGTGAAAAATCACTCCCTTTTCTGTGCGGATTTTGAGTGGAGCTGGGGGGAGTTGAACCCCCGTCCGAAAGCGCTTTGACGCGGACTTCTCCGGGCGCAGACGGTTATTTCGGGACGAGCCCCATTCCCGCCCTGTGACGCAAACCGTCACGCGTCACAGTTTGGTAGCTTCATTGTTCATGGTGCGCTCAAAGCTTTGCGCACGCACGTTCTCCACTAAGCGACGCCCTCATCCGGCTCGTGGACCTTCCGGCGAGGACGGGCAGCCTTAGGCGGCTACCGGTACAGCTTTGCTGTTGTTGTTTAATTTATAGTTTCCGCTGTTTAAGGAGGTGACGGAAACCTCCGCCCGCTATCCCCGCCTCCACGCCCCCGTCGAAACCGGTACAGCCCCGTTTGCGAAGGCAAAGCCGGGATTTATCCGCCGGGGCGAAGCGCTTTTCCCCGCCCCGGCCGGCAATAAGCTATTATACACGGTATGAGGCAGATTGTCACGGGGTGAAATGATTCTATGCCGTCCAGTTATACCCTGAGCTTCTCCGGCTCGGAGTACTCGACGTCAAACGTCTCCACCGTGATGCTTTTGATGACCTGCGGCGTGATAGGACGGTCGCGCCGATCCGTCTCCGTGTTTGCGATGGCGTCGACGACGTCCATGCCCTCTGTGACGCGGCCGAACGCGGCGTACTGCCCGTCAAGGTGCGGGGCGTCCTCCTGCATGATGAAGAACTGGCTCCCGGCGGAGTCGAAGTCGGCGGCGCGCGCCATCGACAAAACGCCGCGCGTGTGCTTGATGGGGTTGTCGAAATGGTTTGCGCGGAACTCGCCGCGGATGGCGTAGCCCGGGCCGCCCGTGCCCTTGCCCAGAGGGCAGCCGCCCTGAATCATGAAGCCGGAGATGACGCGGTGGAAAATCAGGCCGTCGTAAAAGCCTTTTTTCGCGAGAGAGATAAAGTTGCGCACGGTGTTCGGCGCCGCCTTCGGGAACAGTTCCGCGGTGATGACGCCGCCGTTTTCCATGGTGATGGTGACGACAGGGTTTTGCATCCTTTAGCTCCTTTCTTTCAGGCTCTTTTGCATTTCGCGGCCGGCGTCGCGCCGCGCGGCGGCTTCGCGCTTGTCGTGCAGCTTTTTGCCCTTGCACAGCCCCAGCTCGACTTTCACGAGAGAATTCTTCAGGTAAATCGAAAGGGGGACGAGCGTCAGGCCTTCCTGCTTGAGCCGCCCGTAAAGGCGGTTGATTTCGCGTTTGTGCATGAGAAGGCGCTTCGGGCGGAGCGGGTCCCGGTTGAAAATATTCCCCTTTTCGTATGGGCTTATGTGCAGGTTCCGGGCAAACAACTCGCCGTCTTTCACCGTGCAGTACGAATCCTTCAGATTGACGTTGCCGGCGCGGATGGACTTGACTTCCGTCCCGAACAGCTCGATGCCGGCTTCATACCGCTCAAGGATGAAATAGTCGTGAAACGCTTTCCGGTTTTGCGCAATCTGCTTGATGCCGGGCGTTTTCGGGGACATGGCCGGCCTCCTCTCGCTGCCGAATCGGGATAAGGCATCTCGCCCATCCGCTTTCATTATACCATGTCCGGCAGGAAAAATAAACAGGATTTAGCAGGCGCGGCCTTACAGGGGAGTGCGCCATCAGACGGCAAAAAGCGAGAAACCGGGCGCAGGCTGGTTTCTCGCTTCTCAACAACTTGTCTATAATACGATAGGGCTCGATTATTTTTTGCTAAAATAGTGCCGGAGGACGTCCAGCGCGTGCGGCCCGGCGATGACGGTGCCGTGTTCGGACAGGTGCAGCGCGAAGTACGCGTGGTAGTCCACCTGCCGGCCGTACTCGCCGATGACGGAAGGCGGGTTTTCCCCGTGCCACGGGTAGACGATGAGGGTGTACGCCTCCCCGTCGTGCGTCAGATAGGTAATCAGGCCGGACGGGCACGCGTGCGCCACGTCGATGACCGGTTCGATGGAGTCAAACGTGAAGAACGAAGGGGCGCCGTTGTGCTGCAGCGCGAAAAGAAGGAGCGAATCGTGCCCGGGAAACATTTCGAAATATACGCTGTCCCAGCTGGGGTCGTATGTATTGCCGAGAGCCCGGCGGAGAAGGGTCGAGGCATCCTGCGTCGTCATGTCGGACGGGGGGACGGGCAGGGCGCGCAGGTCATCCCCTTTGAGCAGGATGAGAAGTTTTCCGCACCCGAGCTGTTGCACTTCCATCATGTAAGACCTCCCGAAGTTAGTGAAGGCTGATAGTGATATGATACTGCTTTGTCCCCGCGCATTCCAGTCAAAATAACTGGAAAAAGGCCGTGCCGGGCATAATGGAGGGAAGAAGGAGGACATTATGGCTTTAATTGACTTCATGCCCGCCTGGGGGTATAATACTTATATTTACTTATGGGATCACTTGGAATAACGGGAGATACGACGCGATGTGGGTTTCGGACAAATGGACGGATTACGAGCTGATCGACTGTTCCGGCGGGGAAAAACTCGAGCGCTGGGGCAAGTTCCTGCTTGTCAGGCCGGACCCGCAGGTCATCTGGGACACGCCGCGGCGGCACCCCGGCTGGGAAAAGCCGGACGCCGTCTATAAACGCTCCTCCACAGGCGGCGGGCGCTGGGAGCGCCGCGATGTGCCGGACAGCTGGAGCGTCTCTTACGGCGATCTGCGGTTTAACGTCAAACCGATGAACTTTAAGCACACGGGGCTTTTCCCCGAACAGGCCGTCAACTGGGATTTCCTGCGGCGAAAGATTTCGAGCGCGGGAAGGGAGCTCAATGTCCTCAACCTCTTTGCCTACACGGGCGGGGCGACGGTCGCTGCCGCCGCGGCGGGCGCGCGGGTGTGCCACGTCGACGCGGCGCGCGGCATGGTCGCATGGGCGCGTGAAAACGCGAAGAGCTCCGGGCTGGAGGCAAGGCCGGTCCGCTGGATTGTGGACGACTGCGCCAAGTTCGTCGAGCGGGAAATCCGCCGCGGGCGGCGGTACGACGCGCTGATTATGGACCCGCCATCCTACGGGCGCGGCCCTTCCGGCGAGGTCTGGAAGCTGGAGGACGACCTGTTCCGCTTCGTCTCCCTGTGCGCCGACGTCTTAAGCGACGAGCCGGAATTTGTCCTCATCAACGCCTACACGACGGGGCTTTCCGCCTCGACGCTCACCTATATTGCGGAGACGATTTTCACGAAACGGTTCGGCGGCTTTTCGGAAAGCGCGGAACTCGGGCTGCCGGTCACGGAAAGCGGCCTTTTTCTCCCCTGCGGGGCGACGTGCCGCTGGCAGCGCCGCGCGACATAAAGCCGAAGCGGCAGGACGGATGGGACGGACGATGAACACAGAAAACCAGAAAGAGATCATCAGGACGGAGGACCTGCACTACGCCTACAGGTCAGCCGACGAGGGAGAGGCGCCCGTCGTTCTCGACGGGATAAACCTCCAGGTCGAAAAAGGCACCTTCGTCGCCATACTCGGGCACAACGGCTCGGGCAAGACGACGCTGGCCAAGCACTTTAACGCCATACTGCTGCCCATGGGCGGGCGCGTCTATATAAAAGGCATGGACACTCTGGACGAGGACAAGCTCCTCGACATCCGCAAGACCGTCGGCATGGTGTTCCAGAACCCGGACAACCAGATCGTCGCCAACGTGGTGGAGGAGGACGTGGCCTTCGCGCCGGAAAACCTCGGCGTGCCGCCGGAGGAAATCCGCCGCCGCGTGGACGAGGCGCTCAAAACGGTGGGCATGTACGAATTCCGCGAGCATGCGCCGCACCTGCTGTCCGGCGGGCAGAAGCAGCGCGTGGCCATCGCCGGCGTCCTCGCCATGGAGCCGGAGTGCATCGTCTTCGACGAGCCGACGGCGATGCTCGACCCCGCCGGGCGCGAGAGCGTCGTGGAGATTATCCGCAAGCTGCGCCGGACGGGCAAGGTGACGGTCGTGCTCATCACGCACCACATGGACGAGACCATCGACGCCGACCGCCTCATCGTCATGGCGCGCGGGAACATTCTGATGGACGGGCCGCCCCGGGAGGTTTTTAAAAACGTGGAAGCCCTGCGCGAGGCGGGGCTCGACGTGCCGGAGACGGTGGGGCTTCTCTATGAGCTGAACCAATGCGGCTTTAACCTGCGGCTGGACGCCCTGACCGTGGAAGAGTGCGCCCAGGAGATCTACGCCGCGCTGAAGAGATAACGGCACTGGCCGGAAACGGGCGTCATTTCCCGCCGTGAGGGGAAAGATGCACCATCTTGTTAAAGGACGGTAAAACCATTGGCTTTATTGGAAACGCGCAAGCTCACGCACATCTACAGCCCGAACACGCCGTTTGAGCACGTGGCCATCCGCGACATTGATTTTTCCGCCGAAAAGGGCGAGTTTCTCGGCATCATCGGCCGCACCGGCTCGGGCAAGTCCACGTTTATCCAGCACTTAAACGGCCTGCTCACCCCGACGAGCGGGACAGTTCTTTTCAGCGGCGAGGACATCCACGCCACGAAGGAGCGCACGCGCGCCATCCGGTTTAAAGTCGGGCTTGTGTTTCAGTACCCGGAGTACCAGCTCTTTGAGGAGACGGTTTTCCGGGACATCGCCTTCGGGCCGAAGAACATGGGCCTTTCCGAGGCGGAAATCGGCGAGCGCGTCCGCGAGGCGGCCGGCTTCGTCGGGCTGCCCGAGGCGGTTCTGGACAAGTCCCCGTTTGAGCTGTCCGGCGGGCAGAAGCGGCGCGTGGCCATCGCCGGCGTCATCGCCATGCTGCCGGAAGTGCTCATCCTCGACGAGCCGACGGCGGGCCTCGACCCGCGGGGGCGGGATGAGATTATCGCCAACATCCGCCAGTACCAGCGCTCCACCGGGGCGACGGTGATAATGGTCACGCACAGCATGGAGGACGTGGCCCGCATCGTCGACCGCCTGTACGTCTTTGACCGCGGAAGCATCGCCATGAGCGGCACGCCCGCGCAGGTCTTTTCCCACAGCGAGGAGCTCAAATCCATGGGGCTGACCGTCCCGAAGGTGACGATGGTCGCCGCGCGCCTGCGGGCGCTGGGGCTTAACATACCCCCGGACATTTACACGACGGAGCAGCTCAAGCAGGTGCTTTGTGCGATGAAAGGGGGCGGGCAGAGTGCTTAAGGACATCACCCTCGGCCAGTTCTTCCCCGGCGACTCGGTTTTGCATAAGCTCGACCCGCGCACAAAGCTGATTCTCACGCTCGTCTACGTGGTGACGCTGTTTGCCGCCGTGGGGCCCGTGACGTACGGTTTGATGTTCGTGACGCTGGTTTTAAGCGTACTTTTGTCGAAAATTAATTTAAAGACGATTTTGCGCAGCATCCGCCCGCTTGTCTTCATCATCGTCTTTACGTTTGTCCTCAACATCTTCTTCACACGCGGCACGCCGATATTTAAGGTCTGGTTTATCACCGTCACGCGCGAAGGCCTTGTGACGGCCGTGAAGATGGTGGCGCGCCTTGTCATGCTCATCGTGGGCACGTTCCTGCTGACCTACACCACGTCCCCCATCGCCCTGACCGACGGGCTTGAGCGGCTGCTCAGCCCGCTGAAGAAAATCCGCGTGCCGGTGCACGAGCTGGCGATGATGATGAGCATCGCCCTGCGCTTTATCCCGACGCTCATCGAGGAGACGGACAAAATCATCAGCGCGCAGAAGGCGCGCGGCGCCGACTTTGAGTCCGGCAACCTCATCCGCCGCGCGAAGGCGCTTCTTCCCATCCTCGTGCCGCTGTTTGTCAGCGCGTTTCGGCGCGCGGAGGAGCTGGCCGTCGCCATGGAAAGCCGCTGCTACCACGGCGGCGAGGGGCGCACGCGCCTGAAGCAGCTGAAGCTCGCGCGACGGGACGCCGTCGCCTTCCTGCTCGGCGCGGCGCTCATCGTGGCCGTCTTTACGCTGAGCGCGCTGGGATTTTAGGAGCACGACGGTTTGGGAGATAAAGAAATGCGAAACATCGCCTTGCGACTGCGGTATATCGGGACGCGGTATCACGGCTGGCAGGAGCAGAAGCGGGACGTGACGGTTGCGGGCGTGCTGCAGGAGGCCATCCGCAAAATCTGCGGCCACGAGGTGAAAGTCGTCGGCTGCGGGCGGACGGACGCCGGCGTGCACGCCGATCGCTACTGCGCAAATTTCTTCACCACCTCGCGCATCCCCGCAGACAGGCTCCCTCTGGCGCTCAACTCCGTGCTGCCCCCGGATATCGCCGTCATGGCGGCGGTGGACGCGCCGCCTGATTTTAACGCCATCTTGTCCTGCGAGAAAAAGGAATACACGTACGTCATCCACAACGCGCGGGTGCGCGACCCTTTTCTCGCCGACCGCGCCTACTTTTACCCCGTGCCGCTCGACGAAGCGGTGATGAAGCGGGCCGCCGCGCACTTTGTCGGCATGCACGACTTTCGCGGCGTGCGCTCCGTGGGGACGGAGACGAAAACGACGGTGCGCACGGTCTACTGGTATGAAGTGGAGCGCGAAGGGGATAAAATCTACCTGCGCGTGTGCGCCGACGGGTTCCTCTACAATATGGCCCGCGCCATGGCGGGCACGCTCATCTACGCCTCCGAGGGGAAAATCGCCCCGGAGGACATCCCCGCGCTCCTTGAAAAAGGGGACCGGCGCGCCTTCGGGCCGACGGTGCCGGCCTGCGGGCTGTACCTCACGCGCGTGTGGTATCCCGGCGTTGTGGGCGAGATGATGGCTTAATAAAGGATTAAAATTGCGTTAAATTTGCGCCGCAAAGCGTAATTTGAGAGATTTGTTTGATAAACCAGTATCTTTTTCTGTGAGATAATGGTAAAATTATAGAAATGCGACGGTGCGATTTGCGGCCTTTCACGCGCGACGGAGCTGATTATGGTCGATTCGATTCCTGAAATGCGCAAAAGGAAAAAGAGGAAAGCCCGGAGAGCGAGACTGATCGGAATTGCCGTTTCGATTCTCATTCTCGCGCTTGTGACGATATCGGCGCTCTATTTGCTCGGTTGGGGAGACGCCCCGTCTTCCGTGCTGTACCAGCTGATTACCGGCAAAGCGCCCGAAGCCGTGCCGTTTCAGTTTGAACCCGGCGGGGAGGCCTTCGCCGCCCTGGGCGGCGGCGTGGCCGTCGCCAGCTCCGGCGGGCTGCAGGTGTACAGCAGTAAAGCCGAGCTCGTGTTTTCGGAGGTGTTCGAGCTCGGCAGGCCTGCCATTTCCGCACAGGACGACCGCGGCGTGGCGTACGATATGGGGGGAACGGCCGCTTACCTGTTCGGCAAAGACGGCGTGACGGCGCGCATCACCGCGCCGGGCAAGATCATCTCCGCGACGGTGAACAAAAACGGCTACCTCGCCCTGACGACGCAGTACGACGGGTATAAAGGGCTTGTGACGGTTTACGACCGCGCGGGAAGCGAGCTGTACAAGTGGTATTCCGGCTCGGCGTACGTGCTGTCGGCCGTCCTCTCGCCCGACAACAGGGAAATGGCGGTTTTAACGCTGGGCCAGGGCGGCAGCCGCGTGGTGTTCTTCACGCTCGACAGCGAGCAGGAAAAGGCATCCTGCTTTGTTGAGGACGCCGTTTTGATGGAGCTGCAGCACCTTGGCGCCGAGGGCGTTCTTGCCATCGGCACAGGGGAGCTTGTGCGCATCGCGCCGGACGGGACGGCAACATATCTTCTCGATTATTCGGCGCGGTATCTAGAGACGTACGCGCTGTGGGACGGGAAGGCGTTCCTCGCGCTCAAGACGTATTCCGTGGGCGACCAGGGCGTGCTGGCCGTGATTGACAAGAGCGGCGCGCAGCTGGGCGCGCTTGAAAAGGACGAAAAAATCCTGTCCGTTTCCGCAAGCGGCGAGTACATCGCCGTGCTGTATCCGGAACGGCTCGTCATATACAACCGGCAGCTTGAGGTCTGCGCGCAGTATGAAGGCACGGCCGGCGCGGCGCAGGTCCTCATGCGCGGAGACGGCATCGCGCTCGCCCTGACGAAGTTTTCAGCGCAGCCGTACAGGGCCGTTGCCGGAACGAAAGAAGAGGAGCGATGGCAGAAGTGAGCGTGGCGATTGATGCGGTTTTAGTCTTGATAGTTGCGGTCACGGCGTACAAGGGGTGGAAAAAAGGCCTCATCCGCGGTATATTCGGTGTGGTGGCGGTAATCGTCTCCATCTTCGGGGCCAACCTTGTGGCCAAAGCGTACTCGGGCGAGTTTACGGAGATGCTCGAGCCGCTTGTGGGCGGCGTCGTGGACAACGCCGTCTCGGCCGTCGTCGACGCGTCGGGAATGTCGAGCGACCGCGTGAGCGTGTACGACGTGAGCCTCAACGCCCTCAGGCGCCTCGGCGTGGCGGAAGACGCCGCCGTGGACCTCGCGGAAAAAGTGGCCGCCGAGTTCGGGAGCGTCGGGCAGGTTATGTCCGACGGGCTGACGCAAAAGCTCTGCGCCATGCTCTCGTACGTCGCCGTTTTCATCGTGGTGTTTATTCTGATTTCAATTTTGTTTGCCGTGCTGGGCAATCTGATTCATTTCGTCTTTACGCTCCCGGGACTGGCCCTTCCGGATAAAATCGCGGGCCTTGTTCTGGGGATTGTGAAAGGGCTTCTCATCGTGTTTACCCTCGCCGTGGCCATGCGGTATCTCGGCATTGTGTCCGCCACCGTGATCGGGCAGACGAAGGTTTTAAGTTACATACTCAACGCCAACCCGCTGGCGAAGCTGCTCGGCATATAAAGAGAGACCAAAGGAGCGCGGGCTGGCTGCAATAGACTGGTAGTAGGTGAATACGTTGAAACAACACGTCCCCAATATTCTCTCGTCGATTCGGATCCTGCTTGTGCCGGTTTTCGTACTGGTCTATTTCGGTCAGGAAAGCAGCATAAAGATTCAGGCGGCCGTCGTGTACGCCCTTGCGTCGGTGACGGACTTTCTCGACGGTTTTCTGGCGCGGCGATACCAGCTCATATCCAATCTCGGGAAAGTGCTCGACCCCCTGGGCGATAAGCTCATGACGATTGCCGTCCTCGCGTGCATCGCCATCGACGGGCTCATTCCGCCCTTCGTGGTGTATCTCGTTCTCGTAAAGGAGCTTATCATGGTTGTCGGCGGCCTGATCGTCCGCCGCAAGACGAAAGGCACCATGCCTTCCTCCAACATTTTTGGAAAAACGTCAACGGTTGTGTTTTTCATTATCTGTGTTACACTTATGTTGTTCCGGGGGATCCCCCACAGCGCCGCCGTTTTCCTCATCGGCGTGGCGCTCGTGCTGATGATGGCCGCTCTGGTCAGTTACATCCGCACATTCCTAATGATAATGAAAAAATGTACCGAGTAAATATGTAGAAGCCGGCATAAGGCCGGCGCATCTTAAAGTTAAGAGGTAACATACATGCGACCAACAATTTGCGCGCGGTGCAAGAAAAACGCTGCCGTCATATTCATCACGAAGATCGAAAACGGCGAGTCCACCAACGAGGGGATTTGCCTTAAATGCGCGAAAGAGCTCAATATAAAGCCCGTGGAAGACATCATCCGGAAAATGGGGCTGACGGACGAAGACCTCGACAGCCTCACCGACGAGATGATGGAGATCATGGGCGGGCCCGATTCGCTCTCCGATCTCGATGAAGACGGCAAGACAGCCACCTTCCCGTTTCTCCACCGTCTTTTCGGCGGGACGGACGACCCGCCGCCCGCAGGGGAATACGTGCCCCGTTCGCCGCGCGAACAGCAGAAGGAGCGAGAAGCGGGCGGGCAGCCGAAAAAAAGAAGATACCTTGAAAACTACTGCCTCTCCCTCACGCAGCGCGCCCGCGAGGGCAAGCTCGACCGCATCGTCGGCCGCGTGGAGGAGACGGAACGCGTCATCCAGATCCTCAACAGGCGGCAGAAGAACAACCCGTGCCTCATCGGCGAGCCCGGCGTCGGCAAAACGGCCATCGCGGAAGGGCTTGCCCAGCGCATCGTCGACGGGACGGTTCCGCCCAAGCTGCGCGACAAGGAGGTCTATTTGCTGGACCTGACGGCGCTCGTCGCCGGAACGCAGTTTCGCGGGCAGTTTGAAAGCCGCATGAAGGGGCTCATCGAGGAGATCAAGGCGCAAAAGAACATCATTCTCGTCATCGACGAGGTGCACAACCTCGTCGGCGCCGGAGACGCGGAAGGCTCCATGAACGCGGCGAACATCCTCAAACCGGCCCTCTCCCGCGGGGAGATTCAGGTCATCGGCGCGACGACGTTCACCGAGTACAGGAAGTATATCGAGAAAGACTCCGCCCTCGAGCGGCGCTTCCAGCCTGTCGTCGTCAGCGAACCGTCGATTAACGAGGCGGTGGAAATCGTCAAGGGTGTCAAGAAGTACTACGAGGACTACCACGGCGTCGTCATCCCAGACGAGGTGTGCCGTCAGGCCGTGCTGCTGTCCGAGCGGTATATCACCGACCGCTTCCTGCCGGATAAGGCCATCGACCTCATCGACGAGGCCTGTTCGGACTTAAACCTGCACAGCGAGAAAATCGCCCGCATCGACGCCATCCGCAAGGAGCAGGACGACCTGCTCAAGGAGCGGGAGCTGCTCCTGTCCAGAGCGGTGACGGCGGAGGACTACGCGCGCCTTGCCGAGCTGCGCTCCCGCGACCTGCGCCTTGCCGAGGAACTTAGGGAGCTTGAGCGGCAGGGGCGGCCGGAGCTTTCCGTCGACAATCTCGCGCGGGTCATCGAGCTGTGGACGAAAATCCCCGCGGCGAACATCCGCGAGGACGAGTACAAGCGCCTTGCGGAGCTCGACAAGCGCCTGAAAAAGCACATTATCGGGCAGGACGAAGCCGTCGACGCCGTGTGCGCCGCCATCCGGCGCAACCGCGTGGGCATCTCCGCCAAACGCAAGCCGGTGTCGTTCATCTTCATCGGCTCGACCGGCGTCGGCAAAACGGAGCTCGTCAAGCGCCTTGCGGAGGATCTGTTCGACGCGCCGGAGGCGCTCATCCGCCTCGACATGTCCGAGTTTATGGAAAAGCACGCCGTCTCCCGCATCATCGGCTCGCCGCCGGGCTATATCGGCTACGACGAGGCCGGCCAGCTGACGGAGAAGGTCCGCCGCCGCCCGTACAGCGTCATCCTCTTCGACGAGATTGAAAAGGCGCACCCGGACGTCATGAACATCCTGCTCCAGATTCTCGACGACGGCCACATCACCGACGCCCACGGGCGCACCGTCAACTTCGAGAACACCGTGATTATCATGACGACGAACGCCGGCTCGGATAAGAAGGACGGCTCGGTGGGCTTTAACCGCACCGTCACGGAGCTTGGCAAGGAGAAGGCGATCAAGGCGCTCAACGATTTTTTGCGCCCGGAGTTTATCAACCGCGTCGACGAGATCATCTACTTCAACCGCCTCACGGAGGAGGACTTCAAGAAGATTGCCGCCATCATGCTCGACGAGCTCAAGGCCGCGCTGGCGGACAAAAAGCTCGAGCTGTCCTACGACGAGAGCGTGCTGGAGTACCTCACGAAGAAATCCTTCTCCTACAAATACGGCGCGAGAAACCTGCGCCGCCTTGTCCAGAAAGAGGTGGAGGACCGCATCGCCAGCGAGATTATCGCGCACTACGAAAAGCAGGCGTCGAAAATCGTCCTCACGGCGGACGAGGAAGCGCTGTATATCGCCGTATCATAAATAGCAAAACGAAAGCGCCGCGGAAGCTTCCGCGGCGCTTTTTTGTTTTCGGGACATTACTTTTTGATTTCGACGATTTCGTTGAGGTCGTACGGCGTTGTCTGGTAGACGTAGTAGTTGAGCCAGTTGGAGTACATCAGCTGCGCGTGGGCGCGCCATGTGACGACGGGCGGCTTTGTCGGGTCGTTGTTGGGGAAGTAGTTTTCGGGCATGTCGATGTCAAGCCCCTTGTCCAGGTCCCGCTTGTACTCGAGGGCGAGGGTGTCCGCGTCGTATTCGGGGTGGCCCATGATGAAGAAGCGGCGGTTGTCCGACGATTTCACCGCGAACACGCCGGCTTCGTCCGAAACGGCAAGGACCTCGAGGGACGGCACGCGCCTGATGTCCTCGACGCGCACGCCCGTGTAGCGGGAGTGGGGCATGTAGAAGACGTCGTCAAACCCCCGGAAGAAGGGGGAGAGGGGCTTGAGGACCTTGTGCTTGTAGACTCCCGAGAGCTTCTTGGGCAGCGGCACCTTGGGGATGCCGTAGTGGTAGTAAAGGCCCGCCTGCGCGCCCCAGCATATATGGAGCGTGCAGAACACGTTGCGGGAGGACCAGTCCATGATCTGGCACAGCTCGGCCCAGTAGTCGACTTCCTCAAACTCAAGGTTCTCAACGGGCGCGCCGGTGATAATCAGGCCGTCAAACCGGCGGTTTTTGATCTTGTCGAAGGTGGTGTAAAAGGAGGCGAGGTGCTCCGGGTCCACGTTCTTCGAGTCGTGGGTCTTCGTGCGGAGAAATTCCACCTCAATCTGAAGCGGCGTATTGGACAGCTTCCGGAGCAGCTGCGTTTCCGTGACGATTTTCGTCGGCATGAGATTGAGGATGATAAGCTGCAGCGGCCGGATATCCTGGTGGATGGCGCGGTATTCCGTCATCACGAAGATATTTTCGCTCTCGAGAATATCTTTCGCCGGCAGTTGATCCGGAATCTTGATCGGCATAGCTTCGGCACCCTTTCTGCGCTTAAAGTCACGACATAAGCGGAAAAATTATAAGTAAAACCAATTATAGAGGAACGGCGTGACATTTGCAATATTATCCAAAGAGATGGAAGACTATGCGCCGGATAATTGGCGCGAATTTTTTGTCGAAAGGGTGTTGACAAAAGCGGGGGCAGGTGCTAATATAACTGAGCGTCCTCGGTTGGGGGTCGCGAAAGCCGGAGACGGCGGACGAAAGAGGCAGGAACTGGCTCGAAAAAAGAGGCAAAATA
>Ga0134100_1002428_pt1 | contig 14674 bp, 15 predicted proteins | sample 11_taG_2_FD_94444 | JGI IMG/M metagenome (GOLD analysis project Ga0134100, IMG submission 94444) | Switchgrass degrading microbial communities from high solid loading bioreactors in New Hampshire, USA - 11_42_5_180_A3 metaG | ecosystem: Engineered > Bioreactor > Semi-continuous > Anaerobic >...
AATATAGTCAAAATTCCTGAAACACAATCAGCAACGTAACAATAAGAACGTAGCTGTAAACCTTGACTTTTCATTACAATATCATTTCCTGATAAAACATTATTTATAAATTGAGCTGAAGCTCTATTGTCGTTTTTAGTAGCGGTTGGACCATAAATATGACAAGGTCTAGCTATTACCGTATCAATACCATATTGTTTTGTATATGCAACACAAAGAGTTTCTGCTGCTCTTTTCGCATTAGGATAACATGACCTTGGATTAGTATTGTCAACATAACCACTATATGACTCATCAAATGCACTCACATTTTCATTTCCTTGTCCATACACTTCTCCAGAAGAGATAAATAAGAATCTTTTTATGCCTTTTTGCCTTGCATATTCCAACAAATTATAAACACCTAAAATATTTCCCATTATTGTTCCAACGGGATCAGTTGAAAATGCTAGTGGGTATGCATTACTTGCTGCATTAATTATATAATCAAAACGATAATGACAAGTAAGTGGGAATTTTACATCATGTTGTATAGGATGAAAAAAAGGACTTTTTAAATGAGATTTAAATCTTTTCTCTAAAGATTCCTTTTTTCTGCTCATAGCAAAAACATTTATGTTATAATGTAACAATTCGTTAGAAAGCATCAAAACATCCACCAAAAAGGAACCAATCAACCCCGTTGCACCAGCAACAAGGATATTACACCCTCTTAATTGCTCTAATTGGATACAATCTAATACATATTGTAAATCTCCCCTATAAATAACATTTTTATAAAACATGATTTCACCTACTTCAACCAATCGGCATTTTTAGTTGTCAGAAGGGCTTTAAATATTTCAATATCTTCTGTGGTTGTAATCTTAATATTTTTTTCAGATCCTGCTGAAAAATATATTGTTTGCCCTAGCTCAATCATCAAGGTACAAGATGCCACCGAATTCGTTATTCCTCTTTTCTTTGCTTCTTCATGTGCCCATATTAATTTTCCTAACGGAAAAGCTTGTGGTGTCTGTGTTCGCATGAGTCTATCTCTATCATATATAAAACTTGACGACACTTTATCCTCAGTTACAAGCATTGCTTCTACACATGGAATAGCGGCAACACCTGAGCCAAACAATCTACATTTTGCTATACTATCAGAAATTATTTCTGCAGATACCATAGGTCTAATTGCATCGTGAACCAAAACAATATCATCATCCTTAAACTTTTCCTTGATTGCAAATAAACCATTTCGAATAGAAGCCTGGCCGGTTTCTCCTCCAGAGACTATTCCCATTAATTTTGTAATATTGAATTGCTTTGCATAGGCTTTCAATATCTCATGCCATCCGTCCAAACATACTACATAAATAGCATCAATATCAGGATGCTTTTGAAATGCTTCCAGCGTATAAATAATTATGGGCTTATCAAATACATTAATAAATTGCTTAGGAATATCTTGGTGTGTTCTTTCTCCCCGACCTCCTGCAATTATTAAAGCAATATTCATATTGACCCCCTCCAATAAAACTGTTTTTAACTTAACAAAAGTTTGTGTTGCCTAACAATACCTTATCCCGCACTTTTAACTTTAACGTATTAAAAATTAGCTGTCAAAATACACGAATTAATCAAAACAGTATCGACTTAACTCTTATTTTAACAATTAACGGGAATTAAATTATTAAATAAGCTTCAGAATTATGATGAGATATTCTTTCTTTTTCAGGTGGAAGTTCCATATAATTTCCATACAAACTAGTCAAATATTCGTCATACCCAACTGGTGCCGAAAATGTTTCTCCTTCGAATTCCACATCAATTGCTTTCTCAAAAACTTTTTTACTTACAATCTCTTTTTCAAAATATCCTGCAACAATACATCCAACCTTATCCCCGTTATTATAATCATATTTAGTACCCAATCGTTCAACATAACGTATCCACCTTTTCCAACCAATTATTCTAGAAAATCTCCAAACGATATATTTAATTATATATTTAACAATATTACATGATTTCGGATACTTTTGTAATGATAAGCCAAGCATTCTCCTGCATATTTTTAATTTCATCATATGATACCATATTTTTTGGGAATTTCTGGGCAAGCCATCTATTGGGAAAACATCGATACAAACACCTAATCCTTTTATCGGATATTGCTCATATTCTATTAGCATAGTATGAGTATCTACAACTTTAGCAAAAGGATAATGATAATCCTCATTATTGTAAAAAGATAAGCTACGGTATCTATGCCCTTCCTTTAAGATGTCTATTAACTTCATATAGTCATTTCTTGGTAATGCTATATCAATATCATCATCCCACGGAATGAAACCTTTATGTCTGACAGCTCCTAAAAGGGTCCCACCACATAGAAAATACCTTAATTTATTGTTATCACATATTTTTTTCACATATTTTAATATTTCTAATTCTATCGCTCTAACTTCTTCTAAATTTAATTTTTTGTACATCTCTCTCCTCCTTTTCAAACATTTAAGGAGACAAATAACTTGCTACTAAACATACTTGCCTTCCTCTTTCAGCTGACTTAGTATATCCTTCATATTTTGAACCTTATCTTTAGCACATACGAAAACTACATCTTCTGTGTCTACTACAACAAGGTTTTCCACACCCACAACCACAACAAGCCTATTCTCTCCCATTATTATGCAATTCCTTGTATCCACTCTAAATACATTCCCTTTCGCAACATTCCCACATTCATTATCAATCTTTTCTGTACGGAGAGCCGCAATGACAATACAGTCCGCAGCATTTTTACTTATAGGCTTAATTAAAATATTCTCACAAGGCAAATCAGGAAGTTGCTAACTTACTAGATCCAAAACAATTTATAAAGGAACTTTAACTGTTTTTGAATTATTATAAATACTTTTTCACACATTCTAATGCCCGCGCTATAACATCATCCATATCGTAATATTTATATTCGGCTAATCTTCCGCCAAATATTACATTATTTTCTTTGTCTGCTAACTCTTTGTATTTGTTATATATTTCGTTATTTTTTTCATCGTTTATAGGATAATATGGTTCATCCCCTTTGTTCCATTTAACTGGATATTCTTTAGTTATTACTGTTTTGGATTGATCCCCAGACTCAAAATGCTTATGTTCAATTATCCTTGTATAGGGTATCTCATATTCTGTATAATTAACTACAGCACTTCCTTGATAGTTGTCTATGTCTAATATCTCGTGCTCAAATCTTAAACTTCTATATTCCAAAACACCATACTTGTAATTATAAAATTGATCTATCATTCCAGTATAAACTATCTTATCTGCTAAACTCTCAAGTTCTTCCCTATTTTCAAAAAAATCTGTATTAAGTCTAACCTCTATCCCTTCTAACATTTTTTCTATGATTCTTGTATATCCCCCTATGGGAATGCCTTGATATTTATCATTAAAATAATTGTTATCATAAGTAAACCTTACAGGAAGCCTTTTTATAATAAATGGAGGAAGTTCTGTTGCTTTCCTGCCCCATTGTTTCTCAGTATACCCTTTAATTAATTTTTCATAAATATCCTTGCCTACAAGCATAATTGCTTGCTCTTCTAAATTCTTGGGTTGGGCTATATTGCATTCTGCTATTTGTTCAGCTATTTTTGCTTTTGCTTCCGTTGGCGTCTTTACTCCCCATAACTTATTAAAAGTGTTCATATTAAACGGCAAATTATAAACTTCGTCCTTATAAATAGCAATTGGACAATGAGTATATCTATTGAATTCAGCGAATTGATTTATATAATCCCACACTTCCTTATTATTTGTATGAAATATATGAGGGCCATACATATGCACGTTTATACCTTCAATTTCTTTTGTATATACATTCCCGCCAACATGATTTCTCTTATCTATCACTAAACATTTTTTGCCTTTTTTATGAGCTTCATAAGCAAACACTGAACCAAATAGACCTGCACCAACTATTAAATAATCATACTTTTTCATGAAAGTACCCCCGCAAATAGAAATTCAACAATCATTGCAAATTTTCTATTGAAGGATTAAAAAATATCCCTTGCACATATCCTTTTATAAGCACAAAAATTCTTTTTAATTTTTTCGATTTAGAATATCTGATAATCTTATATAAAGTTACGAAAAATCTGACAAAATACTTAATCACTTCCTCTCTGTTAAGCCTTTTAGCTACATAAAACTCATTTCTAAATTTGAAAAAATACCTGTCTATACGCTCCTCACTTTCATTTACTATATCAGTAGTACGATTTGAAGGCATCTTATGAATTACTATACTGTCTAAATCTAAATATCCTCTTTCTTGCCCTCTCAGGCGCAATGTATATTCTACATCATCACCGTAAATAAAAAATTCTTTTATTGGTAAACCTACCCTTTTGGCTATTTCAATATTAATAAAGCACGAAACAAATGAACATTCAAGTAACGGTATTATATTATACCTTATCTTCTCATAATCTTTATACCATTCCCCATCTATAATTGGAACATTCATCAAACATACCGAACCATCTTCCCATTTTGCTAAGCTATTGATAAAAGAAAATTTACCCTCTAATATTTCAACTTTATTTACTATAGATTTAAGCGCATCCTTTTCTGGAATTGTATCGTCGTCCATCAACCAACAGTAGTCATAGCCTCTCTTTATTGCCTCTTTTACTCCTAAAGCAAATCCCCCTGCTCCACCTATGTTCGCTCCCGTATTTATATAAAAAATCCTCTCATTTTTATAGCTCTTTATTAAATCTGCCGTACCATCATTGCTGTTGTTATCTATTATCAAAATATCAAAGTCACTATAACTTTGCCCTAAAAGGGCATCTATATTTTCCTTTAAAAGTTCCTTCCTATTGTATGTAACTACAACTGCGATTATCTTATTTTTATTCACCTACCTAAACCTCCATTTCTTCACACACTAAAAAATACTTCAGCTCCGGAGATTTAACCTATTTAAAAGATTATTCCTAACTTTCTTTGCAAACAAATACACACTGGACGTCAATTCAAAACCTATCAAGTTTGAAAATACCGATATAAATTTAGGCTTAACCCCTCTCGCATAAGCAAGTAAATATTTTATTTTTTCCATTTCTTTAACCACATCTTTCTTTTCACTTTCTCTTACATTGTCCAATATTGCTATATATTGCGTATAAACATTTGCAAGCTGCATCAAAAAAGCTCTTTTGAAATTCAAAGGATAATCACTGTTTTGAAGTAAATTGACGTATTTTTCAATGATCGAGATTATATCATAAAACCTTTTTGCATCAACGGTGTTAGTAATCGAATTTGGTCTTAATTGTCGATAATAATAAAATGGTTTATCATATACTGCTACCCTGTTTGCACACATATAAATTCTAGGAATTAGATCTAGATCTTCAGAAGTAATCCCTTCTGTAAAATACAGCTTATTCTCAATTAAAAACGCCCTTCTATAAGCAGATCTACACGCAGACCACATAATAACAGGTATTTCTTCAAAAAAATAAGCTAATACTTCTATACCACTTTTATTGTCAATTTTACTGCTATCAAATATAAAATTCTCAGGAACCTCTCTTCGTTGGTTGTAATATAAAACCATTTTGCCAACAACAATATCTACATTTCTTTGGCTTTCTATTATTTCAACAATATCTTCCACAGCATTTAAGTCGATAAAATCATCACCATCTACAAACATTATATAATCGCCAATCGAACTTTTGATTCCCTCGTTTCTGGCTGCAGATAACCCCCTATTTGGTGTATGTATTACCTTAACGCGTGGGTCCTTACAAGCAAAATAATCACAAATAGCTCCTGATTTATCGGTAGAACCATCATTAACAAGTATAACATCAATATCAGTATAAGTCTGATTTATAATACTATTTACGCACGTCTCAAGATAAGGTTCAACGTTATATATTGGTACTACAACGCTTATCTTCATACAATATTTTCACCCCACGAATTTAAACAATTCAGCATATTCTTAGCAACATTATCGTAACTGAATCTGCTTATTATTTCTCTACAATCTATAGGAGTAACCTTTCTTTCAAACATTTCCACTATAGAATCGCCCACATCTCTATAATCAAATGGATTAGTAAATCTTACTCTATCTAAATAGTCAACTAAAAAATCTAGTTGCCCACCTGAATTAGGGCAAATTATCTTACACCCATTAGCTAGTGCTTCTAAATATACCATGCCGAAAGGTTCGTGAGGATTTAAGGAAATAAATATTTCCGAATTTCTATAAAAACTAGTAATCTCACTTGATGGCAAACTTCCAAAGAAATTAACCTTAAGGTTATATTTTAAACTTATTTCCTTCAGTTTATCCTCTTCCGGTCCACTTCCTATAACATTAAATTCATAATCTTTTCCATATTTCTCCTTTATATATTTCAACGCATACAAAATTACATCAACTTTCTTAGCATCATGTAATCTTCCTACATACAGAAGTTTACCATTACTAGCATTCTCGATTTTATCAACACCCTTTAGCTGTTCTAAAAAATCATACCCTAACCCTAAATTTATTACCTTTAGTATCCTGTTTTTGTAGATGTCATTATTTATCACAAAAGTAAAATTACTGTTGGCAAAAGTATATTCGAAATATTTACAATACAACTTATCTAAGACAAGCATTACAGTCAATTTCAGCAATCCGTAATATTTTATCGAAGGAAATCCGTGAAAAAAATGGATCCTTTGCAATTTCTTGTTTATACCTTTTTTATTAATAAGGGAAAGGCTATATTCAAGGGACGACAACGCTACGTCCGGATCAAACTCCTTAACCTTATCCCTAATTTTTAGCATTCTGAAAATATTCTGTCTACCATAATTTTTACACACACTTATAATTGGTACCCCATTTAATGTCCTGTCCTTGTTGGAATAATCTGTAATTATTACGACATCATGCCCCTGCCGCAAAAATGCATCAGCAATTGATTCATTAAACACAGCTACTCCACCAAAATACCTATCTGAATTTACAGGCCCAATTACGCATATTTTCATTAGTTAATTCCTCCAGAATTAAAATCCTTCATAAAATATTAAAAACTTTTAAATATTCCTCAGCAGCAAACTTCCAATCAAAATTGAAAAGATATCGGTCATCAAACACAAAAGTGTATCCTTTCTCGATTATACTTTCTAACTTTCTATACATTTCATCCACATCTTTTTTTGATACCAAAAAACCATTGATCCCGTTTCTAACCACTTCACCTATTCCCCCTACATTAAAACATATCACCGGCACTTTATTAACTATAGCTTCACATACTGAAATTGCCAAATTTTCAATAGTTGAAGTGTGCAAAAAAATATCATATTTACTCAGTTCTATCCTGTTTGTATAACCTTTCAAATTTACAAAACAGTAACTATCTAAGGCCTTAGCAATTTTAATATCTTGCAATCTACCATAAATGTCTATATTAATCATCTTATCCAACTTATTTTTAACGATTAAATTGAACAGCTTGAGTGCGTTTCTATACTTTCTTTTATCTATCGTTCCTATCATTACAATATTTAACTTATCATTAACTTTTACCTCTTTTAAAAATCTATCACAAGTAATACTCTCACATTTTTGTGCTAAACCATTTCTAATGACAATGGTATTTCCATTAATAGTCCTTGTATACTTTTCCATATAATATGAAACGTTGATCACTAATTTAGCATTTTTTATTGTCAATTTATATATTGGTATAAAAAATAAAGACTTTAACCAAAAATCAAAACTTACCTTTTTTGCATCCGGCCAATTACCGTGATAAGTATGATAATACTCAACCCCACATACTTTCATTAAACACCCTGTATGGTCATCCGAATAATATACCGCATCAGGATAGTCTCTTTTTATCCCCTTTAATATTTTTATCACTTCGAATACCGACTTAGCTTGCATTAATTTAATGTTAAGATTGCTGTCGTACATTCCTACTTGACGAGTAATCACGATAACTTCATCAAATTCTTTCACCCAATGTTTTAGCAATTCGTGAGTAGCTAATGTAGCTCCTGTGAAGTTATACCCAAATTTTTTAGTTAAAATAATTAACCTTTTATTCTTACCCATCTAATTCACTTCCATTAGCTATTGTACATTTTTGTACCTTCTAATTAAAACCATCAACTTCTTTGTTACATACACTGTTTCTATAATGTTTACTGGAAACTACGGCTAAAAGAATATAATAAAGCCTAAAGTTATTCAGGTCAAAAAGAAGGCTTGGTACTAAAATAAATGGAATTAACAGACTTATTTTTATTTTTGATAGTGGACTTACTAACACAAAAAATATGAGCAACCCTATGACACCATAATCCATCATCAGTGTTATGAAGGTATTATGCGGAGGATATGGAAGCAACCTAGAATAACTATAAGGGCCATATCCAATCAAGGCTTTATCCTTTATACACCGTAAAGCCTCTTTAAATATCAAATACCGGTTTTCCTCCATTATATTCGAATTTATTTCTAAAGTTCGCTGGCGTCCTAAAATTTCTGTACTTTTTACTAATAAAAAATTCATTATTTTATAATTATTTCTTGCGTCAATTGCCACAAAAATCATGACTACTATCATAACAACAATAAACACCATTTTATTCCCTTGAAAGAATTTTTGATAGATTAACAGCAATAAATACACAGCCAGAGATAACAAAGCAGTCCTAGAAAACGTAATTAACATACCAGTATATAAAATAACATGTGCAAAAAATCTTTCTTTTTTTGTCACAAAAGCTTTTACGTTACCATAAAAATATTCATAAACAACAAATAAAAAAAAGAGAAAACATAAAAATTTATTTGGGTCAGTGAAAAAACCACTAAGCCTTGTTTCTCTCAAATCGTTAAAAAAATCAATACTGATAACGCTACTTGTAAAATGTGAAACTTCATTATTCACAATTAACCCATATAAAACCACCGATTGTATAATATTCCCAATAACAAGAAACAGTATAAACATCATAACAGACTTTAAATTTGGTTTAATATTAGCAAATAGCACAAACAATATTATAGACAAAATATACCTGGATATTTCAACAGCACCTTCTACGTAATAGCCATTTATAAGCCATACAATTATAATATATGAAACAAACAACAAAATCTTCGTCATTTCCAAATATGTAACTTTTAAAACTACCCTATTGCTAAATAAAAAGATAATTATAGCAAACATAACAAGGTCATATAATTTAATACCGAATACCTTAACTCCAAAATACATAAAGCTTAAAATATATATTTTCCATATTTTTGTAGAAAACGTTTCCTTCTCAACCACAACTAGCAATATTTGTAATAAAATGTTTAAAATAAAAAACAAATAGCCCATCCTATACAACAATGGGTTGAGTGCTATACTCAATAAAACAAGCAAATCAGAATATGAAAACACCTGTTTTTTCAGACTTTACCACTCCTATCTTAAACAACACTTTATGGAGGCTCTTCTTATCAATTTTTTAATTTCCCGATGCACATTTTACAAGATTTTGTCAAATTCAAACAAATATACCAAAATAAACACTTGCTTGATTTCATAAAACTAAACTTTTGATGATGTCTGTAAACATTCCATGTCCACAATGCAGACTTTAGCTTATTGGAACTCACAGACGTCTTCGATTTTCTGTATAACGCCAAGGGTTCACTGATTCCATATGCAACAAAGCCTCTCTTTGTTATTTCAAGCCATGTAGCATAATCTTCATGCTTTATATTAGGCATTGCAATATTTCCAATCTTCTCTCTATCTAAAACTACAGTTAAACATCCTATAGGATTCCCTTTTAAAAGCCTATTATAATCAACTTTCTGTGGCGCATTAACCACACCCAGCTTCTTTTTACCATCACTATCTATAATTTCATAACTTGAAAAAGTAAAAACATAGCCATTTTTCTTCATAAAATCTATCTGAGTAGATAATTTATAGGGATACCATAAATCATCACTATCTAAAAACGCAACATACTTCCCTTTTGCTTCTTTCAAGCCAATATTTCTAGCATAAGCAACACCTTTATTTTCACTCAAAGATATTAATTTAATTCTACTGTCCAATCTCATGAACTCATCTACAATTAGCTTAGTATTATCTTTAGACGAATCATCTACAATAACCATTTCCCAATTTTCATAATCCTGGTGCAGCACAGATTCAATCGTAAACTTTATATACATTTCAGCATTATATGCTGGCGTTATAATGGATACCAACTCACACACAAGTCTTTTTCCCCCTAATTATACCTTTATAGATATAAAAATGCGCTTCCTAAAAAGAAATCATACTTTTCTGTCATAGAACAACTAATATTACCACGCCCCCTCCCCAGTTAATATTATCTTCACCGTCTTAAGGATAATTTTTATATCCAGCCATAGTGAACGATTTTCAATATAGTACAAATCATATTGCAGCTTTTCTGCTGGTGTAAGCTCATATCCACCATTTACTTGTGCCCAACCAGTAATTCCAGGTTTAACCTTGAGTCTATTTATAAATCCAGGAATTTCTTCATTGAATTTGTATGTGAATATAGGTCTCTCAGGCCGAGGTCCCACTATGCTCATGTCCCCTTTTAAAACATTAAAAAGCTGCGGCAGCTCATCAATCCGAGTTCTTCTTATAAATCTCCCCATCTTTGTCACTCTAGGATCATCTTTTTCAGCCCATTGAGCGCCATTTGCTTCGGCATCTTTGTGCATGGATCTTAGTTTATATATTTTAAAATGTTTTCCATTTTTCCCAACTCTCTCTTGACAATAAATAGGAGAACCTGGAGTTTCTAAAACTATCAATATACTAAATATAACCATAATTGGGAAAGCAATAATAAGCCCTATAAGCGAAAATATAATATCAAATACCCTCTTAAAATAATCATACATCCTAACTTCCGTAGCATATACTACTTCTCCAACAGTAGTTGCACTTGTTTTCTTGTAGTACGATTCAACATTCAAATTGGGCATAGGAAATCCCTCCATTTTGCTACAGGTTTATTCATTTGCAAACAGCAACAAAATCGTAATCATACCCGACATACTGGTAGCAAACGCCAAGCCATTGTAATCTTGCTAATCAATGTAATTACCATTACGAATATTGCTACTTTCTTATAGTTTATAGGTTGTTCCATTTCTTGCATTTTCACACCTCAGTATATCATCAGACTATTTACAAAATCTACTTATTCCACTTATTAAATACCACACCTAATACTTCACTATTTGCTTCTTTCAATTGTTCAAGCCCCTCTCGAATTATTCGTTTTTTAACTCTATTCTCCTGTATTACCAGTATTACAGCACCTGTCTCCTTCGCAATAATTGTAGCATCTGCATATCTCGTCATAGGTGGTGTATCTATAACGATAAAATCATATTTTCCTTTCAATTCTGCTAACATAATACGAAACCGCTCGCTCTCGAGAAGTTCTGCAGAATTTAAAGCTGTACCTACACAAAAAATAAAGTCAAGGTTTTCTTCTTTAGATTTTAAGATAACTTCGTCTAATTCTTTTTCACCCATCAAATAAGACTGAATATTTACATCTATTTTCTCCAGCTTATAAGTAGATACTATTTTAGAATTTCTCAAATCACAATCTACAAAAATCACTCTTCTCCCCACACTGGCTAAAGAACGAGCTAGATTTAAAGCTACGGTAGTCTTCCCTTCGCCAGGAAGCATACTAGTTATCATTATAACTTTCTTTTCTTTGCAAAGAAGCTCAACTCTTGTCCTCAATATTCTAAACTCTTCAATAAAACAATCATCTACATCTACCGGTATATTTAATTTCTCCTTCACCATTTTTTGCCACCTTATCTTATCCTAAAATATTGTTTAACTCGTCGTTTAATTTGTGAACCATGAGCACAATTGGGAATCGATACTAATACCTTTAAACCTAGATATTTCCTTATATCTTCTTCTGAAGCAATTCTCTTATCAATAGCATGCTTTAAAAAAATCAAAAAAATAATACCTATAAACCCCAATCCACCACCTACAACAGTATTAAGCTTAAAATCAACTACAGGAGCTACATTTACGATATATTTTGAAACTCTCGTATCCTGAATAGTATCAAATTTTTGTACAGGTAGTGTATCATTTATTAATAATATCCCTTGCGCCAAAATTTCATTTACCATCTTTTCCACATTTTCCCTGTCATCACTGTTAACAATAATTTCAAGAATATCAGTATTTTCTACTCTTGAAATCTGTATATCTTGTCTAATTGCTCCAAGCTCACCATTTATCCCCACTTTGTCCGCAGCTCTCCTAATAACTGTATCCCCTTTCAAAAGATCGACCACTACTTGTATCACTTGTTCTCTCTTTTCCTCATCTACTACCTCATCTTCTACTACAACTTTTACTTTTGTAACCGCTTGATAAAAGATTTGAGGAGTTCTTCTAGAACTTGATATCGCACTTATCAATAATCCCACTAAAGCCGCACTCAATGTAACTACAACAATGAGTACAATATTTCTTCTTATTATGTCATATACTTCAGACAGACTTATTTCCTCTTCATCATAATAACTATCACGATGCTCCATAAGACATCCTCCATTTCAGCCTTAACAAATTTATTACAAAGTTGCTACCTTCAAAAACGACACAATTCCCCCCTCCCCGCCTTAAAGGGGGGTTTCACAAACCACTCTATGACCTCCCTCAGAAAACATTTTGCGCCGAAACAGCAAAAGTCCCCTCGGGATTTTGTCCACATAACTCATTTAAATTTTACAATGTATATCAAAGTGTGTCAATTATATTAATTTGCCAGATCAAGCTTCGGGCAACGGCCTGCTACAATAAACGCTCAAACACTTAAAAACCGGGCCCATTACCCCTTGCATCTGTCAACCAGGTGAGCGCCCAGGTCGATACGCTTCTCCTTCCCAAGAAACTGGATTCGCACCTTTACTCGTTTCTTTCGGGCGTCAAACTTTTCTATAATCCCTTCCAACCCCTTTAAAGGACCGCTTATGACGACGATACGCTCGCCTTCCTTGTACACTTCGGAGAAGCCTATAGTTTCTCCCTCCGATGTCAGCATAAGAATTACAGCCATCTCTTCATCCCTTATGGGTACCGGTTCAGATTCATCCTTTAAAACGCCGTACACCCTTGGCAGCTTCGACAGCTTATAATACACCTCTGTATTCATCACTGTTTTTACCAAGACATAGCCGGGAAACAACTTCTTGGTTATCTCATAAACCTTGCCCTGCCTTCTCTCTATGAGCTTCCTTTTGGGAATCAAAATCTCTATCTTCTCATCAGGATACAGTACATTAATCAATCGCTCAAAGTTTTCTTCCTGACCTGTTTCGACAAAAATCGCGTACCATTTCATCTCCGATTCAACGTCCATATCCACAGCGATCCCCTCAACCCTTAGTATAAACTAACATAGATTAAAAGCCGAATATCCTCATCCTGGGCTTATACCTTCTCGGGGGCTCTGTGGAAACCATCTTTCCTTCCAGTATATGATAAGGCGTAATGCCGACTATCCTTCGCACCTGTTCCTCATCCAGCCAACTTTTTAGCTGCTCAACAGCTCTTTTCATGTAAGGCCCCCTTGTACCGTCGGAATGGGCGTCTGTACCCAGCACATGCCCCATGCCGTGCGTCAGCAGTATTCGGGCACACCGCTTCACTTGCTTCCCAAAAAGCCCGGTTATGCTGCCGGTGTTGATCTGGCACAGGCAGCCCAAATCCACCAAACGATAGAGTATATTCGGGTCGCGCATTATCTCGAGGTTCCTCTCAGGATGGGCGATTATAGGTATAAACCCCATAAGCCTGAGCCTGTATATAAAATCCTCGGCGTACAGCGGCACCTCCCCCATGGGGAGCTCTACCAAAATATAGGAGGTGGCGTTTATGGTCAATCTTTCAAGCCCTCCTGCTTTAATGAATGAGGGGTCCATAAACACCTCTGCTCCCAAAAAAATATCGAGGTCCATCTGCTGCGCATCCAGCACGCGCTGAAGCTGCTGCCTCTGGCGCTCTATACCACGCACAAAGGCATCGATGTTTCTTGCATCCAGGCAGTGCGGCGTCGCCACAACGGCATCTATTCCTTCCTTCACAGCCACAGCCGCCATGGAAAGCGCCTCCCCTATGGAGCCGGCACCGTCATCCACCTCGGGCAGTATATGGCAGTGGAGATCCAGCATTACAGATTCATACCCTCGCTTCTTGAGACTGAAATCCCATCCATTGAAAGCGGTTTTTCCACCGTAGACTTCCTGCGCCTCTGTTTCCTGCCATGTTCATCATAATAGTAATAATAGTAGTAATAATAGCCCCCCCGTTTGTCGGTCGGAACGCCGTTTAGCACAACGCCCAGTATCCTGGCGTTTACCTTTTGAAGGCTGGCCTTGGCCTGGACAGCAGCATCAAAGGTGGTCAAACCATAACCCGCTACCAGCACCACCCCATCCACATACTGGGACAGGACAGCAGCATCGGTAACCGGAAGTATCGGCGGTGCGTCTATTATAATCACATCGTAACCTTCCCGCACTTTATCCAGAAACTCCTTC
>Ga0134100_1002431_pt1 | contig 14659 bp, 10 predicted proteins | sample 11_taG_2_FD_94444 | JGI IMG/M metagenome (GOLD analysis project Ga0134100, IMG submission 94444) | Switchgrass degrading microbial communities from high solid loading bioreactors in New Hampshire, USA - 11_42_5_180_A3 metaG | ecosystem: Engineered > Bioreactor > Semi-continuous > Anaerobic >...
ACTTACCCCTTAACCCTTTCTTACAGAAAACAAACCCCGCAGCAAATTAAGATTTCTCCTGCATCTGCTACGGGATTTTGGAACGGACTTTATTTTTATGGAGCGAACTTTATTTTAATGGAGTAAACTTTATTAGAATTATACAGTAATTTGAGGTCATTTACTATCTTATTCTACTGTAACACTCTTAGCTAAGTTTCTTGGTTTATCAATATCATGCCCACGCTCTAAAGCTGCATAATAGGCTAATAATTGACATGGTACAACCATAACTAGAGGGGCAAGGTATTTATGAACATCATCGATGACTAATTGGTCTTTGTCACTGCTCAGTGATTTTAAGGAGATAACTAATGTTTTCGCACCACGGGATTTTACTTCTTTAACGTTGGATCTCGTATTTAAATTAATTTCTTCTTGCGAAATTAAGGCAATTACAGGTGTGTCTTTTTCAATTAACGCAATTGTACCATGCTTAAGTTCTCCCGCAGCGAAACCTTCAGTTTGTATATAGGAAATTTCTTTAAGCTTTAGTGCTGCTTCTAACGCAACCGCATAATCGATATGACGGCCAATATAGAAACAGTTTCTAGTAGTACTTAAAAATTCATGGGCTAATTTTTTAATATATTCTTTATTCTCACAAATTGTCTCGATGACATTCGCAACTTTAGATAACTCATCAACAAGGTTAAAATCTTTATTATCCATTAAGATGTAGGAAATAATCGCTAAAACCGCAAGTTGCGCTACATAAGCTTTAGTAGAGGCAACCGCAATTTCTGGTCCTGCATGTAAGAGTAACTGATAAGTGGTTTCACGATATAATGTAGAATTTTCCACATTCGTAATGGCTAATGACGGATAACCTTGTTTATTGATATTGACTAAAACAGCTCGGCTATCCGCAGTTTCTCCTGATTGTGAGATAAATATAAAGAGTGGTTTTTCGCTTAATAATGGTTGATTATAGATAAATTCGCTCGCAATAAATACTTCTGTTGGTATTTTTGCCATTTTTTCAAGGAAATATTTTCCTATTAAACCGGCATGATAACTAGTACCAGCCGCGATTATATAAATACGGTCACAAGCTTTTAACGCATCATAGATTTTTTGATCAAGAACAAACTCATGTTTCTCATTAGTATATTTTTCTAAGATGCGTCTAATCACAAAAGCTTGTTCCTCAATTTCTTTTAACATATAGTGAGGATAAATACCCTTATCCCCCGCATCTTTATCAATATTTACTTCAAAGGTATGACGTTTAACTTTCACACCAGTCATTTCATAGATCTTAACTTCATCTTTAGTAATAATCGCATATTCTAAATCTTTTAATTCATAGAAACGATTGGTCTTTTCAATCATGGCGAGAACGTCACTTGCGATCATATTAAATCTATTACCAGTTCCGATAAGTAATGGCGATTTATTTTTCACCACATAAATCTTGTCAGGGTTATTAACATCTAAAATCCCTAAAGCATAAGAACCATGAAGAATGTTCATTAATTTGCGGATCGCAAGTTCCACACAACCTAAATCTTCAGTAAACATTGAAATAAGTTCGACGATTAATTCTGTATCTGTTTCACTTGTAAACGGAAAGTCTTTAAAGTAGTTTTTTCTTAGTTCATCCTCATTTTCAATAATGCCATTATGAACTAAGATAAATCTTCCATTATGACTCTTATGCGGATGAGCATTAATTTTACTTGGTTCACCATGGGTACTCCACCTTGTATGTCCAATACCGATTTGGGCGTCTATTTGTGGGACGATGTTTCGTAACTCATTTACCCGACACACATCTTTAAATATTTGCGCCTTTCCGTTAACATCAATCACACCTATACCACTTGAGTCATAACCACGATATTCTAATCGTTCTAATCCATTTAGTAGAATTTCTCTAACATTTTCATTACCTACGTATCCTACGATACCACACACACTATTTCTCCTTTCTATTCGTATGTATGGCTCTCTAACATCCTGTCATTAATTTTGTCCTAGAGGTCACCCTCTAGTTTTGTATAATGACTTTTAGCGCGGATGAGCGCTAGAAGGCACCCGCCGAAACTTTCGATTAACCTTCCCCTCGTCAACTTTTCTAATCAAAGAAAAGTTCTGGCGCTTGATAGCGTTTTAAATTAGAGAGCTAGTTTTAATTATAACATACCTCATAATTCAATTACTACCCTTAATATATGATATGATAAAAATAAAGAAACGAGAATTTATATCTCGTTTCTTTATTTTTTTATCTAACAACGATTTTCAATGTCACAAATTAAATCAACACGTCGCTTATGACGCTCACCAAGGAATTTAGCGTTTAACCATTCATAAACAATCATCTTCGCAAGTTCTGGACCAATTACTCTTGCGCCAAAGGTGAGAATGTTCGTGTCATTATGTTCTTTAGATAATTTAGCACTGTAAGGTTCGCTACAAACAACTGCTCTAATGCCTTTAACTTTGTTGGCAGTGATGCACATACCTACACCAGTACCACAAATTAATATCCCACAATCAACTTCTTTATTGACAACCGCTTTCGCGACGATTTCAGCATATTTAGGATAATCTGTACTTTCTGTGGAATTTGTACCGTAGTCTATGACCTCAAGTCCAAGGGATTTGATATATTCGACAATTTCCTTTTTCATTTCTACCGCAACATGATCATTACCTATACCAATTTTCATTTTATACACCTCTTTACGTTTGTTCACATTATATTCTAACTAAACTTAATGGTTTTGTCTACAAAACCAGTATTATTATTTTTTCCTCTGTTTACTTACATAAACATTAATTATATAATGTACATGTATTATATTTTTTAAGGAGGAACCATGGATAAACAAGCTTATTTACAAGAAATAATGAGGGTAATAGAAAATGGTAGATTTAAACCTGATTGGGAATCATTATCGCAATATCAAGTTCCTAAATGGTACGAGAATGCCAAGTTAGGTATTTTCATTCACTATGGGGTGTATACAGTACCTGAGTTTGGTAGCGAATGGTATCCTCGCAACATGTATATCCAAGGCTCAAGGGAATTTGAATATCATGTGAAAACCTACGGTCCTCATAAAGAATTTGGTTATAAAGATTTCGTGCCCCTCTTTAAAGCCGAACGTTTTAATCCCACCGAATGGGCAGAACTATTCAAAAACACTGGTGCTCGCTATGTTGTGCCAGTAGCGGAACATCACGATGGTTTCCAAATGTATCAAAGTGATCTCTCCCATTGGAACGCATATGAAATGGGACCTAAACGCAATATCATTGTCGATTTAAAAACAGAAGTAGAAAAACAAGGATTGGTCTTCGGAGCTTCATCACACCGTGCTGAACATTGGTTTTTCTTAGGTCATGGCAAAGAATTCGATAGTGATATTAAAGATCCTATTCCTTACGGACATTTATATTGGCCAAGCATGCCTGAACCTAATCATTTTGATTTATATAGTCCTAGTCCATCTAAAGAATATTTAGAAGACTGGTTACTTCGTTGTTGCGAATTAGTTGATAAATATCAACCAAAGATTGTTTACTTTGATTGGTGGATTATTCATAGTGCGTTTAAACCCTACTTAAAACTCTTTGCGGCTTATTACTATAATCGTGCAGATGAATGGGGTACAGAAGTTGTCATAAATTATAAACATGATGCCTTCGCATTCAATACTGCGGTTGTTGATATTGAAAGAGGTCAATTTGCGGAAGCTAAACCATTCGTTTGGCAAACTGACACATCAGTAGCTCGTAACTCTTGGAGTTATACTAAGAATAATAATTATAAATCAAGTACCGAAATTCTCTGTGACTTCGTTGATATCGTCAGCAAGAATGGTCGTTTACTGCTTAATATTGGTCCAAAAGCCGATGGCTCAATTCCTGATGAAGATCGCCGCATTCTTGAAGATATTGGTAGTTGGATGAAGGTAAATGGTGAAGCTATTCATGATACGAAACCATGGAAAGTCTTCGGTGAAGGTCCAACTTTAATTAAGGAAGGTCAATTTACTGATTACGAACAAAAACATTTTACATCTCAAGATATTCGCTTTACTGTTAAAGGTAATAGTCTCTATGTATTTGTCTTAAAATACCCTGAAGATGGAAATGTCACAGTGAAATCCTTAGGAAGTAAACATTTCTTAACAGTAATTAAAGACATTTCTGTGCTAGGTTTTGATGAAAAACCTACATGGCAACTGACTAGTGATGCATTAGTTTTAAACACTAAAACTGTTAAGAGTGATAAACCAGTTGTATTTAAACTTCAACTTGAATAATTATTTATCAAAAGATAACCGTTAAAGGTTATCTTTTTTTTATTAATCATCACACCTTAATATGAGCTTATTGTAATCTCAATCTATATAGTCTTTATCCAATAAATAACCTAATTGCATTTATAAATATTACGATTTTATTAAATAATTATTACTAGTATATTGATTGACAAACCAAGTTATATATTATACAATTCATACTAGTTATACTTTTCATACTAATTATACTAGAGGTGGTAATATGATTAATTCACAAGGTAAATATGCTTGGACAGTTAAAGTAGGCGAAAAAGGACAAATTGTTATTCCTAAAGAGGCTAGAGAAATCTTTAATATTAATCCTGGTGATACTCTTATTCTTCTAGGTGATGTGAAACAAGGCATTGCGATTCCTCCTAAAAATGCCTTTACTTTACTAGCAGAAAGAATCTTTGGGAATAGCTTAGGAAATGAGGATAAGAATGATAGCGATTGAAACAAAGAGTTTAACAAAAAAGTTTGGCGATGTTATCGCTGTTGATAATTTAAGTCTAAACATACATGAAGGTGAATTATTTGCGTTATTAGGTCTTAATGGGGCTGGTAAAACAACTACAATTAAGATGCTTACTTGCCTAATTCAGCCAACTAGCGGTGATGCATTTGTATTAGGAAATAGTATTACAGAGCATTCACAACTTGTAAAACAAGTTACTAATGTATCACCACAAGAAACCGCTGTAGCTGCTAACTTAACTGTTAAAGAAAACTTAGAGTTTATCGCAGGGATCTATGGACAAAGTAAAAATGAAGCGAAGCAAAGTGCACTTAAAATGGTTGAGAGTTTTAAGTTACAAGATGTTTATAAAAAGAAAGCAAAAGTTCTTTCTGGTGGTATGCAAAGACGTTTATCGATAGCGATGGCACTAATATCTAATCCCAAAATTCTCTTCTTAGATGAACCTACCTTAGGATTAGATGTTCTAGCCAGAAGAGAGTTATGGTCAATAATTAAAGAATTAAAAAAGGATGTAACTATCATCCTAACAACCCATTATTTAGAAGAGGTAGAAGCATTAGCAGATCGCGTAGGTGTAATGGCTAAAGGAAAACTAGTAGCTTCTGGTACAGTGGAAGAACTAAAACAACAAACTAATACCAATTCACTAGAAGATGCCTTTATTAAATTATCAGGAGGTACTTTATGAAAACCATCCTATTCGCAAAACGAAATACGAAGGAAATCCTCCGTGACCCTCTTAATCTCTTTTTTGCTTTGGGTTTTCCTTTAGTGCTGTTACTGTTGTTTTATATTATAAATAACGCCATCCCAGAAGAAGCTAATAATACTCTTTTTAGTATTGAGAATACTGCACCTGGTTTAGCCACATTTGGAACTGCCTTTTTCGCTCTCTTTTCAGGAATGTTAGTTTCGAAGGATCGTACTAGTAGTTTCTTAATGAGATTATTTACTTCACCAATGAAAGCAACCAACTATTTACTAGGTTACACATTGCCACTAATTCTAATGGCTATTGTTCAAAGTTGTATTACATTTATATCTGCGATTATATTAGGATTGCCATTCACAATTAATATCCTTCTATCCATTATCACTGTCATACCGATATCCTTACTCTTTATTGGTATTGGTTTATTATGTGGTAGTTTTTTAAATGATAAAGCAGTTGGTGGTATTTGTGGTGCTCTACTAACCAATATTGCTGGTTGGTTTTCTGGTGTATGGATACCTTTAGAATTAATAGGCGGAGTCTTTAAACAAATCGCACTAATTCTTCCTTTTTATCATAGTGTTGAAGTTGGCAAGCTAGTTTTAAATGGATCTTTTTCAAGTATCTTACCACATATAGGTATTGTGCTTATTTACGCTATTATTGTGTATGGTCTAGCAATAGTAATCTTTAATAAAAAGATGCATGATGGAACAGTATAATATAGATAAAGATTAAAAAAGCATACAAGATAAAATTTTGTATGCTTTTTCATTTATGTCTTATATTGATAGTGACTATTCACTAATAATTGATGAATGATATAAAGTCCACCTAAAGGATTATATGAGAAATTAACTATGGTCTATATACGTATACTTATCTTAATTAGTTAAATTGTGAGCCATTGAAACAATAACACAGTATTTCTAAATGTTATTATGATATATAGACATACCGTAGATTACCTTTTTATGTGTTATTTATAACTAGTTTATCACCAAAAGTACTTAACTTGAATAATTGAGAATTTAATAATACTTCATAAGATAAATGATAATCAAACGCAAAAAATTGGGGTATAGATATTAGTTCATCGAAATCATAATAATATTTTTGATTTAAAAATAAAGTTGATAGAATCACTAATTCCAATAAATCTCTTTCTTTAATTGGTATTTTTTTTATAAAATATGTTCCCGTTTTTTGGTTTTCTATAACACCAAAATTCTTTAATGTCAAAAGAACTCTGGTTATACCTTGTAAAACTGTGGAATTTGCACCCCAAGTTTCACTTAATTGCTTTTTTAACCATGTTGTATTAAATGTATCTTGAATTTTAGAAATCTTGCCAATTAATCTACAGACATCATTAAATAATGGTTGCGTAAGTAATAACATGCACCAATGTAATGCTAGTTTATTATCTGTTGTACTATATATTTTTAATACTTGATTCCTTAATTTCATTAAGTTATCTGGTAATCTAATCCAAGTGTTCATTAAAATACTTATAGTTTTATGTAAATTAGTATAACTTTTAATATCTTTAGATAAATAATCAGTTAATGTCTCTTTAATTTCTTGTTCACTTCTACCTTCTAGTAGAAGTTCAACTGTTTGGTTTAACCATTCTAATTTCAGTGCGCGACACATACCTATTGATTTTGCCATATCATTCTACCGCCTTAACTTTAATAAAAGGTACTATTACTTCATCAATGGTAATACCACCATGGGTTATTACCTCTTCATTTTTATTGTCGAAAGATATTCCTGATTTACATATATAATATTTATAAGTTTTATCCAAATAATATCCTGGATAACTTATTACTTTATCAGAAAAAGTATCTTTAATGTCTCCAAAGTCTTTTAACACTAACATTCTTTTTGATCTTGTTTCCACTTCAACCCCCATATTTCTCAACAATCCTACCCCTACACATGGTGTATTTCCGTGGTCAGATGTTATATATATTTCATATCCTCTTTTAAATAAATCATGTAGTAAATTTATTAATTTTCCTGATTTAATCCATAATTTTAAATCATTGTACATTCCTAATCTTCCTTGCGTTTGGTTATGTACTAAATCATCAATATCATTAATGACTATAGCCAAAAATTTTGTTGAGTAGGAAAGATCAGGGTCATAGCCCTTATGATATAAAATATTATCTTTATCAAATCCTCGTTCATTTAAGGCTATGTAAAAGTTTTTTTCCTCATCTTTCAAGTTAAATGGATTACTTAACTCTCGAGGATATTTACCACTTAACAAACTTTGTCTAGAAATTGAGGTTGTTGTAGGTATTAACGCATAGGAACAATTATATTCATATTCTATCTGTAAGCTTCTTGAGATTATTTCAAAATCAAATAGGGACATTCCATCCAACACTATTAAAGCTGTCTTATCTTTCGTAATAAAATCTAACACTTTTGGTAATATTACTGGAAATTCTTTATCTGATTCCTGAGATAACTTCTGATAGTTATTTATGACAAATTTTTCAAATTCATGATTAATAAAACTTGTGTCAATATTACCGTTAATGAGAGTGTTATAATAGTCAACCCTAGATTTTAATTTAGCTATGTCAATCCACTCTTTATATGTAATATTTAACGGGTCTTTATCTGATAGGATATTATTTAGTAGTATTTTACAATAGTTTTCAATATTATTTTTTGTAAACACTACTTCACGAAGAAATCTTTCACTTTCTTCTTCGCTTTCATAATCAATGTATAAATCATCATAAGCATAACTAATTAAATCAATATCTTTTATATATTTACTTACAATATTAGCATTTAATTTAGGAAAAAGATTTTTTAGGTTTATTTCAATCTCATAAAATCTTCTTCTAATATCGTATGGTACATAAATGTCAACTTGTACTATTATTGCGTATTTACTATCACTATTCTTAATATCTGTTTCATATTTAAAACGAAGTTCCTCAACATCTTTATAAAATATTACTTCAAAACCTTTTGATGATAGAAAACGAGGATAGTTGAATATTTGATTAAACTTATCAAAATCAAATATTAAAATCCTTTTCTCATATTCAATTAATAGAAAGTCCGCGATGCGTTTCTCTATCATATCTTCACTCCATACGAACTAACAAAATTAATTTCAAGTCTGGATAAATATTCTTACTATTCTGATAACTTATTTCTATTTCTTCTCTCTCTTTAAGTAATGTTTTGATTTTATGCTTCTTAATATATTCTATACCGATATTTTGAGCTGCTTCAAGCCTAAGATTTAAAGCATACATATATTTACGATATGTTTCCTCATTACGTTTTTCGTGTTCATCCTTAAGTTTTATAAATGTCTCATAAGCAAATTCCATTGATAATTCTATTAATTTATCAAATATACTCTTATCTATTTTGGACCCTTTGTTAACATTAATGATTTTGTTATTATCAATTAAGGCATCCCAAATTTTCTTACCTGCAATTGGCCTTAGTATAAAGTCATTATTGATAAAAATAGGAATTATTTTTTTGTCTCGATCATTGGATGTTACTTCTACTTGCCATAACATGAAATAACCTTTTTCATATGTAAAATTCTCAATAGAAACATCTAGAATATTATTATATAAATCTTGTACAATATCCCTATGTAAGTGTTCAACTATGATTGGGTTATTTATATCATATTGATCGATAGATAATTCTATATTGCCTTTATATTTTTCATAATATGAAATCATGTGTTTTAGTGCTAGTTCAAAATTGAAAGTGTGCGTTTTTCCAATAACAGAAGTCAGATCTTTTTCGTCTTTAATTAATTCTTTAATATTCAATGCTTGTTTAATTTGCTTCTTTAAATCTTCTTCTATTGGTTGTAAATTAGTTTCAATGTCGTTGGGATTATAAATAGATTTAAGATATGCTTCAGTAAAATTAAGTTCAGCAGTTTCACTATCTAAGATATCAGAATATTTATCTATACCTATTTCTTGTAAAATAACATATAGTTTCCTTTCGAGCACATCTCTTACACGTTTTTCTACCGTATCAGCAAGGACAAAATTATATACTAAAACATCTCTTTCCTGCCCAATACGATCGACCCTACCGATACGTTGTTCAATTTTCATTGGATTCCAAGGTAAATCATAATTAATAACAACATTAGAGAATTGTAAGTTAATACCCTCTCCACCAGCATCAGTAGAGATTAATATATTAGTGTTTTCTTTAAACTCTTTTAGTGCTGCATTACGTTCATCAATACTCATACTTCCATTTAAAATAGAAGTCGAATATCCAAATTGATTTAATATGCGTACTAAATATTCTTGCGTTGCGACAAACTCAGTAAATATAATTACTTTAAGATTTTGATCTTCTAAAAACAAGTTGTCAAGGATCTCTAATAGTGGTTCAACTTTTATATCTAAATATTGGTACTCTGCTTGTTTAGCGATTGCTATAATTTCATTTATTTGATTTATTTCTTCTTGTATATCTAATGAGATAGTCGTAATAGCTTGTTCTAAGTTCTCCTCTAGATCCATTTCAGTCATAATGTTCTCGAGCATAGTTTGAAATTGGAAATCTTGATTTTCTAATACTTTTAAACGCCGTTCCATGCTTTCTCTAATTGCTTGAGTACTACTAGTAACAAGACGTTGCATCATAATCAATAAGAAGATTAACCACATATTTTTATTACGATTTCTAAGAGCTTTATTGTAATTACGTGCTACGTAATGTGATACCATCTTATAAAGTTTTCTTTGTAAGGAATGTCTTTCATCCCAATATAATTCGATGGTCTTAGTAATACGATTTTTGAATAGTTTGTTTCCGTTATAATCAATCGCTTCGCGTTTTTCCGTACGAATAATATAAGGTGCAACTTGTTCTTTTACAACCGCATTAACATTAGGAAAGGCCTTTTCATCGACTAATTTAATTAATCGATAAAAAGGCTCAGTCTTACCATTATGCGGTGTTGCGGTTAACAGTAATAAATATGGACAACTAGAGGCAAGAAGTTTTCCTAATTTGTATCTTGCGACTTCACTAGAACTACCAGCAACACGATGGGCTTCATCTATAACTACTAAATCCCAACCACTATTAATAATTGAGTAAATGCGTTCATCATTATATTCTTTAATCATCTCTTCTGTCCAGCCAGTTCGTTTTTCTAATGGTTTAATTGAATCCATTGGGGAAATAACTTGGTCAAACTGGCTATAGACATCATCCTTGCCAGTTAGTTTTCGAATTGTATCATAATCTTCTGGTAAAATAACATGGAATTTCTCATTAAATTTTTCTTGCATTTCAATTGTCCATTGAGTAATAAGACCAGTAGGACAAACGATTAAAATTCGTTTGATAAGTCCTCTGGTCTTTAATTCTTTAATGATTAACCCAGCTTCAATTGTTTTACCTAACCCTACTTCATCTGCTAATATATAGCGAATATTATTGTTAGATAAGGCACGATTGAGGACGTAAAGCTGATGTGGTAAAGGAATTATGTTACTTGATAAAGGGGCAAGTATACCTTCATTCTTTTCGTTTTTAATTCTAGAAAGTATTGCGACATATCTTAAATAATTTTCATCATGTTTTGATTCCGGCATTTCTTTGGTTATTTCTTTTTCATTAACTTTATATACTTCACCTGTTGCAGGATTGAACACTTTATAAGTTATGTATCCCCATAATTCATTTATATCTAAGATTTGCACAATCTCTTGCTTGTTCTTATCAAAAACATAATCCCCTATTTTAATCAACTTATATCACCTTAACTCTATAGCTTCAATTTGCCCTTGATATTTTGATTTTACAAAATCAATTACTGTTTTACAGGCCTCAATAATAACATCATCAGTATATGGTTCTTGCATTCGCAAAGCCCCATGTGATAAATCTTGGCAGAAAGAATAAATACATGAGTTGTTTGCGAGAATTGGATTTTCACTAACATAGGTTTCTAAATTTTTATCATATGGGTATTCAAACCTACAAATAGTTTCTATTACATGTCGTATTGAATTACCAATGGTATGTTTTGGAATTTCTTTACCTGTTGAAACATTATATATATCAGTTAAATGACTTTCATAAGGCAATACATACTTTCGATTTATCTTTTCGATTTCACCTTTTCTCAAAATATATGAATGTGTCATTATGTTGTTTCTCAGTAATATGCTAAAGAATTCAAGATTATGTGTGAAAATCCAGATTCTTTCATGGTTTTCTATATTGAAATGTTTTTTTATGTCACGCAACGATTGCGCAACGGAATAAACATAATGAAAGTCCATGCTTGAAATTGGATCATCTATAACAAAAAATAAATTATTATAATCATCAACATTTTCCATCAGTAAATGAGTTGATGCTAAAAAATAACAGAATGCTACTATACTTTTTTCTCCATCACTTAAAATTTTTGAAGCTTTTTGCCCTACATTATAACCATAAAATTGAATTTCAAATGTGTTTTTATCAATTGAATATTTGCCATCAAAAAATTTATTGAGAAAATAAGTTAAGGTATCATATACTTTATCTTTCTTATTAATTCTCATGCACTGTTGTTTTTCTTTTATTTTCTCTGACAACATATCTTCTTCACTAGATAAAAATTTTTTTTCTTTTATCTTATCACCTAAATTGTTTAATAACTTATTAAATTGCGCTTTGCACAAATTCTTTCTTAATGATAATCTTTCTTCATTAACTCTACTTTTGGTTATATTAGCATGCTCTATAGATGATGAATTCATATCACGAATTGATGATAAGCTGATTATATAATTATTGCATTTAGTAATAATTTTTTCTAATTCAAAATGTGTATTTTCTATATTTTGCTTCTTTAAATTTAACATTTCAATTAGTTTATTAAAACTATTTATATATTCATCATTGCTTTCTGGTATAGTTAAATTAATATTATTTAATGATGGAAAATAATCTTTAATATGATTAAGCATTTTATTTGCATTAATAGTATCCATAATAAAATTTTTGATGTCTTCCAAACAATTTTTAACTTTATCAATATAATTATCAATATCTTTTATTACTTTTGCTTCTTTACTATCTATGAAATCTTTATATTTTTGTATTATTTCTAATGCAAATTGTCCTAAATCTTGTTGACAAAATGGGCATTTTTGTCTTTCTTTTTTAAATATATCTAAACCTTTTTCAATAAAAAGCTGATTGTTTCTAATATAAGATGCAAATTCATCTTTAAATCTCTGTTTTTTATATGAGGTTAATAAAATATTTTTAATATTATCTATCAAAGATTGATCAATATTAGAACTAAATCTAGGTTTATTAATATCGGATAAACTATCAGGTATTCTGTTTAATGCATCAAGTTTTTTTAAAATATTATCATAAGACTCTACATTTTCATAATAAACTTCATTATATAAATTTTCTTTAGTAATACTGTTAAACTCTTTAGTATTCTGTTGCACTCCTTGTTTACGTAATTCAACCTTTGCATTATTAATATGTTCATCTATTTCTTTTTCCAATTCTTGTATTTTTGACTTTATTCTATCCAGTTCTATTTTATCATCAAATAAATCAATATGTTCTTTTCCTAAAATATATCCATCAATATCTCCATTTGGATTATAATTATTTATCCTTAGATTTTCATCAACATAATCACTATTAAATACATGAAAAATTAGTCCTGTGTTGTTATTGATAATGGGAATTTTATTCTTATTAAGAGTAATTGAAAGTTCTTTTGCAGTCTGAGATATTATTTTAAAGTTAAAATGCCCTGTTGATTGATCTAAATGTATTAAATCATCTGCATTGTCAATGTTATGATTAGGAGTTGCTAATCTAAATGCACGACTGATAAAAGATTTTCCTTCACCATTTGCACCATAAATAATAACTTTATTTGAGTCTAAATCTTGAGAAAAACATAAATCTTTATGAGGACCTATGTTCTTAATTTTAAGCTCAACCTCAAACTTTGACATACTCTCCCCCCATTAATTAAGAATTTATATTCTTCCTAAACTCAAATCATAATACATGAGTAACTCCTCATCTTCTTGGATTACACTCTCTGGTAATCGCTCTGCAACTTCCACTATCTTCTTATATTCTTTCTCAGCCCATAATCTCGCAAATCCTACTCTTATCGCTTCTGTTCTAAATACCTTTAATTTACCTTTACTATTTAAGTAACTTTCAAACTCTTTCCATAACTTCTTCTCTCTTAATTTTATTACATCTGATGCTTTCTTTACATCTGGTATGTACCATTTACCTTCTTCATCCTGTAAGAAGTTTTCTTCTAACAATTCTTGTAATTCTGGTCGCTTTTCATATTTATCCCATGTCTTTATCTCTTGCATAAACTTCGGTTGTAATTCTGCATATGTTTGTGGTGTCACTAATTGTTGATATAACCATGCAATGGCTGACTTCTCATTTGTCACAAATAATTCAAATTGAATAGGTTCAACATCATTCATGATTCTTGCTGTATCATATTCGTTTACTTGGTCTGATAAGAAATACATACCATCTCTCTGGATGAATCTTTCATCAAGTCCTCGATAAAAGTCAGTTGAATCTATTGGTACGGGTATTTCGTTCATGATGTGATATGCGACCATACGGTCATATAATAAGAAAGCTTGTCTTTCTGGGTTTATTTGTATTTTACCATTTTTCATTATAACTCTAGGTAATTTTTCTAAATGTTGGCGTACAAAACTCCATGCTGTTTCTTCGCTTCCAGCGTGGGAAATAAACTCACGCTTAAAACTTTCCTTTGGTTTATATGCTGAAATAATAAGGTCTTGCTTAACGGCCGACGTGGTCGTAACTTGCTTGAAGCTACCCTGCTGCTTATCCAGCGTGCGAACATCAGCGATAATAAAACCAGCACGCATTAGTGACTCTTGAAATGCATTCCAGACTGAGTTTTGTGAGTAATGAAATTCTACTGTCATCCACCGGCCTGGCTTTAGGATACGGTAACACTCACTGAAACACTGGGTCATAAGAGACTGATATTCCAGCAATCCTTTCCCTTGAACAGCATTTATAATCGCTTCAGTTTTTTGATTG
>Ga0134100_1002452_pt1 | contig 14569 bp, 12 predicted proteins | sample 11_taG_2_FD_94444 | JGI IMG/M metagenome (GOLD analysis project Ga0134100, IMG submission 94444) | Switchgrass degrading microbial communities from high solid loading bioreactors in New Hampshire, USA - 11_42_5_180_A3 metaG | ecosystem: Engineered > Bioreactor > Semi-continuous > Anaerobic >...
AGTCGGAGGTTCCCTCCTGCTGCAGGAGCTCCGCCGGGTAAACCTGGTTCACCACCAGGCCCGACATCTGGATGCCCAGGTTCTCGAACATCTTCAGGGCCCGCTCGGTGTCGAGGATCGCCATCTGCTCGGGGATCAGCACCATGAAGAAGGCGGTTCGCCGCCTGGCCGTAAGCAGGTCGGTGAACGACTTGATCTTGTTCCGGATGTCGATGAGCTCCTTCATGACCTCGTCCTCGCGGGCCGCCTCGCCCTTGAGTGTCGCGGCCACCGCGTCGTACTCGGCCACCTTCGCCCGGGCGTCGGTGATCTTCTCCACCCACTTGGAGAGGATGTCGGCCATCGCCACCATCCGCACCCCGTGGCCGAACGGCGGCATATCAAAGATGTACATGTCGTACTCCCGCTTCGCCACCAGCTCCGCCATCGCGTCGTAGGTGGCGCTCTCGTACATGGCCGGCTCGGCGGAGGTGGAGTCGATGTACTCCTCGATCTCCCTGGGCACGGCGTCGAGGCCGTACATGTCCATGATCTTCTGCTTCACCTGCTGCTGGTACTCCCGCACCCGGCGGTCGGCGTCGATCTCCACCACGAACAGGTTGGGCAGCAGCTCCACCTCGCCCTGGCCGTAGATGTTCCGCTCAAAGATGTCGGAGAGCGATGCCTGCGGGTCAGTGGAGAAGAGAAGCGTCCGCTTCTTCATCACCTGAGACATGTAATACGCCAGCCCGGAGGAACTGGTGGTCTTGCCCAGCCCGCCCTTGCCGGCGAAGATGACGATCTCCGCCTCCGGGTTCTGCTCAAAGTAGGCACCCAAGCCCTTCGGCACGTTCGCTGCCTCCTTGCTTTCCGTCTGGCCCCGCCGGGGCGGCGACGGCTAGTAAATGGCGTCCGTGAAGTCCCGCTCCCGGAAGACGCGCTGCTTCCAGGACTCGATGTTCGGCACCGCGTACGGCAGGATCCGCAGGGAGTAGTAGGGCGGCAGCACGGGGATGCCCAGCATGTCGCCCAGGGTGATAAACATGAAGAGGTGCTCCATGTGCATCCGGGTGCGCAGCGCCGCCGTCACGTTGCCGTGGCTGGCCATGCCATACAGCACACCTTTGAGGGCGTTCAGGAAGCCGCCCTTCTTCTGCCGGTCCTTTTCGCTCAATGCCTCGCTCACCTCCGCTCGAGGGGAATGGCCGGGGCCCGGGGCGCCCACCGGGGACGCCCCGGGCCGGGGTGGGCGCTAGTCGTCGCCCGTGGCGATCTGAGGACTGGCGCCGTGCATGCGCCGGGCGGTCCCGTAGGCCGAGTAGGTCTTGTACGCCATCACGAGGCCCAGGACGAAGAGGGCGATGCCCACCAGGACGAAGATGCCGTCCATGGCCCGGCTGAAGGCCGGGTACTGGTTGAACGGATACTGCACCAGGGTGGGGGTGGTGCCCAGGAAGGCCGGCAGGTAGACCTTCACCACCTGCCACCCGATGGCGGTAATGGTGGTGACGATCATGAAAGTCGCGGGGATCAGGGTGTAGACGGTGGGCGCCTGCGTGCGGGCGAGGTGGATGGTGATCAGCATCAGGGCGAGGCCCGCCAAGAGTTGGTTGGAGCCGCCGAAGTAGAGCCACAGGTTGTTCCAGGAGCCGGTGGCGGCGAAGGCGAGCGGGATCAGCAGGCCGATAAAGGTGGCGACGTGCTTCTGGCCCAGGACGGCCAGCCGGCCCTGGAAGACCTCGGTGGAGACCAGCCGCCAGAAGCGGGTGACCAGCGCCTGCACGGTGAGGGCGTAGAGGATGAGCACCACGCCGTAGTAGGCCCGGAGGAAGCCGGCGGCCGCCTCGCCGCCCAGGAAGGGGGCGGTGAACTTGATGGCGCCGGCCACCCAGGAGCCCACGTTACCGCTGAGCTGCTCCCGCGGGATGATCATGTAGGCGGCCAGCGACGCCAGGGCCAGGAGCCCCTCGGAGAGCATGGCGCCGGCGCCGACCGGGTGGGCGTCGGTCTCCACGTCCAGCTGCTTGGCGGTGGAGGAGCTGGACACAAGGCTATGCCACCCGGAGATGGAGCCACAGGCAATGGCGACGAACAGCAGCGGCCACATCGGGTTGTTGCCGCTGGGGTTGAAGCCCACCCAGGCCGGCTGCTCCAGCCGTACCCCGGTGAAGTTGGAGATGAGGGCCCCGAACAGGATCAGGATCACCGCCAGGAAGGTGGGGAAGAAGGAGACGTAGTTGATGGGCTGGATGAAGGTGGGCAGCGGCAGTACCGAGGCCAGGTACAGGATCACGCAGGCCACCAGGCCCCAGACCAGGAGCGACCACGCGCCGGCGATGCCGCCCGCCTCGACGCCCTGGGCCGGATTGGGCGGCCAGGCGCCCTGCGGGGTCTGCAGGAAGGGGAAGGTGGCGGCGGCCCAGATCACCAGGGCCATCAGCACCAGGGCCACCATGGTGGTGGTGACGACGTTCATGCGCAGCTTGTAGAGCATCTGCCCGGTGAGGACGCCGACCAGCAGGATGCCCACCGTGGCGGCGAAAGTCGAGGGGAAGATGTGCCAGAAGAGGGCGATGAAATAGATGAAGGTCGCGGAGATGATCAGGAGATAGAACAGGATGAAACCCAGCAGGGTATTCCGGCCGGTGTTGCCCGTGAACTCATAGGTGATCGGGCCGAAGGAGCGCCCCTGGTTCCGGATCGACAGCATGATGGAGCCGTAGTCCTGGAGCCAGCCGATGAAGAAGTTGCCCAGGATGATCCAGGCCAGGGCCGGGGCCCACCCGTAGTTGATGGCGATGTACGGGCCCAGGATGGGGCCGAGGGCGGCGACGCTCTTGAACTGGTAGCCCCACAGGACGTACTTGGTGACGGGGAAGTACTCCACGCCGTCGGTGTACATGTGCGCCGGTGTCGTTCGCCTGGGGTCGGGTTTCCAGACCGTGCGGTCGAACCACTTGCCGTACCCGAAGTACGCGATGCCATAGGCCACGAGCGCCAGCAGCACGAACAGGGCCGGCGAGCTCATCCCTCCGTAACCTCCTCTCTGTTTGCTGGGCTTGCGGCAGTCAGGCTGGGTTTCTGGGTCTTCACACCTCCTCCCTGAAGCAGACACATGTTCCTTCCTGAGCAAAGATGACAGAGTATTGGCAGTAGTAAGTCTACTTTATTTTCCTCCCACCCCCGATTTTCCTGCAGGGTAGCGGACGGTTGCGGCAATATTCTGCCACCAAGGCAGGGATCTGCCCGCGCGTTCCCGAACTTCTCTGGAAGCCAGCCACCTGAGAGGCGGAGGTGACGCGGGTGGGAGGTCATCACCACGGCCACAGGCACGAGCCCTGGGTGCGGCACGGGCGGCTGCACGCGGCTCCGCGGACGTTGCGGGAGAAGGTGGGGCAGTTCCTGTGGGGCCTCTTCTTCTTCGAGTGGTACCATGAGCTGCAGCACGAGCGGGCCAAGTACAACGACGTGATGAACCTCGTCCTCTTCGGCGAGCTGATCGGCATCCCGCTCATGAACTCGTCCATCGGTCTGCGCTTGCTCCCCTACGCCCTGCCGGACCTGCAGGGCTGGATGCACCGGCAGCTGGAGGAGCACGAGGTCATCGAACACGCGCCACACATGCACTGAGCGCAAGCGGAGGCGATCGCATGGGGACGGGCGAGATCGCGGTCACGGCCATCGCCGTCGTCTTCCTGGTCTGGTACTTTGCCGGCAATCTGGTGAACCGGCGGCGGGCCTCGCAGCTTCTGGGTGCCGTCCGGGCGTCCATCGGCGCGGCGGGCCGGGCGCCCACGGTCCAGTGGCACGGCCGCTCCGCGTTCGCCGTGACGGTCGGCGAACCTGCGGCGCCGCTGGCGGGGCTGTACCTGCTCTGTCTGCTGGAGCCGCGCGACTTCCCCCTGGCCTTGGCGTGGAACCGGCTGCGAGGGCGGCGGGATCAGGTGCTGATCCACGCCGATTTCGTCCGCCCGCCCCGTGCCGGGGAGCAGCTGGATCCGGCGTCTTTCGGCATCCGCGGGCTCACGGGGGTGGCCCTGAACGCGACGCAGCCCCACCTCCGCCTGACCCTTCAGGTCGGGAGCGGAGATGAGGCTGCGATTGCGGCTGCCCTGGATTTGGTGTGCGAGCTGGCCGGCGTCACCCGGCGACCCACTTCACGGCCGGCGGACGGTTCTCGGCGCTGATGCGCACCTGGTCGCCGTCGCGCAGGTCCAGCGCGTCCCGGAGGCAGATGGCCGACAGGAGCTCCACCTGCGCCGGATTGTAGCCGTCCACGAGGGGCCGGAACAGGATCACCGGCACGGTGCGGACGCCCTTCTCGAGCCGGGCCGGGAGTACGATCGAACAGCAGACGTCCGGCGACGGGGGAACCACCACCGTTCCGGCATTGAGCAGCAGCCGGTCCATGGGGCGCCAGTCCCCCTCCACGATCACATTGAGCGTGCCCGTCGCGGGCTCGAAGCCCCACAGCCGCCGCATGGCCGCCCGGAACCAGTCCAGCTGTGTGGCGGGCCCGGCCTTGCCCAGGCCGGCGGTGACGCGGCCGGTCAGTTGCACCCGAGTGTCCATACCGCTAGGCATCCCTCCTGGCGGCTACTGCGGCCACGGCGGAGTCGACGATGAGCGCGGCCGCCCCGTTGATCGTTCCCTTCAACAGGTTGAAGGGCACCACCACGGGCAGCACCATGGCCAGGGCCGTGCGCATGTCGCCGAAGAAGAGCGGTCCCAGCACGACCGTGAGTAACACCTCGGCGAGGGTGTACACCAGAATGCCCGCCGCGACGCTGATCAGGCGGCCCCGGCGCCGCCGGGCCAGACGCCGGTGGATCAGCGCGGCGGTGAGCGCGAGCGCGGCACTGCCGACGAAGCGGCTGACCAGACCGATCGGGCCGCCTCCACCCACCAGCGCCAGAGCCACCGCGACCACCCCGGCGATGCCGCTTACCCACGCGGGCGAGAGCCGGAACGCCCCCAGGAGCAGGGGCACGTCGCTGGGCTCGTAGAGCAGGTAGGGCGCCGCGGGCAGCAGCGGGAACCGTACGGTGAGCGCCAGGGCCACCGCCAGGCCGGCCAGGATGCCGGAGGCAGTGGTCTGGCGCACGGCCTTTGCGTGCGTGGTGGTTGCCTCCATGGTTACCAGCCTCCCCTTCACTGGCAGCCGCCTCCCCCTAGCGGCTGAGCACTTCCCGCGCCACCTCTTCGTACACCGCGGTGTCGCCGGGAGTGTAGCAGCAGAAGATCACATGCAACGGCACCTGCGTCGACTCGAGGTAGTCCCGCACCGTCGTCTGGGCGATGTGGGCCGCCTGCCGGATGGGGTACCCGTAGGCGCCCGTGGAGATGGACGGGAAGGCGATGGATCGGTAGCCGTTCTGCTCGGCGAGCGCCAGTGCCTGCCGGTAGCAGGAGGCCAGGGTCTCCGCCTCGCCGTGGCTCCCACCCCGCCAGATCGGCCCCACGGCGTGGGCCACGGCTTTCGCCGGCAGCCGGTAGCCCCGGGTCATCTTCACCTCGCCCGGGCGGGCCCCGCCCAGGGTGCGGCACTCCTCCAGAAGTTCCGGGCCCGCGGCCCGGTGGATCGCACCGTCCACTCCGCCGCCGCCCAGCAGGCTCGGGTTGGCGGCGTTCACGATGACATCCACCGCCAGAGTTGTGATGTCGGCTGTCACGATCTCAATCCGTCCGTCCAGCCAGGTGCTCATGCGTCATCCCTCCTGCCGACGCTGTGGCAGTTCGTGCCGGGTCGTCGACCTACAGACCATTCTAGCAGGAGTCTACCCGGAAGGGGGACCCCTGATCTCCTTTCGCATCGGAACTGGCGACCGGACCCCATCCGGTCGTCTTCTTTGTTGTTGCGGTCGATTCCCGATCGGCCTTCCCCCGGGTGGACCGGGGGTACCGGGCCGGGCGCCCGGCGCCGGTGATCGTAGGGTCCCAGCCGCAGACCGTCCGGTACACGGTGATTTCGGGAGGAGACTATAGCCATTTGTCGAATCGCCTAGTTCGAAACTATAAATCCAATACATAAAGATCTTCGGGGAATGCCACATGAAACTAGACTCGATAGGCCGGAACTTGAACCGCCTCGCAGAGGCGGGCGAGTTGGAGGAAGCCATCGGGCGGAACGCGGAGATTGGTGCGCTCTGCCAGGTGCTCTCCGCAGACGGGAAGAACAGCGCGGTGCTGGTGGGGCCGCCGGGCGTGGGCAAGACGGCCATCGTCGAGGGACTGGCCCTGCGGCTCGTGCGGGGCGAGGTGCCCAAGGCCCTGAAGGGCCGCGAGATCGTGGAGATCAACCACAATGCCCTGGTCGCGGGCACGAAGTACCGGGGCGAGCTGGAAGAGCGCATGCACGGGCTGCTGGCCGAAGCGCGCAAGAACCGGAAGCTCATCCTCTTCATCGACGAGATTCACAACATCATGGGCGGCCGGGCTTCCCAATCCGACAGCCTCGCGGAGGTCATGAAGCCCGCCCTGGCCCGGGGCGAGTTGACGCTGATCGGCGCGACCACCACGGACGAGTACCGGAAATACATCGAACCCGACGGAGCGTGCGCCCGCCGGCTCATCAAGGTTGAGGTGGGGGAACTCTCCCCCGACGCGACCCGGGAGGTGCTGCGCCGCCTCGCCCGCCGCTTTGAGCGGGAACACGGCGTGGCGATCGCAGACGATGCCGTGGACTTCCTGGTGGATGCCTCCGTGCGCTACATTCCCGACCGCTGCCTGCCCGACAAGGCCATCGACCTGCTCAGGCAACTGTTCAGCAGCGCCGAGCAGGCCCGGGCCGGCGGCGAGCGCTCCCGCACCCTCGACGGCCACTTCGCCCTGCTGGCCGAGGAGGTGGCGGCCGTGAAGCGCGGCGACTTCGCCACGGCTCTCCGGAAGCTCGGCGAGTACCTGGAGGCCCGCCAGGCGGACGGATTCCGCATCCTCACCCGCGCGGATGCCGCGCGGCTCGTTTCGTCTCGGGTCGGCGTTCCCATCACCGAGGGCATGCAGGATGAGTTCCGCACCCGGGTGCTTGGCCTGGAAGCCGTATTGCGTCGGCGCGTGCGCGGGCAGGACCTGGCGGTGGCCACCGTGGCGTCCGCCGTCCGGCGCATGGCGGCCGGCCTCAAGCGCCCCGAGAAGCCCGCGGGCTCGTTCCTGTACGTCGGCCCGACGGGCGTGGGGAAGACGGAGCTGGCGCGCCAGCTGGCCTGCCACCTCTTCGGGAGCACGAGCCGGCTGATTCGCATCGACATGAGCGAGTACATGGAGGAGCACAGCCTGAGCCGGCTGATCGGCGCACCTCCGGGGTACGTCGGGCACGACGAGGGCGGCCAGCTCACCGACGCCATCCGCCAGCAGCCGTTTTCGGTGGTGCTCTTCGACGAGGTGGAGAAGGCGCACCCGCGCATCCAGCACATCTTCCTCCAGATGCTCGAGGAGGGCGTGCTGACCGACGGGCAGGGGCGCAAGGCCCTGTTCAACAACGCCATCATCATCATGACCAGCAACGAGGGGGCAGAAGACCTGGCCCGCTTCACGCCGGCGCAACTGGCCGAGCACCAGGCCGAGGTGCGGGAGGCGCTGCTCACCAGGCTGAGCCGGCGCTTCCGGCCGGAGGTGCTGGGGCGCATCGACGACATCGTGCTCTTCGCGCCCCTGGGAATGCCGGAACTGGTGGAGATCTTCACCGCCATGGTAGCCGAGTACGCGGAGTTGGTGCGGCGGTCGCACGGCATCACCCTGGAGGTGACCGAACTCGCCCTTCACCAGCTGGTGCAGCGGGGTTACGACCCGGCCCTCGGCGCCCGCCCCCTGCGCCACACGCTGGAGGCCGAGGTGATCACGCCTCTCTCCGACCAGATCCTCACCGGCGTCTTCAAGGCGGGCGATGTGGTTCGGGTCGACTGGGAGCAGGGGGTGGTGTTCCGTGGCGTCTGAGTCGCTGGAGGCGCGCTACGCCGAGCTGCGGGAAATTGCCGCCGCAGCGGGGTTCACGCTGCCCGGACGGCTGCCAGAGCCCGAGGGTGACGGTGCCCTCACGCTCGCCGTGGTGGGCGAGTTCAACAGCGGCAAGTCCACCCTGGTGAATGCCCTGGTGGGGGCCGACCTGCTCCCCACCGCCGTTACCCCCACCACCGCCGTGATGACCGAACTGCGGCGGGGCGAGCAGGAGGAGGGCGTGGTAGAGTACTTCGACGGCGGGAGCGACCGTCTGCCGCCGGGACCGGCCCAGTGGCGCGCCCTGGTCGCCGACGAGCAGAGCGCAGCCCGAATCAAGGCTGTGCGCCTCGTGCACCCCGCGGCCCCGGCGGGGCTCGTCATCCTTGACACGCCGGGCACCAATGACCTCTCTCTCCTGCGCACCGAGGCTCTCTACCAGGCGCTGCCCGCGGCGGACGCCGTGCTCTTCCTCATGCACGCCTGCCAGCCCCTGAAGAAGACCGAGGTGGACTTCCTGCGCGAGCGGATCCTCGCCAACGACCTGACGCGGCTGATCTTCGTGATCAACCACATGGATCAGGTGGACGAGGATGAGCGGGACGAGGTGTGCGACTACGTGCGGGTGAACCTCGCCCGCATCTTCGGCGAGATCGCGCGGGACCTGGAGGAGAAGGGCGGCCTGCGCCTCGCCGCGGCGGTGCGGCTCGCGGCGGCAGACCTGACGGTGGTACCGCTCTCCGCCCTTGGGGCACTGCGCGCACGCCTGGCCGGGGATGCGCGTGCCCTCGAGGAGAGCGGGCTGCCCGCCCTGCAGGACGCCATCCGGAAGCTGGTGGAGTCCAGCCCCCGCGCGGTGCGCACGGAGGAGCGGCTTGCGCTGTTCATCGAGCGGGGGATTCGGGCGCTCCGGGCAGAGCTCCAGCACCAGGCGGAACTGGCAGCCCTCGACCGGCAGCGGCTGGCCGAGAGCATATCCGCCCAGGCCGCGGATCTGGAGCGGAGCGTGGAGGAACTGCGGCTGATGCGTGCCCGGATCGAAAGCCGGGTGGCGGATTTGCACGGGCGCATCCAGCACAGTTGTCGCACCTTCTTTGCCAGCCTGGCCGAGCCCGGGCGGCTGAAGCGCGGGGGCAACCCCGAGCAGGAGGTGCGCCGGTTCCTGGAAGGGCAGGTAACCGAGATTCGCACCGCCTTGCAGGCGATTCTGCCCGAGCCGCAGGGGGCGGACCTGACCGTGCGCGACCTGCGCTGGTCGGGCAGGCTCGACCTGCCGGAGGACGAGGATGACACCCGCCTCTCCTTCGCCGAGTGGATCACCAGTCCGCTCTGCTACGGTCTGATGTACCCGGCGGCCCTGTTGCTCGGGCCCCTCGGCGTGCTGGGGGTGCTCGCATGGCCCCTGGTGGGCGGGCTGCTGGGCGGCGGGGAGCGCAAGCTGACCGAGGAGCAGCTGGCGGAGCTCCGCACGCAGGTACAGGCGATGGGGGAGACCGTCGCCGAACGCCTCTGCAGCCTGGCGGACAACCTCACCGGGCTGGTGTACGGCCGGTTGCTGAGCCGCATCGACGCCCAGCAGTTGAAGCTCAGGGCCGCCCTGGAGGCATGGTCGGCCGGGGGCGAGAGTGGTCGGCGGGCGGAACTCATGCAGCGCCTCGACGCGCTGGCGGCAGGGCGTTAGTCAGGAGGAGAGGCAAGCGATGGCGACTACAACACTGCACCAGTTCCGGCAGCAACGGGAGGATGTGGTCTGCCTCCTCCGGAAGGCGGCTGCGCTGCTCGAGCGCTTCTCGCTCGCTCCCGACGACGTGTTGGAGGCGGCCCGGAACCTGGAGGAGGGGCGATTCCTGATCGTCGTCGTCGGCGAGTTCAGCCGGGGCAAGTCCACGTTCCTGAACGCCCTGCTGGGGGCGAAGGTCCTGCCCGCGCATAACTTGCCCACCACGGCCACCATCAACGAAATCGCTTACGGACCGGAGCCGGTGGCCAGGGTGTTCTACCGTGACGGCACCGTGGAGGAGCGGCCGGTGGACTCGCTCCGGGGCTTCGCCCTGGCCCGGAGCGAGGAGGGGCAGGCGGAGGCCGAGCGCGTCCGGGTGGTCAAGATCGAATACCCCTGCGACTATTGCCGGGACGGCGTGGTGCTGGTGGACACGCCCGGCGTCAACGACACCCGGCCCCACCGGGCGGAGATCACCACCAGCTACGTGCCCCGCGCCGACGCCGCCATCATGGTGATGGATACCATGATGGCCCTGAGCAAGTCGGAGAAGGATTTCCTGACCGACAAGATCGTGGGGCAGCACATCCGCAAGGTGTTCGTGGTGGTCAACAAGGCCGACCGGGTGGCGCCCGGGGAACTGCAGACGATACTGGCCCGGGTGGAGCAGGAGCTCAGCGAGTTGCCCGGCCTGGAGGGCCGCCCGCCGATTTACGCCGTGGACTCGAAACCCACTTTGGCCGCCAGGCTTGAGGGACGGCCGGCCTCCGAACTGTTCCTGCGGTTCGAGGAGGATCTGCAGCGCTTCCTCGTGGAGGAGAAGGGCACCTGGCTCCTGCGCAACGCCGCACAGCGCGGCGTGGACCGGCTGAAGCAGTTCCTGGCGCACTGCGCCCGGCGGGAGCAGGCCATGGCGCTGACCCTGGAGCAACTGCAGGAGAAGGAGCGCAGGCTCCAGGAAGTGATCGAAGGCATTCGCAGGAAGCAGGAGATGATCCTGAACGAGATCGAGGCCAGCCTGGTGCGCGCGGGTCTGGCGCAGGAGCACGCCGTGTACGCGGGCGTGGCCGCGGCGGCCGATGCTGCCCGGGCCGACCTGAAGGAGTCCACGGAGAGTGCGGAGCGGCTGTCGGTGGTGGCCACGAAGGCGCTGCAAAACCACCTGAGCGCCCTGCTGATGGAGCGGATCGCCCCGGAACTGAAGCGGGAGATCCTGGCGGTGGTGGAACGGGTGAACGCGCAGCTGCGGACCATCGCCGCGGACATGGAGAGCTTCCACGCGGAGGAACTGGGGCTGAACACGGAGGCGATCGGCGCCGCCTATGGCACGGTGGACCTCGCTGTGGACGGCGAGAGCAGTTGGTGGTAGTGGGGCGGCGCCCTGGGCCTGGGCTTCTGGATCGCCAACGTGCTGACGGGTCCGTTCGGGCTGATCGCCGGCGCCCTGGCCGCGCTGGGCGTGAACAGCCTTCTGGCCGGCTGGCGGGCCGGCAAGGTGAAAGAGGAGATTCTCGCCAAGCTGACCGCGGCGGAGCCCCGTCTGGCCGAACAGGTGGCCGGGGCGCTGCAGCGGCAGATGGAGCAGGTGCGGAGAAGCTTGCAGGAGGAGGTCACCCGGCGCGTCGACCGCCTGGTGGCCGACAACCTGGCCCTGCTCGAGGCGGTGGAACGGGAGAAGCGGGCAGAGGAGGCGGAGCAGGCGCAGATCCGGCAGCAACTGGCCGCGGGCCGGGCCGAGGCCGAGGCGCTGCAGCGCAGGCTGGAGCAGGTGGCGGCGGGGGGGATGGTTGAGTGAGCGGCAGTCAGATCTCCCCCGATCAGGTGGAAGCCCAGATTGCCGAGAACCTCCGTTTCCTGGCCGATCTGGCGTCCAGCCCGGACCTCGACCCGGAGTCCCGGGCGGCGATCGCGCGGGAGCACGCTGCCCTGGCGGCCCGGGCCGCGAGCAAGGAAGTGCGGCTGGCGGTGGTGGGCGAGTTCAGTACCGGCAAGTCTACCCTGATCAACGCCCTGCTCGGCGCGCGCATCCTGCCGGAGGGCTTCATCCCGGTCACGGCGCGGGCCACCCGCATTCAGTACGCCGATCGCGCGTACGGCGAGGCCGTGGTCGACGGGCGGACGGAGCGCTTCGACCTCTCCCGTCTGGCCGCGTACGCCCGCGACGGGCAGGTGGCCAGCGAGGTGGAGGCGGTGCGCGTCTTCTACCCCTCGCCGCTCCTGCGAGAGGGCGTGGTCATCCTCGATACTCCCGGCGACAACGTGGACAACGAGCGCCACCAGGCCGAGCTGGAGGCTGCCATTGCCGAGGCCAACGCTGTGGCGTTCCTCATCCCCGCCGACAGGGCCGCCCAGCGTACCAGCATGGCTCTCCTGCGGCGGCTGACCGAACGCATCGATAAGTTCTATTTCGTCCTCACCATGGCCGACCTGCTGCTGGAGGAGGATGAGGACGAGGATGGGCTGGAGGAGACGGTGGACTACGTGGCCGGCGAACTGGCGGAGATCATCGGCAGCCGGCCAGTGGTCTACCCCGTCTCGGCCCGGTGGGTGCTGGAAGGACGGACGCTCACGCTGCGGGACGGTACCGATGCCTGGGGCCGGCTCGTGGACGCGCTCACGAGCGGCATGCGGCGCGACAAGGCCTGGATCATTCTGGGGGACCTCCTGCGGGTGCAGAGCGAGGCCATGGCCGGCGTGCGGTCGCTCGTGCAAAGCAGGCAGCGGCTGACGGAGGCCGAACTGGCGGAGATCGTGGGCCGGACCCTGGACGTGGCGAAGGTCCGCGCCCGCCTGCAGGAGCAGATCGCCGCCTTTGTCGATGCGGAGCAGCAGCGCATCCTGACGAACGTGCGGGGGCGGGTCGCGGCGGCCGTGGCGGACGTGAAGCGGCGGCTGCAGCGCGTCATCACAGAGGCCACCTCGAGTTCCGAACTGGAACGGGCGCTGACGAGGGAGGCCGAGCAGGAGGTCGCGCGGGTGACGCGCGATCTCGCAGAGTGGGTGCAACACGACGTGGAGACGGCCGCCCTGGCCGGCGGCGAACTGGTGGACTCGGCGTTCGCCGACTCCTTCGCCGGCCTGCAGGAGGCGGCCAAGCACCTCTTCTGGCGCAGCCCCACGCTCTACCTGGTTCTGGCGGTCACGGCCCTCGTCGGGGGCCTGGCGGGGCTCTACGACGTGTACGTGCTCCAGCGGCCGGACCTGTGGGGCCGGGCGCTGGGCTTCGGGGCGCTGGCCGGCGGACTTCTGGGCTACGGGCTGTACCGGCTCTACCTCCGCTGGGCGTACAGGCCCCCGTCGTTCCGTGCCGACGAGGCCCGCTTGCAGAGCCAGATGGACACCCGGGCGCTGCTGAGCATTTCGGGTTTCACGGACGAGCAGGCGGCCGGCTTCGGCCTGCTGCCGGGCGCCCTTGCGGGCCTGGCCCTGGGTGGGCCGGTCGGCGCAGTGGTGGTGGGCATGGTGGGTGCGTTCGTCGCCTCGCTGTTCGGGAAGAGACTTCCCGAGGTCAAGGCCGAGATGCGCGCCAAGGTGGCGGCCCTGACGACGGCGCTGGAGCAGAACCTCATCGCCCAGCAGTCGGCCTTCGTGGTGCGCAACCTCGACACGGTGCGGCAGATCCTGAGCGGGCGGGTTGAGACCCACTTCAACCGGTATCAGGATGCCCTGGACGACATGGTGAACCGGCAGATGGCCATCGCCCGGGCCGTGGAAGACCGGAAGCGGCGGCTGGATGTGATGGCACGGAACCTGGAGCGGAGGCTGGAGGCCCTGCACACCACCCGGCGGCTGGTGAAGGGGGGCCAGGCCTCATGAGCAACCGCGATCTCGCCCTCCTGCTCAGCCTGGTCTTCCTCGCCGCCCTCGGCCTGAACGTGGCGGTGGTTCACCACATCGCATCCCGCACGGTTGTTTCGGTCGCGCAGACCGCAGCGGAGCCGGACCGCGGGTCGTGTTCCGTCGCGGGTGCCGCGGTGATGGCGGTAGCGGGTCTGGATCTGGTGGAGTACGACACGCCCATCGGCGGGGTGTTGGTGCCCCTGGGCTGGAAGTGTGAGCGCATTGCAGTCAGCCCGGACGAGACGCTTTTGCGCCTCGTCAATCCCACCGACGAGCACCAGATGGTCACGATCCGCACGGGCACTGCCCGCGGCGACGACGTGTTCAGCCTGCTGCCCGACGGCGTGTCCTACCCGTTCCCCCTCTCGCCCACGGTCCTGGCCTACGACCGGGAGGAGGCCGGCAACCCCCACCCCGTCCACGGGGTGGCGGAGCTCGTGGCTGACGGCGGGTTCGCCGTGGTGGAGGTGCTGCTTCCGGATGCGCTGCGGCCGGCTGCCACCGTGATCCTCAACAGCGCGCTGAGATACGACGAGCCTTCGGAGGCAGAACCGTCCGCCGTGCCCGATCCGGCTGAGCCCCCGGAGCCCCACCCGGTCGAACTCGCAGAGCCGGAGGCGCCTGCGCCGGCCGAGGAGCCCGTCGCCCCCGCCGCACAGCCCCGGTCCGACACGCCCGCCGGGCCCGTCACCACGCCCGCGGCGCCCGGCGACGTGTATGGCCGGCGGGAATCGGCACCTGCTCCCGTCTTCACCTGGCCAGACCCCGAGTCGGTCTACGGCGGTTAGCCCGGTGGGCCTGGCCGCCTGGACCGCATGCCCCTGGCCGGACTCGGCCGGGGGTCATGTCATTGCGGCTGGCGGGGGCAGGTGCTGATCCTGCACGGGAAGATGGACGGGTTCGTGCCGGCGCAGCTCACTGGCCGGCCTGGGGCCGGGCGGGCTCTCAGGCTCTGTCAGCGACCAGCCGGGACAAACACAGCAAATCCTTATGCTATATTCAGGTTTCTTTCAGCTTTTTTGTCCAGAATAATCCCTAACAACAGGTCTTGGGGGGGTTCTTCTGAAGCGACACACCATGATCGTGGGTCTCGCCCTG
>Ga0134100_1002468_pt1 | contig 14480 bp, 13 predicted proteins | sample 11_taG_2_FD_94444 | JGI IMG/M metagenome (GOLD analysis project Ga0134100, IMG submission 94444) | Switchgrass degrading microbial communities from high solid loading bioreactors in New Hampshire, USA - 11_42_5_180_A3 metaG | ecosystem: Engineered > Bioreactor > Semi-continuous > Anaerobic >...
GCAGGTACAGTCCGGGGCCGCGCAGGTCATCTCCCGGCCGCTGGGAGAGGCCACGGAAGCACAGGTCGTCATCCATTCGCAAATTTCGGTGCTCACCGTCGGCGGAGGGAACCTGGGCGACCGCCTGGTGCAAGGCACCGTCGTGCCCCTCACCAACGAGTCGATTACGGAGGAGTACCACGTGGACGGTTCCGTCGCGTACTACGAACTGCGCTCCACCGTCCACGGCCCCCTCGATTCCCAGCACGGGCAGGGGCGATGGGACCTGCAACTCTCCGATGCGGTACCCATCAACCTGCGGGTGGACACAGGAGTGGCGGAGAGCGCCATCGACCTCTCCCGCCTGCAGGTTCCGCAGCTGGACGTGCACGCCGGATTGGGTGACGTTAAGCTCACCCTGCCCGCCCAGGGGGCGGTCACCGGGCGAATCGATGCCGGCGTGGGCCAGATCGTGATCCGGGTGCCTGCGAATCGCGCGGCCCGCATACGGGTGGCCACGGGCATCGGCCACATCGCGGCTACCGCTGATTTCCGCAGGCAGGATGGCTACTTCGTGACGGGCGACCTCCAGGAGGCTGAAGAGATCATCGACCTGATGGTCTCCGGCGGCATCGGGCAGATCCGGCTGGAGACCGTCGACTGACGCCGCCGCGAGCAGGACACGCACCCACGTGCTGGGCCCGAAGAACACCGGCCCGGACTGGCTCCAGACCGTTGACTGGACTGCGATGCACTACACGCACAGGCGGCGAAAACACATCAGACCCCGCTCCCCAGTTGAGGGAGCGGGGTCCTGTTCGCTTTTCGCTTTATTCAGGTTTCACCCGGTGTGCGGCGATGGCCGCCATGGCCTCCGCTGCGGTGCCCCAACCCTGAATCTCGACCTGCTTCCCCTCCAGTTCCTTATACGCGTGGAAGAAGTACTCGATTTCCTTCAACCGGTGGGGTGCGATGTCGGCCAGCGTCTCGTACTGCGACAGGCGAGGATCATGCACCGGCACGGCGATGATCTTGATGTCCTCGCCCTTCTCGTCCCGCGTCTTGAGGCAACCGATCACCTTGCCCTGAAGCACGCAGCCGGGGAAAGTCGGGATGGTAACAATGACCAGTGCGTCCAGCGGCCTGCCGTCCTCGGCGTGCGTGCCCAGGACGATGCCGTAGTCGGACGGGTAGTGGATCGAGGAGTGCAGCACTCGGTCCAGCCGGATTCGACGCCGGACCGGGTCCCACACATACTTGTTCTGACTGCCGCGGGGGATTTCCACCAGGATGTCGACCACGTTCTGCACTGCGAGCCCTCCTGCTACCCAAATCGCGTCCATCGTTTAGGATTCGCCAGGGCGCAGGGAACATCCTTTCAGGCCCGCAGCGACGTTCCCCCGGTATTTCTCTCAGACCGGACGGGGGGGCTTCGCACCTCCGCCCTCACGGCTGGTAAGCCAGAGAGGCCTGCTCACCACAGCAGCGGAAGCCCCAACGGCAGTCACCCGTGAACACTCCGCAGCTGAGAAGGCGGGACGCCGCCGCAGTCGGATGGCCTGGTTTGCCGGAATCGTCCTCCAGATGCCCGTCAGATGCCCGCAGTGGCAGCCTCAGCGGCGTCCGCCCGGGATTACCCGCAGACGGGCGCGGGGGTGCACCCGGACGCAGCCTGCGAGATAGCCCACCCCTGCGCCGATCAACGCACCGGCCACGTGGAGCACCACGAGCAGCACGATCAGATTGAGCGGTTGCGAGAAGTAGCGAATGGCCACCATCGCGTTGAACAGGCCGCCGTCGATCAAGAGGATGGTCAGCAGAGCCACCTCAAACACCGGCATTCCCAGAGCAAACCCAACCGCAGCACCGGTCACAGTCGCACGCTTGAGCCGCATGCGCACGCCCCCCACCTGCGCTCCGCCGTATGCGGCTGGCCGAAACGTAGCTCACGCAAGGAACCTACGGTGCGCCGTCACCGCAGCGACCCCAGGCGGCACACCGAGGCATGATCAACTGCAACCCCTCCGGGGCCGCACGGGACCTATCGCACGTAGCCCACCCGGGCCCGCCTGAGACCGGTCACACGTAACCCACCCAAGGCCCGCCCGGGACCGGGCGCACGTGGCTCACCCAGGGCCGCCCGAGACCGAGTGCAAGGAACCACCCAGGGCGCCTGAGACTGGTCACCCCTAACCCACCCCGGGACCGCCCGAGAGCAAGCATGGAGCCACCCAGGGCCACCCCAGACCGCGACGTGCAGCGCACACTGAGCGGCCCGCGAACCCACACCCACCTGCGCCTCGCCCCAGTGGCCTGCAAGCGACCCCTTTGGCCTCGCCCTGGGCCGCCTGCACGCGCACCCCGCTGCGGCCTCCCACAGGCTCAGACAGGCACGCGCGCCCGCCGGGGCACGCTCTGTCGCAGGGCGGTGCTCAAGAAGGATATGGGAATCGCAACAGTCCGTAGACCAGTACCCCCGTCACCGAGACGTAGAGCCAAATCGGCCAGGTCAGGCGGCCGATGCGCCGGTGGACGGGAAAGAGGCCGCGCAGCGCCTGGTACAGCGTAATCAGCACCAGCGGAACCTGCACCATCGCCAGGATCAGGTGGCTGAACAAGATCCCCAGGTAGACCGGCCGAAGGGCAGGGGGACCGTCGAAGCTGGAGATTCCCCCCAGCGTGACCCGGGTGACATAGAAAATGAAGAAGAGCGTGGCCAGGCCGGTGGCGGTCAGCATCGCCCGCCGGTGCCACCCCGAGTCGCCCCGGCGGATCGCCCGGATGCCCAGCACGATGAAGACGCCGCTGACCGAGATCAGTGCGGCGTTTACGGTGGGCAACACGGCCAGGATGCGTTCCACGGCGCCTCCCTCCCCCCTTCATACCAGCCCCGGGCCGCGCCACTGGCGGCCTCGGGACCGTACATGTGCCCCGGCACCCAACCCGGTCCGGGTACGACAAGAGCGTGCTCCCCCAGCCCGGGGTCAGACCCGGTTCACGTCCACCACCATCGCCAGGAAGATCACGGTGAGGTACAGCAGCGACCAACCGTAGGTGCGGTACGCCCAGTCCAGTCGGGGCATCTGCTCCCGCAGCAGCCTGACTGACGCCGCCACCATGGCGCAGCCCGACGCCACGGCCGTCACTAAGTACAGGGCCCCCACCCGGCCGGTGAAGTAGAGCGAGACCCCCGCAGGGATCAGGAGCACCGAGTACAGCAGGATCTGCCATTTGGCGGCGCGCTCTCCTTGGACAACGGGGAGCATGGGCACGCCGGCCCGGGCGTAGTCCTCACCCCGGAAGAGCGCCAGGGCCCAGAAGTGGGGCGGCGTCCAGACGAAGACCACCAGGAACATGGCCAGGGCCGCCCAATCCACGGTCCCGGTCACCGCAGCCCATCCTACCAGGGGCGGCACGGCGCCCGCCGCCCCGCCGATGACGATGTTGTGCACGGTAGAGCGCTTCAGCCACATCGTGTAGACCAGCACGTAGAACAGCAGCCCGGCGGCGGCCAGGCAGGCCGTGAGGAGGTTGACCGTAGCCAGGATCAGGAAGCTGAGAACACCGGTGGTCACGCCGAACCAGAGCGCCTGCGCGGGGCTCAGCCGGCCCCCGGGCAGGGGCCGCTTCTGGGTTCGCTTCATCACGGCGTCGATGTCCCGGTCGTACCACATGTTGATCGCGTTGGCCGCACCGCAGGCCATCCCCAGGCCGACCATGGTCACTGTGGTCAGCCCCGGGGGCGGCGGGCCGCCGGCGGCCACCCACATGCCGGCCAGGCCGGTCAGCATGAGCAGCAGGACGATGCGGGGCTTGGTCAGCATCAGGTAGTCCCGGAGCACCTGCCGTGCGGGCCGCTCCCCCGCCAGTGCGGACATGCGGCACTCCCCCTTCACCATCTGTCCCAATTATCGCGCTTGCGCTGCGTATGTGGATGGTTTTGACGCCCCGCGGCGGAATCCTTCCGCTTTCGGCGCCAAAGTAACAAAAATGTTGCCCATCTTTCAAAACCCCGCCGCAGGCGCAGGAATTATTAGACTTGACGGATAATATATCCGCCCGGGACAGGTCTCGACGTCCGAAAGGAGGGACTCCGGTGGTCGCAGAGGGTGCACCCCTGCCCCGCAGCATCCGCATTGGCCTGCTCCTCTCCGTCAGCCTCGTGGTGCTGTCTCTGGCCGGCGTGTTGGCCATTCGGACCGCCATGCGCCAGCTGGCGCTTCCGGTGTTCGGCGAGGTGCCGGATTTTGCCCTGGTAGACCAGGAGGGCCAGCCGTTCACCCGCGCCGACCTGGACGGCCTCATCCACCTGGTCGCCTTCATCTACACCTCCTGCCCTGACATCTGCCCCGCCACCAGTGCCCGGATGGCGGCGTTCCAGGCAGAGCTGGCCAGGGCCGGGCTCACCGACAAGGTTCACCTCCTCTCCATCACCGTCGATCCGGAGTACGACACCCCGGAAAGGCTGACGGCCTACGCCAGGATCTACGGTGCGGACACGTCGTCCTGGCGCTTCCTCACCGGCGAACTGCACGAAGTGCGGTCGCTGGTCGAGGAGGGGTTCCTGGTGGGGATGCAGCAGGTGCCCACAAACGAGCGGGTCCACGCGTTCTACCACCACGATGCGTCGGCGCCTGAGGCGGGTGCGCACCAGGGCCCTGGATCAGCGGCATCAGCAGCGGATGCACACCATGAGCACGGTGCGGAGACGCACACTGCACAATCGCACCATGACCATGGGTCAGGAGCTTCCGCTACAGATGCACACCACAACACCGGGTCTGAGACGCCCGTCGTAGATGCTCACCGCAACACCGGATTCGGGACGCCCGGTGCAGACGCGCTGCACAGCACCGGGACAGAACCGAGCGCGGCAGCTTCACACCATGACCATGGACCAGGAGCGTCCGCTGGGGATGCACCCCCCGGCATCGAGTCGGCCCCGACCGGACACCACGCCGTCACGGGGTCGTCCAAAGCCCAGCAGGCGGCGGACTACCGGGTCGAGCACAGCGGCCGGGTGGCCCTGGTGGACCGGGAGGGGCGGATCCGGGCCTTCCACGACGGCAACCTGCTGAACTCGGAGGACGTGATGGCGCAGATCCGCCAGCTGCTGGCCGGGAGGTGATGCCGTGCTGTGGCCGATGGCCAGGGCCGCCTGGGACGGCCTGCGCCTCCGCTGCCCGGCGTGCCGCAGAGGCTCCATGGCCCGGGGCGCCCTGGGGCTGGCGGAGCGCTGCCCGGCGTGCGGGGTCCCGTTCGAGCCCGAAGAGGGCGACTTCATCGGGGCCATGCTGGTGGCCTACAGCGTCACCGCCGTACTCGTGGTGGCGGGCATCTACCTCACCGCTGCCCTCACCGACCTCGGCCCCCGGGAGCAGCTGCTGATCTGGTGCGGGTTCGGGGCGGCCTTCATCGTGGGCACCTACCGAAATATGAAGGGCGCATGGGTCGGCATCCTCTACGCGATGACGGGGCTGCGGCGTGACGGCCGCTAGCCCCGTCCAGGGTCCTGCGCCAGGCGACGCGTCAGTCGAAGGGGCCGTGGCCAGTGCGGCCCCGTCGCCCGGTCCCGTGTGGAGGCGACCCCGTGCGCAAGAGTGCGTCTCACAATTTCGGGTTGTCAGACTAGTCCTTTTGTACTATGCTTTGGGTGGCCTCTCCTTTCACCACCCTAATCCGACATACAACTTTGATGGTATGCGGGGGGCGATTGACTCGTGGGTAAGCGGACCAGGTTGAGCGGTGCGGCACAAGTCGTGGTCGCCCTGCTGGCCGGCAGCCTGCTGGCGGGGTGCAGCACCCTGCCCCAGACGCCGCTGGACCCCAGGGGACCGGTGGCCCAGACCCAGACGGGGCTGCTGCTCTACACCCTGTACGTGGCCATCGGCATCGGCGTCTCGGTGACGGCAGCCTTGCTGTACACCATCTTCCGCTTCCGGGCCCGGCCCGGCCAGACCGGCGTGCCGCGACAGATCCGAGGCAACCACAGGCTCGAGGTCATCTGGACCCTCATCCCCATCCTCATCCTCATCTCCGTCGCCTTCCCCACCGTCGAGGCTGCCTTCTCCACTTCCACGCCGCCCGATGGGTCGCTGACCGTCCGGGCTACCGGCTACCGCTGGTGGTTCGCCTTCGAGTACCCCGGTCTGGGTATCGTGACCGCCAACGAACTGCGCATCCCCACCGGGCAGCCCATCCGCCTGGAGATCACGTCGAACGACGTCATCCACTCCTTCTGGGTGCCGAAGCTCGCCGGCAAGACCGACATGATCCCCGGGCGGGTGAACGTGTCCTGGATGCAGGCGGACGAGCCGGGCGTCTACTTCGGCCAGTGCGCGGAGTTCTGCGGTGACTCCCACGCCAACATGCGCTTCCGGGTCGTGGCCATGCCCCCGGCCGATTTCGACGCATGGGTGAAGGAACGGCAGGCCATGAAAGAAGGCCCCGGGGAGCTTTCTGCCGTCGCCGCGAGGGGCAAGGAACTCTTCGAATCGCCGGCGCCGGGCGGCAACTGCCTCTCCTGCCACGCCGTGGACGGGACCGCCGCCCAGGGAACCGTGGGCCCGAACCTGACCGACGTGGGCCAGCGCTCCACCATCGCCGCCGGCATCCTGCCCAACGACTATGAAAACTTGAAAGCCTGGGTGAAGAACCCCGCAGACTTCAAGCCGGGCACCACCATGCCCTCTCACGCCCGGCTCTCCGAACAGGACCTGGATGCCATCGTGCAGTACCTGCAGAGCCTCAGGTGACAGCATCCCAGGGCAGTCGTTCCGCGCGCCGGCGAGCCCACCCATGAAACATGCCCGGTGCGCGCCGGGAACCGCCTGGCGGGGAAGCGGGCCCCGGCCCGCCGGCAGCCGGAACCGTCATACTCCTGCGTGAAACGGAGGTTCTGACCGCATGGCGACCGCTGCGAAGACGCTGGGGGTCATCCCCCGCCCCACCGCCCAGACCGGCTTCTGGTCGTGGGTAGCGACCGTCGACCACAAGCGGATCGGCATCCTGTACGGCGTCACGGGCTTCTTCTTCTTCCTGGTGGGCGGCATCGAGGCGTGGATCATGCGCCTGCAGCTCGCCCGGCCGGGGCTCGAAGTCGTCACCGCCAAAACCTTCAACGCGCTCTTCACCATGCACGCCACCACGATGATCTTCCTCGGGGTCACGCCGCTGCTTTCCGCCTTCATGAACTACCTGCTTCCCCTGCTCATCGGTGCGCGCGACGTGGCCTTCCCCCGACTGAACGCCTTCTCCTACTGGATTTACCTCTTCGGCGGCATCTTCATCAACGCAGGCTGGCTGATGGGCACCGCCCGGGGCGCCGTGCCCGACGTCGGCTGGTTCGGCTATGCGAACCTCACGTCGGTGCAGTACACCAGCGGCCTCGGTTCCGACTTCTGGACCCTCGGTCTCCTGCTGCTCGGCGTGGGCACGCTGGTCACCGGTTTCAACTTCATCGTGACCATCCTGAACATGCGGGCGCCGGGCATGAGCCTGATGAAGATGCCCGTCTTCGTCTGGACCACGCTGGTTACCTCGGCCATCATCATCTTCGCCTTCCCGTCGATCACCGTGGCGCTGATCATGCTCATGTTTGACCGGGCGTTCGCCGCCAACTTCTTCGAGGTGGCCGAGGGCGGCAGTGTGCTGCTTTACCAGCACCTGTTCTGGGTGTTCGGCCACCCCGAGGTCTACATCCTGATCCTGCCGGCGATGGGCATCATCTCCGAGGTGCTGCCCGTCCACGCCCGCAAGATGCTCTTCGGCTACTCCGTGATGGTCTTCTCCACCGCCCTCATCGGCTTCATGGGCTTCACCGTGTGGAGCCACCACATGTTCACGGTGGGCATGGGGCCGGTGGTCAACTCCATCTTCGCCCTCACCACCATGGCCATCGCGGTACCCACGGGCGTGAAGATCTTCAACTGGCTCAGCACCATGTGGGGCGGCCAGGTGCGCTTCACCACCCCCATGCTCTACGCCATCGGCTTCCTCGCCAGCTTCACCATCGGCGGCCTCTCGGGCTTCATGCACGCCGTCGCCCCGTCCAACACCCAGCAGCACGACACCTACTTCGTCGTGGCGCACTTCCACTACGTGCTGATCGGCGGCACGCTCTTCGCCATCCTGAGCGGCATCCACCACTGGTTCCCGAAGGTCTTCGGCCGGATGCTGGATGAGCGGCTGGGGCGCTGGAGCTTCGGGCTCATCTTCACCGGCTTCCACACGTTCGCCTTCCCCTTCCATTTCCTCGGCCTGATGGGGATGCCCCGGCGGATCTACACCTACGCCCCGGGAATGGGCTGGGAGTTCTGGAACCTGGTCTCCACCATCGGCGTGTTCATCCTGGCCGCCGGCATCCTGGTGCTCGTCACCAACTTCATCATGACGATGCGCAAGCCCATGGACGCCCCCGCCGACCCGTGGGACGGCCGCACGCTGGAATGGACCCTTCCCTCCCCGCCGCCGGTGTACAACTTCGCCGTGATTCCCGAGGTCCGGCTGCGGGACGCCTTCTGGTTCCACAAACACCCGGAGACGGATGAGCCGGCGCTGGTGTACGACCCGCAGGCGGCGGGCCCCATCCACCTGCCCGGTCCGTCGCTGATGCCGCTGCTGCTCGCGCTCGGGCCCACGGTGGCGGCAACCGGAGTGCTCTTCCTCCGCATGCGGGAGGCGTACGCCGTGCCGGTGATCGTGGCCGGGTTCGTGATCGCGCTGCTGGCCATCTGGGGATGGGCCTTCGAGGGCGAAGGCGGCACCCTGATCGAAGCGGGGGAGGAAAGCTGAGATGGCGCACTACGGCCACGCCAAGAGCAGTCCCGCCCACGGCGGGGCGCACCACGCCCACCCGACCAACACGGGCATCGACAACCGCAAGCTGGGCTTCTGGCTCTTCATCTCGTCGGAGTCGATCTTCTTCGCCTGCCTGCTGGTGGGTTACCTCGTCTACCGGGGGGGCTACGATCCGGGCATCGGGCCCCGGGACCTCTTCAACATCGAGCTCACCACCGTTTCCACCTTCGTGCTGCTCATGTCGTCACTGGCGATGGTGCTGGGCGTGAACGCCGCCCAGCGGAACCAGGCTCGCCAGGCCATGGGCTGGGTGCTCCTCACGGCCCTGATGGGCCTCACCTTCCTGAGCTTCCAGGCCTACGAGTTCACCCACTTCTACCACGCGGGGCTCAGCCTCTCGTCCAGCCTCTTCGGGACGGCCTTCTACACCCTCACCGGCTTCCACGGCGCCCACGTGGCCGTGGGCGTGATCTGGCTGCTCACGCTGCTCTTCTACGGTCGGCGCGGCGGACTGGGAGCCGACAAGGCGGACGACGTTGAGGTGGCCGGCCTCTACTGGCACTTCGTCGACATCGTCTGGATCGTGCTCTTCACCGTGGTCTACCTGGTCGAGTTCGTCCAGTGAGGGGAGGGAAGGTCGTGCGATCCGGTCTATCTGCCGGCCAGCAGGCCAAGGTCACCCCCCTGCGGCGGAATCACCCCACCGCCCGCACCTTCGTGGCCGTGGGCGCCGTGCTGGCGGTGATCACGGCTGCCGAGTTCCTCATCCTCTACGTTCAGGGCATGTCCACCTTGGTGGTGACCGTCCTGGCCCTGCTCTCGTTCGCCAAGTTCGCCCTGGTGGCCGGGTACTTCATGCACCTGCGCTTTGACGCCCGCCTCCTGACGGCGGTCTTCGCCGTGGGCATCACCCTGGCCCTGCTCATCACGGTCGCCCTGAAGTTCATCAACCTGGCCTAAAGAAAGCGGGCGGGGTGCGGGAGCCCCGCCCGAGTCGCATGGATGCGCCCGCATCCCGGGCCCGCCGTGCCACTTGGCCAGACGCACATGGCAACCCGTACGGGATACAGGGTGCCAGGGGCCGGCCAAACGTACGTGACGACCCGTACGGGTCACGGGGGACCAGGGGCCGGCCAAACCCACGTGGCAACCCGTACGGGTCACGGGGGGCCAGGAGCCGGCCAGGCGCACGTGGCAACCCCTACAGGGCACGGGGTCCGGTGGCTGGCCAAACGCATGCGGCCGTCCGTACAGCGCACGGCTTGCCGGCAGCGGATGGCCAGACGTGCGCGCCACGTCCGTGCGGCGAACGGCTGGGCAGTGGCTGAACCGCAAAGCGAGGTGTCCATATGCGTCCATCCCTCTGGGACCATCGCTTCGAGGAACTCTGGTACCCCGACCTGCTCGCCTGGACCATCCTGCTCAACGCCGCCTACCTCCTGCTGGTCAACCTCTGGCGCCGGGCGTACCGGTGGGGGCCGCCGGTGCCGGTTTGGAAGCAGGTCCTCTTCTCCCTCGGCCTCTGGACGGTCTACCTGAGCGAGGGAACCCCCATCCACATCCTCTCGGAGCGCTACCTCTTCAGCGTGCACATGCTCCAGCACACCCTGCTCACCATGGTCATGCCGCCGCTGCTCCTGCTGGGCACGCCCGAGTGGGCCCTGCTCCCCCTCCTCCGGGTCCGTCCGGTGCAGGCGGTCCTGCGCGTCCTGGTCCATCCGGCACCGGCCCTCCTGCTTTTCAACCTCATCTACTCCTTCTGGCACCTGCCCGTCGCCTACCAGACGATCCTGCTCTACCGCTGGTTCCACGTCGTGCAGCATGCCATCCTGGTGTTCACCGCCACGCTCATGTGGTGGCCGGTCTGTTCACCCACCCGGGCGCTGCCCCGCCTTTCGGAACCCGCTCAGATGGTCTATCTGTTCCTGGCGGCCCTGACCCAGATCGCGGCGTTCGCCGTGATCACGTTTTCGGACGTGGTGCTCTACCCCTTCTACGAGCAGGCCCCCCGCATCTTCGGGCTGGACGCCATGGCCGACCAGCAGCTGGCCGGTGCCGTCATGCACCTGAGCGGCAGCATCATCTTCACCTTCGCCTGGGTCATCATCTTCTTCCGCTGGGTCTCCCGGGAGGAGCGGCACGCCGTCCCCGACCCCGCATCCCCAGACCGGGCGGCGGTGTGAGCTGAAGCCGGCTTGCTTTCGGAACGTACGAGATGCCTCGCCACGCGATTGAACTGTACATAGTTCTCGCAATCGCAGAACCATTTGACCTACAGCATCGTCTCATTAGTGCCACGCATGGCCATGCTGCGGCTCCCCAGGAGGTCGTGCAAGGGCCTGTCTGGACTTCTGCGCGCAGGAGGTTCCGCACGGATGACCACGCATTCGAGGTACCGGTTTGAACAGTTCTCCGCCAGTCGGCGCATCGGGGCCCTGGTGCCGGCTCCGGACGGCGAGTCGCTACTTTTCGTCAGTGACATCAGCGGACAGTTCAACCTCTGGCAGGTCTCGAGCCAGGGGGGGTGGCCCCGGCAGCTCACCCTGTTCACGGAGGAAGCCGTCCGCCAGGCTGTCTTCAACCGTGACGGCTCCCGCATCGCCTTCATCGCGGATCACCACGGCGACGAGAAGTACCAGATCTACCTGATGGACGCGGTGGGCGGCTGGCCGGAGAGAATCACCGACCGGCCCGACGCGCAGTACCAGGTGGCGTGCTTCTCGCCCTGTGGCCGTTACGTGGCCTTCTCGGGCAACGCCACCCGCCCCCAGGACGTGGACATCTACATCTACGACCTGGAGACGAAGAAGACCCGGCAGGTTACGCCCGGCGGGGGGCTGCGGTACGCGTTCAGCTTCTCGCCGGACGGCACCCGGCTCCTGGCCGTCCAGTTCTACGGCAATGCCGATCAGGATCTGCTGCTGATCGACGTCGCCAGCGGCGAGATTCGGAACCTCACCGCCCGTGAGGGCCGGGAGGCGACCTGCCTGCCGGGCCCGTGGCTGAAGGACGGATCCGGCTTCTACTTCCTCACCAACGACGGGCGGGAGTTCCAGGCCATCGCCTTCTACGACCTGGCAGCCCACCGCTGGTCCTACGCCGTCACCGCCGACTGGGACATCGAGGGGTGTGCGCTGAACGGAGACCAGCGCCTGATGGCCTACACGGTGAACGAGGCCGGCCGCTCCGTGCTGCATGTGATCGAGCGGGAGAGCGGCCGCCGCCTCGACCTGCCCGCGCTGCCCGTGGGCGTGATCATGGACCTGAAGTTTGCACCGCAGGACAGCCGGAACCGCCTCTTCCTCCAGATGGCCAGCTACAAGGAGGCCACCACCATCTACGTGCTTGACCTCGAAGCGGGCGCCCTCACCCGTGTCACCGAGTCGATGCTGGGCAACATCCCCGAGGAGGTCTTCGTCGCCCCTGAACTGATCTACATCGACTCCTTCGACGGCCTGCGCATCCCCGCGTGGCTCTACCGGCCCCACGGCATCGAGCCGGAGATGAAGGTGCCGGCGCTGCTCTCCATCCACGGCGGACCGGAGTCGCAGGAGCAGCCGGCGTACAACTACGGCGGCTTCTACCAGTACCTGCTCAGCCAGGGCATCGCGATTCTGGCGCCGAACATCCGCGGCTCCACCGGCTTCGGCATCGACTACCAGAAGCGCATCTACCGGGACTGGGGCGGTGCGGAACTCAAGGACATCGAGGCCTGCAACCGCTACCTCCGCTCGCTGGACTGGATCGACGGCGACCGCATCGGCATCTGGGGCGGCTCCTTCGGCGGCTTCGCCACCCTCTCCGCCGCCACCCGGCTGCCCGACCTGTGGGCCTGCGCCTGCGACTTCTGCGGGCCGGCCAACCTGGTGACCTTCGTCCAGTCCGTGCCACCCCACTGGAAGCCGATGATGAAGGCCTGGGTAGGCGACGCCGAGGATGACCGGGAGTTCCTGATGGAGCGCTCTCCCATCACCTACGTGGACCAGCTGAAGTGCCCGCTGATGGTGGTGCAGGGCGCCATGGACCCGCGGGTGGTGAAGGCGGAGTCGGACCAGATGGTGGAGCGGCTCCGCGCCCGCGGCCGGGAGGTGGAATACCTGGTCTTCGAGGACGAGGGCCACGGCTTCACCAAGCGGCACAACCAGCTCAAGGGCTACGGTGCGATGGCGGACTTCCTGGTCCGGCACCTGGTCAGGTGAGAGGAACAGCATGAAGGCGAAGGCCGGGAGGCCGTGCACCGCACGTCCCCCGGCCTCTGTCGTTCTCGCACGCGCTCCGAACGCTTCCGGCGGGAGCGCCACGCCCCGTGGTCACGCACGCCCGCCCCTCAAGGTTCCGCCTCCCAGGCCAGCCTCATCCGCCCCGTGGTGCAGCCTGGCCGCGCGCTGGCCCTACCCCGCCAGGAGCACGCTGTTGGCCAGCAGGTACTGCGCGGCGAAATAGGTGCTCATCACGCCCAGGTCCGCCCGGGGCAGCGGGCGCACGAACCGGTTCCAGGCGAGGATCGCGTCCGAGAGGTAGAAGAGCAGAGCACCGGCCACCATGGCGGGCGACCGGGTGCCCGCTGCGGCCAGCACCATGAGGGAGATCGCGCCGATGTAGAGGCCGACGGGCAGCAGCATGCGCCTGCCCCCGTTCCGGAGCACGCCGGGGCGCAACCGGCGGAAGAAGAGCACACCCGCCACGAGCAGCGCCGCGGCGAGCAGGGCGTCCGGCACGCGCGCCAGGCCCGCCAGCCCAGCCACCGCCCCGCCCGTCTCCGCAGACGCCGACAGCGCCGCCTCACGCGCCAGCGGTGCGCCCTGCCCCAGCGACCACCACCCGAAGGCGGCGATATAACACAGGTGTGCGGCAAAGAACGAGGCAAGCCCCGCCAGGAAGCGGTTCCGGGGCAGGACCAGGAAGATGTCGCCCGCCACCGAGAACAGAAGCCCCGCCAGCACCAACGCGCCATAGGGCCCGGCCCCGGAAAGCCCCCCGGCCGCCAGGGCGATGATCAGGAACATCGTTCCCGGCTTGAACACGTAACGCCAGCGGCGCGCACCCATCCAGATGGCCAGCAGGTCTCCGAAGCCCAGGAGGGCGATGGCGACCGTCAGCAGCCTCCACACGGATCTCACCCCCGGAGAATGATTATACCACTAAATTCATAATCATCACTCCATAAAACGAATCGCACGCAAAGAAGGATGGCCCCCGGGGCAGGGGGCCATTTCGGCTAATGCTGCTTCTCCTGATCCTGCAGCTCCCGCTCCGTAGGGTGGGCCGGAGCCGTTGACAGGCCCGACTGGGTGATAATCACCCGTGCGACCACCGTGACCGGGGCCCTCTGCCATTCCTCGAGCCAGCGGTGGTGCAGGTTCTTGAAGTACGTCGGGAAGGCGAGCTGCGCCATCTTGCCGAAGCCCACCGGGTCGGTGCCGCTCTCCTGCAGTGTGGCGATGAAACGCTCCACCCGCACCCGCAGGTCGTCAGCCATGGCCTCCTCCAGGACCCGCCGGGACTCGGGCGCCTCCACCTTCCCCAACCCGCACTGCGAGCGGACGAGGTTGAGCTGGCCGGTCACCTCCACCCGGAACGCCACCTGGTTGTCCCGCCTCTCGGGGCGGATGCGCACCTTGCCGGAAAGCACGGCCGCCGAGAAGGTACACTTGTCGGAGTCCGGGCACGGCGCCGAGAGGGTGGCGCCGGCCGGGTGCCCC
>Ga0134100_1002470_pt1 | contig 14461 bp, 15 predicted proteins | sample 11_taG_2_FD_94444 | JGI IMG/M metagenome (GOLD analysis project Ga0134100, IMG submission 94444) | Switchgrass degrading microbial communities from high solid loading bioreactors in New Hampshire, USA - 11_42_5_180_A3 metaG | ecosystem: Engineered > Bioreactor > Semi-continuous > Anaerobic >...
CTTAGCAAAGTCCTCCCAGTGCCGCTGCTGCTCTACAGTTAAGCTCCCGGTCCCTTTACACAACGGGCAAACGTTATCCAGAGCAGCGAGTATTGCTCTTCGAATAAACTCCGACCTATTTGGCACGCCTTCCATGGCTCTGGCCAATTCCTCATCTACCTTGAACGTTATGATCTCCTGTTTTGACCGTCTCGCCAATTTCTGATCCCCTCCAACAACAGGCGACCTGCTCTAACTCTCCAGCTTGTACCTCTGCGGTCTTGCTCTTGTGGCCGATCCATCGCCAAGCCAGCCCAGTTGCATATGCGAAAGCTGTAATAAGGATAATGACCGGGCCGGTCGGCAAGTCATAGGTGTAACTGACTCCCAGCCCAGTGGTAGTAAAGATCATACACAGCAGCGCTGCGGCGACCATCATGGATTTCATCGACCGGCAGAACAGACCGGCTATCGCAGCCGGCAGGGTTAGCAGCGCCACCACCATAACTATGCCGACAATACCCACCATCAACACTACAGTAAGGGCAGCCAGACAGAGCATAAGCATGGAGTAGAACCCCACGCGCAGTCCTCGCACAGTAGCGAACTCCCTATCAAATACAACTGCGCCGAATTGGTTGTAAAACACGGCTGCCACCGCCAGTATCACGATGTCTAGACCCACGATGAGCCACAGCTCTTGCCTTGACATGATCAGTATGTTGCCAAAAAGGTAACTCATCGGATCTACATATCCTGGCGTCTTGGCCAAGAACAAGACTCCTGCAGCCATTCCAACCGACCAGAGTGCACCTAGCACAGTATCCTCTCTTTCGCGGGCGTAAAGGCTGACAATACCTACCACTAAAGCAGCAACCAACGCAGATGCCAAAGCGCCGTGAATTGGCTGAATGAAACTAAGGCCATGAGCACGATTGAGGTACAGCGCTAGGCCAATTCCTCCTAACACAGCATGTGATATCGCCCCTGCGATATAGCTAATGCGCTGGACCACCACATATGTGCCAACCACGCCAAACGCCATACTGGACAGAATACCCGCGATCAATGCATATCTCAAGAACGAAATCTCCGGATTCAACAGTGCAGCAATAAACTCAGGCATTGCCACTCACCTCTTCAATTACACGGTCGTGGCGAACCAGCCTGGTCTCTTTGCCATAGATCCGATCAATTGTCTCAGCCGACACTTCGCCGGTAGGATGGACAGCCACAGTCCGATTGACGCAAACGACCTTAGTCACAACTTGGGGAACAAACCACACCTCGTGTGATACCATGACTATCGTTATCTCCTGCTTGAGGCATTCCAAAATGGCCATTATCTCCTCTCTAGCCACTGGATCTACATTCGCAGTCGGCTCATCGAGAAGGAGCAAGTCCGGCTCTCCTGCGAGCGCTCGTGCGATGAGAACTCTTTGCTTCTGCCCGCCAGAGAGGTCTGCGAACTGTTTATCAGCTAACTCCAGAATTCCAAGCCGCTCTAGTGCTCGCTCAACAGCAGCAAAGTCGCCTTTTTCGTAACCTCCAATGTGATTGGCCGTTAGACGCCCCATTAAGACGACATCTCTGACTGTCACAGGGACCAATGGGTCGTGGCTAGACAACTGCGCCACATACCCCGTACGGTGTCGGGCTCGCTCCGGAGGCAGGCCAAAAACTCGCACCACTCCTGATCGTGGTTTGAGCAGCCCGACCATGAGCTTAAGCAGAGTCGTCTTTCCACCGCCATTTGGGCCAATCACATAAACAAACTCGCCTTCCTGAACTGTCAGGCTCGCATTAACTATGACTGGCGCTCTATTATATGAAAAGCTAACCCTTTCCAACTCAATAGCATTACCGGCCACTACAGCACCCTCCCGCTCCGATACTTTCTCAACAACCTTGCCTACTACTCCATCGACTGTGCTAACTGGTCTGCGATTGCCCAAAGATTGGCCAGGACATCCTTTTTAAGCGGATCGATGCTGACAATGGATGCGCCGATTGATTCTGCTATCAGTCTTGCGCTAGAATCGTCAAACTGCGGTTGAACAAATACGGTGCGAATTCCGTTTGATTTCGCCCAGGTGATGATATTCGCCAAAGCTCTAGCTCCCGGGCTCTTGCCCTCTACCTCGATCGACACTTCAATTAGTCCATATTCAGCGGCAAAGTGGCCTAGCGATGAATGATAGGTGAGAAACTCTCGACCTGCGAACGGGTGGAGCCGTTGGCGTATCGCAGCATCGAGTTGTTGGATCTCAAGACAGAGTTTCTCTAGGTACTGTTCGTATTCGGCAGAATGTGCTGTGTCTCGGACAGTGAGTGTGCCGGCAATCTCGCGGGCCATCCTTTCCAAGTGCTTAAGCGACAGCCATACATGCGGATCCTCATGGGAGTGCTCCTCATCGTGAATCTCTCTACCGATTCCTGCGACTGAAACTATAGCCAGACCCGAGTCCTGGTTCTGGACTTTGCCCAACATCCGCTGCTCGAAGGGGAGATCGAGACTGAAGTATATGTCAGCTCCTGCCAAACTGGCTACCTGTCTAGGACTCGGCTCAAAAGTATGAGGATCCTGGCCGGATATCAGCAGCGTTGAAACTGACACATACGGCCCGCCAACGCGTTCGACTATATAGGCTAGCGGCGGAATGCCGACCGAGACTTTTATGGGTTCGTCCACGCTACGAACTGGCAAGCGTGAGGAAGCATTGAACAAAGCCGTTATTATTACAGCGACTATGGCTAACCTCCACAAACGGGCTAACCGGATTCTCATACGTGACCCTCCAAATACCCAAATCCGCGCTTATGATAATACTATGTATTACCAAAGTCAAGGTAAATCCTTCACAGGAAAGCAAGTTTGGCGAAATGTCATCAGAATCAGACAAAGAGAGTCGAAGAAACTCCGGCAGGAATTCTATTTCCAAGTTGTGTTAGGTCTTGTTTCGGACTGTAACCACCGAATGCCGTGTGTGTAAGCACTCTGAGGATCAACCACCAATTACTGAGTCACATAGTTGGTGGTACAACGGGAGTTACTGGGTCTGCGTTTGCGGTGCCACCTGCAGCAGTGGGTATGCTCCTACGTCGATAGATCAGTAGAACTCCTGTAACTACTGAGATCTGGGAGGTGAGATTTTGTAGTCAAGTTAGATAGGCTGGCGGTAATCTTGGTGCTCATTGTCACTGTGATGGTTGGTCTATACTCGACGTGTGATGCACATGATGAAGCCACTTTCGTGTAGTCCAATGCGTTCTTCACCTTACCGCTAGCCTCAGCTGGCGGATTGCCAATTCCCGAAAGTCTGAAGACCAGAGAGACAGCTTCACCTGTGTCATCAATGTCCTTGGCGGCGGTTCTCTGATTGGAGGCGTGGACTGCTGATGGGGCTGACCAATTCCGCAATGCGGCAAGAGCAGAAGGAGTCAGTACATATGCCTCCTCTGTCACTGCGATGCTCCGCTAATCTTTCGAGTTCAGCCCATCGGCCCCAGACTCGGTGGCAAACGGTGGGTAGACGTCTCTCGATCCCCTCGCAGGCATACAAAAGACCGCCTAAATCCCAGCTAAGCAAGATTCAGGCGGTTTAATTCATGAGGATGGTGCCGAAGGCGGGAGTTGAACCCGCACGGCCGTTAATGGCCACTAGACCCTGAATGCCGTTCAGGGTTTGTCACTCAGAGCTGACTTGTATTGGATTTTTCTTTTGTATCAAGGGTTTGAGGGCTTTTCCATTGTCAGGAAAAGCTCATTTTTGTCACCCTTTATCAGGCTGTTTTGCACCAAAATTCCACCATGGTGGTGGGAGAATCTGGGAAAATCACTAGACAATGCGCCGTTCGGTGGAATAATTAACAGGGGTTTTTGGTGGAATCGGAGTCACTAGATTTTTGGCCCTTTATGATACAAAATACGGAAAAATACGAGCAGAAATATAGTGATTGGTGGAAGCAGTTCTCCTCATCTGTTTCGTTATGAGCCGTTCCCAATTCATACCTCAAAGCGAGTTAAAGAACGCCGGGATCACGACAAGAAACTCGCCAACCTATCGCGACAGGTAGAAGAGCTCGCCATAGCGTGCTGGCGAGGTCGTTTTCCATCCTTTGCTATCCCTTTGGGCGACAATTGGGCGGCAGAAAGGGCGGGCTGAGAATCTGGTGAGTATCAGATTCATTAACGTCTATCACTTCTCTTGTCGCCAGCCGCTACTCCTCAGGAGATAACCGAATTCAAGATAGCTTCGGCTCCCAAGGTAATGGATAAGGCTTTCGGCTCGTTCAACTGCCTCGAGATCGGCACTCTGGAGCGCGGTCTTCAGAATAGCCCGCGCCTTTTCCCGTAAGTAGTAGACGCTCCACCCCTCCCGACGCCCCGTGGCAATAGACTCGAGACATTATGTGGCTTCTCTTGATATCTTCGAGACAATGGTAGTGAGCTTCTCCACCCACCGCCAGTCTCCCATGCAGTGTAAATCATATCCATATACAGCCCGAATTGCAGACGAAGCAATTGGCATTGTTCCTGGTTCTCCCGCAAATCGTCTTCGTCCCCTATAACTTCAGGGCTTCAGGTTTTCATTTCAATCCCACTATGGTGCGATTAGAACTGATCCCTCAAACAGATCATAGTTACATTTACTGGGTTTCAATCCCACTATGGTGCGATTAGAACATGTTGGCAACATCACCACCGTTCCGGCCATCCTTATGTTTCAATCCCACTATGGTGCGATTAGAACCATATCCAACCTCAAAAACTGGATGGAAATCATCCGTTTCAATCCCACTATGGTGCGATTAGAACGTCGAGAGCTCTCAGGTGGCTTTATCTCAATCAGCCGCAGTTTCAATCCCACTATGGTGCGATTAGAACTGTGGACGTTCATTCACGACAAGAACGGCAAGCCAAGTTTCAATCCCACTATGGTGCGATTAGAACGCAGGGATTCACAAGGCTTCTGCTCTTCACAGAAACGTTTCAATCCCACTATGGTGCGATTAGAACAAGTGTAGCTGGAATAGTCACAATCCTCTCGCCAACAGGTTTCAATCCCACTATGGTGCGATTAGAACGATGATGCAACCGAGAAACATGAATGTCGTGATCGGGTTTCAATCCCACTATGGTGCGATTAGAACCATGACCACGGGTGCGCAACCCACACCCAGTTTCAGGTTTCAATCCCACTATGGTGCGATTAGAACCGAAGCAGGGGATCTAGTCAAGAGGTAGCCCCCCCCCGTTTCAATCCCACTATGGTGCGATTAGAACTCCGTTACATTGCCGGCAATGTAACAGCCGGATTCGGGTTTCAATCCCACTATGGTGCGATTAGAACCTGGATAGCTACTCTCTGGAGGATTGGAAACTCCTCCGTTTCAATCCCACTATGGTGCGATTAGAACATTCATACTGTCTGTATCGTTCTGACTGAAGCACATAGTTTCAATCCCACTATGGTGCGATTAGAACCCCCGCACCCATCGCACCTATCGAGCGCAGTGATGGTTTCAATCCCACTATGGTGCGATTAGAACTCCGAGAACCCACTCTTTTTCCTGCCAAGGCCGCTCGTGTTTCAATCCCACTATGGTGCGATTAGAACTGCCCCCGTCACTCTGCAGTTTGGGGCTACGACGGAGTTTCAATCCCACTATGGTGCGATTAGAACGCTCGACGTTCTTGGGTGTAAGATGGATTCCATTGGGTTTCAATCCCACTATGGTGCGATTAGAACGTTCTCGGATTTCCCTTCTGCCGTGAAAATGATAATGTTTCAATCCCACTATGGTGCGATTAGAACCCTCTCGCCCGGGCTTGTGACCGGGCCGTACATTACGTTTCAATCCCACTATGGTGCGATTAGAACCGCAAGGTCGGCGACGCGTGGGAGTGGCTTGAGCTGTTTCAATCCCACTATGGTGCGATTAGAACTACACCTTCTCGCCGTCGTTATCATAGACGACGATGGTTTCAATCCCACTATGGTGCGATTAGAACGACAGCTATTATGCCGGGTGGAGCCTAGTCAAAGCAGTTTCAATCCCACTATGGTGCGATTAGAACTCAGTGTCGTGATCAGCTGAAGCTGTGCGAGGGAATATGTTTCAATCCCACTATGGTGCGATTAGAACAGTGCCGCATGTTCAAGGGCGCATCCTGTCGGCGAGTTTCAATCCCACTATGGTGCGATTAGAACGCCTGGAAATAGAGCTTCGCAAGCTCGGCATAAGACGCGTTTCAATCCCACTATGGTGCGATTAGAACTAAAATCAGTGTATCTGACGCTCTACCTCTGTGTGGTTTCAATCCCACTATGGTGCGATTAGAACTAGGAATCGGGGCCAACGCTCTCGCCAATGTGGGATAAAGTTTCAATCCCACTATGGTGCGATTAGAACCCTCACGCTCCTCCGCGTACCTCTCGACGAAGGCCGTTTCAATCCCACTATGGTGCGATTAGAACGAAGAACAGCTTGTCCACAGACATGAACGCTTCTTCGTTTCAATCCCACTATGGTGCGATTAGAACTTTTCCCAAGTAAGTGCATAGAAGTGGTATTCTCCGTTTCAATCCCACTATGGTGCGATTAGAACTGGTGTGAAGCCACTGGTGGTCGATATGTGTACCTGTTTCAATCCCACTATGGTGCGATTAGAACCCTCCCTCCTTCTTCATTTCTCTCGCTATCAGCTCGGTTTCAATCCCACTATGGTGCGATTAGAACTAACCCCAAAGGGTAGTTTTTTCAAGGCTTTCAGGGAGCTAGCCTGCTGTCGATCCCCGATACTAGGATTTGCCCAGGAGATCGACGGCAGCCCTCACGACCCTCAACCCCACATAACATAAGGATCCTTTCCCATATCGCTTTCCATTAACATCCAGAACAAGTTAGAGACTTCATCCATCGACTGCAATTATAACATAGCACATTTGAGATTTACAGACCCCTTAACGGATATTACCAGTTTCCACGAGTTTATGACCCGCGGGCTTGTCCTTGACGGATATATCCCCCAGAATCCGGAACATGCCAAAACCTTGACTATTTCTTTCCCCGAGGCCCGCTTCATAAGCCAGACGAAATAGACCCTCTTCCCCCTCCATCTCAAACCGCCCCTCGTACCCCCTAACTTGCATACCCTGCACCAGAATAAGCCTGGACCTCCACTCACCCTCTCTCTCAAACCTCATCCCCTCACCAGCAGGCAGTCCTACCGCCAAGGCTTTGCGCCTGAGGTTGAGCTCCACAACCCTCCAGAAGTCCGGTTCATCAGGCGACAAAAACCTCTTATGTAGCTTTTCATCTCTGCGCATCCCGGTAGAAGCTACCACCGGAGATAGAGTCTCGCACAGGACATGACCCGGAAACTCAGGAGGCGGCTCTACTTCCACCTTTTCTACCTCCAGGCACACGGTCCCTAAAATTGCTTTCCTTTCTTCCAGCAGACCTGCAGCCAAGGCCTCGATTGTCATAGAAATGGGCGATGAAACCCACCAGTGGATAGGAGGCATACAACTTAATCCTTCAGGAACACCTCGGGCACAGCTGGGATACAATTTGGAAAACGTCAGCATCTTGTAGCTGTGAGCACTAACAGTAAAACCCTGGTTATGGAGGAAATTACCAAGTTCCGGGTTGCTCTTTGCGATAACCCTGTATAAGAACCCATGCAAAAGGTGCTGGTAGTTCCAGGGAAGGATAACTGGATGCTCAGAATAAAACACTATATGAAGACGCATATCCTGATTTCTCCCCTTTTTGATGTGGAAATGACATGTGAAAGCTTGAAACACAGCATCCCCTACTCCAGGAATTGTCCCGTCGGCATTTTTTGCTGACCTATTACTTCCTTTCGCAGGTATTTCTTATGAGGAACACAGTAAACGTAAATGCTATCATGGGCGGGATCGATTATTCTTCGCAATCCCAGCTTTACGCGCTCCAGCTGTGCTTCTGTCAACTCCCCTTCAAAGGCACTGTTCTGTACCCAATGCAAAAAGCGCCGTAAATACTGGCAAATCTTTGCTACCCGTTCCTGTTCCACATCGTATACGACCATAACATACATCTCTCTCACCACCAGGCTCTTAGCGCTCTATAGGACTCTATATCTAAAAGGTGGCGGATGAGCTTATACGCTTCAAGGCGTATAAGCTGGCGGTAAGATATGTTACGTTTAAGACGCCGGTGGTAAACTGTGGTCTGAAGACTTTCTTCCATTTCCCGGACCACTTTCTTGCGCGCTTCTTCTTTCAGGTAAATCCCCTGAGCCTCGCCAATACCCAAAAAGTCTTTTTCGTCAATAATACCTTTGTTTAACAACCGAAACAAAATACGGTCTCCAATTAGGGGTTTAAAAATCTCCGCGATATCCAGCGCCAGAGAAAAGCGCCGCTGCGACGGCTCGTGAAGATAACTGATCGTAGGGTTGAGCTGCGTCACGTATATCTCTGAAAGAGTGGCTGTATAGATAAGTGTGTTAAGAAAGGAAATCAGTGCATTCACCATATTATCTGGCGGTCGCCTTACCCGCTTTTCGAAAGGTTCTTCGAGATCAAGGATCTCGGTGAAAGCCCCGTAGTAAGCCTCACGCGCCTGCCCCTCTTCCCTCATCAACTCGGGGATGCTTTCGCAGGCAGCAAGCCGTTCCAGGCTCTGTTCAACTACATCCAGGGCACTGCTCACGGCCTTACCCCGGTTACCGTAGTAGCTGAGATTGCGTCGGATGTGGTAGAGGCCGCCAGCCACAAACTCGCGTGCCAGAGAAAGCCGCCTGCCGGAGTCAAGATAGTGCTGCACCTGTCTGACTAGAAGATCACCGCTGACGTTCGTCTCCCGTGGGTAGAAGCTGCCCGTATAGAAACCGTGATAGTTGAAGAAATGCATCACCACCCCATAACTGGCCAGGAAGTTAAGAAGCTTCGTGTTCAGGTCCATCTCCCCGAAAAGGTAGAGGTCGCGCACGTCCTCGACGGGAATAGCCTGCCGCTGAACTTCCCCGCTTTCGCCTTCCTGTTCAAGGTAAAGGGTGTTCTGCCTGCGGCACAGGCGGCCGCTTCGGAAAATATAGTAACTCCGCCCCATCTCCTCACCCCCAGCACAGATCGGCATAGGCGCAAACATGGCAAACCGATGCGAAATCTGCCGCTGGTGGGTCCGGAGAGGATTCGATCTCTCGCACCTCCCGCAGCGCCTCCTCGACCCGCGCCTCAAGATCGGGAGTCAGATGCACCTCTTCTTTTCGGCGCTCCCGCGGGAAGCGCAGCTCACCTACCAGTTCGCCAGCTCCCCGTCGCTTGAGGTAAAGAAGATAATACGCCACCTGGAGGCGGGAAGCATCAACGAACTTCCTGGAATTCTTGATTTCAAGCACTTTACCCTCAGCTTCAACAATGTCCACTTTTATGAGGTCGTCAATGAGTACCTCACGCCGCGGCAACCAGGAATAGGTATCCTCATGCAGCAGGCGGCCCAGAGCTACGCGCTCGGAAAACGGCTCCATTCGGATACCCCTTGCATAAAGCCACACCTTGCGCGGGCACACGACCAGATAGTTGACCTTGACGCCGTTGGTGCGCAAGTCCTCGAACTCATCATTGGTCATAAAATCAGGCGACGAAGTTGGCATCCAAATCAACCTCCCTGGGCATCAAACCTAACTCAGGGTCATACGCAGCATCCACCATCAATACGCCGTCTTTCAGCAGCGTAAGCCTACCCGCATTGTTAAGCATCCAGAAAGTACCAAGTGGGATGGGTACCAACAATTGTGTTGCCAGCAGGTAACGTTTCTCTGCACGATGTGCCTCGTATTCTGCGTAGAAGCAGTGAGGCAGCACTTCCGCGCCCTGAAACATCTCGTAGAATTGTTCTTCGCCTTCAGGCGCATGGTGTAGCGGGCGCATAGATTGCAGCACGGTTTGGAAGGCGCTGCGCGCCTGCTCAAACCGCTTGTGCTCCTTTGTTGTCCAGCCGTCGCGATATACCTGCCGCACCCATTCGGCAGCAACTTCCACCGTCAGCGGCTCGCCGTCGGGCGGCGCACTCTCCAGAGTCGTCTTTAAGCGCTCCAAATCGTAAACACGCTGCAATTGCTCAGGGTCAAACTCCCGCGCTACATGGACCTCCACACCGCCAGGATGCTCGCAGTAGCGGTTAACCCGCCCAAAGCGCTGTAATAGGTCGTCAACGGGGGCAACTTCCGTAAAGATGGTGTCAAAACTGACATCCAGCGACACCTCCACAACTTGCGTCGCCACGAGTACGCGCACATCGGCATCGTCTTTACCCTGCAACGTTCCGATGACGACTTTTTCCTTCGCCACACGGTCACGACGGGTAAATCGTCCATGCAATAGGTGAACACCACCTAACTGCTTTTGCAGTTGCCGATAAAGTTGCTGCGCCTGTGCCACGCGGTTGGCGACGACGAGCACGCGCTTGCCGCTTTCGGCAGCTCGCACGATAGCAGGTATAAGCGCTTCAAGCGGTTCATCATACCAGCGCAAACGATGACGCACTCGTGCGAGAAATTGCTGTGTCCACTCCTCGCCGTCATTACCCTTTAAGCCAAATTCGGCAGCAGGCTCACCTAACGCCTCTTGCAGCAACGCTTTCAAGAACGGCGGGAAAGTGGCACTCATGAAGAGGCATCGCCCACCCAGTTCTTTCAGCACCTGCACCATCCCGGCAATGAGCGCAACAACATGGGCATCGTAAGCGTGGATCTCGTCAAAGATGAACAAACCGCCGAGCATTTCGCTGACGCCGATTTCAAAGCGCGGGATGCCGAATAACCACTTGAGCAACTGGAAGGGCGTGGCGACTTTAATGGGTTTATGGACAAGGCGATTGATGTCGATTTCGGTTTTGGCCTGTGCTGCAGCCACTTCATATTCGCCGCTCCGTTCAAAATGTTCACGGAAGGCATAATCCAACGCACGGGAATGAACGACCCCGACGTTCTCTTTGCCGAATCTCTCCTCCAAGGTATCCGCCATCACCTCAATGCTGGCTTGGTAGGGCAAGAGGTAGAAAATGCGTTCGCCGCGCTCACGGTTGCGCAATGCCCAGAATATGGCGGCGAGCGTTTTGCCTGAACCCGTCGGTGCTTCCAGAAAAGCGTCGCCTTCATGTTCGCCCAGACGCTTTTGGAATGGACGCAAAGACGACGGCATGAACGGCGCAGGGAGAGCGTTCTTGAACTCCGTCACGCCCGCGCTGACCGCATGGTCCGCTGCCATGAGCCAGCCGCGCGCAAGAAGCAGCACCGTTGATTTTGGGTCGACGAACAGCGTCAAATCAACCGTCTCCGATTCTAGATGTTCCAAGAAGTCAACAGGTAACGGTATTTGCTCCGGTGTTGCAGGTAAGTGCAATCTACACAATTCGGGGTGCTCTTCGCAAAACCTTCGCACCCATGTCCAGTAAGCCTGCAATTCACCGGCTTTTTCGCGAAACTTCCTAATGGCGCTTTCCACGATGTCAGGTTCGGGTAAGGGTACAAATCCCGCATCGCCCAAAAGTTCAGGATCGTTAAGGTCGCGGTGATGGGTGAGTACAGCAGCGACCGCCAGCGTCCGTATGTCATCGTCCATGTTAGCGGTAAGCAGCAGCGCTGCCGACAAAACCTCGTGGCGAAATTCCCAGTGAAACTTTCGGTCACGCAAACCGCGTTGAAACCCACTTGCGGCTTTACCCAAGTCGTGGGTAAGGGCAGCTACGACAAGGGCTTGCCGAAGACGTTCCACTTGTTCGTAATCAAGAAGATGCCGCCAGCGAGGAAGAAACGCCTCAATAGCAGCCCGGACATACTCAGCAACTTGGCGAGAATGGATACCTAACGGTACTGGCCGTTCTCCTGATTTGGCAAGAGGTTCTCCGTTCATGACGCCCTCCTAAGAGCAGCTGCCCATATCAATGCGCTCGAACAAAGTCCAGGTTTCTCCGCTTCGCCTGCTTATCAAAGGCAGGACGTATGCATCCTTTTCCAAGCAAATATACTGAGAATTGCCTCAGAACGCACTAAACCTATCAAAATCTGCCTGCGCCGCAAGGTTAACGAAGCTAACCACAAGCCTGTGCCAAAGCTTTTGAAGCAGAGTCAACTCTTTGGAATACAAGTTCGGCTCTGAGTCCTTTTTAGCACCGGCGGGTACACCAGCAAAGCGAATCGGAACTCCCCCCGCTCCAGCTGATGGCGGCATCAACTGATCTGCGCTCCTCCTGACAGCTTCAGATAACCGAATGGCACGCGTCACCGTATTGCGGACTGCAAGGATACACCGATACCCTTCTTTCATGGCCTGTTCTAGGGCATGCGGCTCTAAATGCAGGAGATTTCAAACACGCGCTCAACTAGTTTCGGTATCTATAATGGCGCAGCCTAACTGCTTCCAAGAATCTCAAACTGCATCTGGTAAAGTAGCGGACAGAATAACAATAGGAAGTGGCAACCTAATTGATCGTTCCGATAATGACATCAACAACAAAAAGTACCGCCTCGGGAGGTTTAGCATGCTGCCACCGCAGGTTGGCCCCCTCCTCTCCCAGTTCGGCAGCATGCTTGGCCATTCGCTGTATTACATCACTTGCCAACGAACGCAATAGCAGCGCGTAAACGAGGTGCTGAGGCTGCGTCTAATCTCGAAACCGCAGCAACGGCACAGACACCGCTTCAGTCTTACCCAAACCCATTGGTGCCCGCAGCACAACTGATTGGCCGGATGCTAAGGCTTTCCATGTGTCCTGCTGATGCTTATAGGGGGCTTTTCCAACAGCCTCCCGGTAAGTTTCAATCAGTTCATGCTCCGCGCAGTACATGCTCTACCCATTCCCGCCTATATAACGGTACAACTGCCTCATCGTTGGCATCCCGCACCAGCCAGCCAGAGGCTCGCACAAAGGCAGGACGACGCTTTGCATCCACAACGCCGAAAATCGTCATGCCCATCAACTTCCGATAAGGTTCAGCAGTGAAGGCAATGGGCAGATTGTGCAACCACGCGCCCACCCTGTTCTTGCTGTTCATTACCAGTTCTAGCGGCAGCAGGACCCCGCTCACTTCGCCCTCGTCAACAGGCTCTAAGGTGACGGGCGTTATGGATTCTACACTGGCGACGTCCTGCGTCCGCCCCAACAACAACGCATAGCGGGGTTTGCGGAATGGGGCTTCCCATTCAGGCGGCAAGTAAAGAGTCAGGCGGGGCATGGCCAAGAACTCGCGTTGGAGAACAGTACGCGTCTTGGGATAAAGTTTGGGCATTGGCGCCGCCTTTTCGTCTTTTCTATCAAACTGGTAAATTGCTTCCAAATCCATCGCCTTACTTTCATAGTCACAGCGATACGCCAGCCATTCCACCTCGTCGGGCAAAACCCATCGACCCGCTGCCGCCGAGAGCAACCCGTAGATTGTTGATAATGGCGGCACGGGCAGCGTCAGTTGGTGTCCAACGAAACTGGGCACGCGAAAGGACGCTGTGTAGGCAGTTAACACAATACGGACAGCACTTATCATGGACATACACCCTGAGAGCTACAGTTTGTGGCATTCAAACACCGATGCCACCTGCTCCGCTGCGTTCCCCAGCGCTTGCTGCGGTGTCCCCGCCATCTCAATGCAGTCCTTGAACAATGCCTCCTCTGCAAAGGTTTTGAGCACCTCGTCCTCATTCGCCAGCACGGTGGGGCGATAGCCAAAGTACAGGGCTTTTCCGCCCTTAGGTGCCAGCAAGCGGTCCTTGTAGTCTCCCAGCACGGAGTGCAACCGCTCCAGATTCAGTCGCACCCGCTCGTTGTTTTCGTCAGATTCAAACAAGCGCTGGAAGGGCGCGTTGCCGCCATCCAGAAAGCCCACCAGAACAATGACAGGCGCCACATCGGAAAGGTTGCGGGCAAGATGAGCTCCCCCGCGCAGGCGCGCCAACGCCCTCAGGACATCCTGTAGGCGCTTGATGCGCTTATCGCACGACAGTCGGTAAGTACGTTCATCTACTTGCTCCAATTCGTTTTGATGAACCTTAAGCGCCTCATCGGACAAGTCGAACATCTCGCCCACTTCAAACCGCCCGACATCCTTAAGGGAAATCGTGAAGACGCCCTGTAAATAGGTCGTATAGTGTTCAGTCTCATAAAGCAGCGGGTCAGCGTCAGGTGGTAGGTTGCGGGTGAAGTGCCCGAAGTCGCGGTCTATTACATTGGGGAAAACGGAGATGAGCAGGCTGTTTTTGAGCGGCGAGATGCGACGGAAAGTGCCATGCTGGTTCATGGCTGATTCTTCACCTTCTGCTGCTTCTGCAGTTTTTCTGCCCTTCTGCGCCCGCTTGCGGGCAACCATGTAGCCAAACAAGTCGTCTTCCTCGTAAGCGACGGGGTCACCGGCGGTGAAAGCTTGCTGAGGCTGCCTGATGACTGTCACCGGGCTGGGATTCCACCCGAAGTCCTCATAAAGCACCTGACGCCA
>Ga0134100_1002472_pt1 | contig 14458 bp, 8 predicted proteins | sample 11_taG_2_FD_94444 | JGI IMG/M metagenome (GOLD analysis project Ga0134100, IMG submission 94444) | Switchgrass degrading microbial communities from high solid loading bioreactors in New Hampshire, USA - 11_42_5_180_A3 metaG | ecosystem: Engineered > Bioreactor > Semi-continuous > Anaerobic >...
CTAAGTCGGTTAAGCTTATTTACCGCAGAACACGTGACGAAATGCCTGCTGAACCTTATGAAGTTGAAGAGGCACTTCATGAAGGGGTTGAAATGCTCTTCCTGATGGCTCCTACAAGTATTGTTTCAGAAAATGGCAAGAAAAAACTGCAATGCATCAGGATGCAGCTGGGCGAACCCGACCGCTCCGGCCGTCGCCGTCCTATTCCCATTGAGGGCAGCGATTTTGAAATAGAGGCCGATACCATCATTGGCGCTATTGGCCAAAGCACAAACACTCAATTCCTCTACAACGACCTGCCCGTCAAGCTGAACAAATGGGGTGACATTGAAATTAACGGCAAAACTTCCCAGACCTCAGAAATTAATATTTTCGCTGGGGGAGACTGTGTCACAGGCCCTGCAACAGTCATTCAGGCTGTAGCCGCTGGCCGCCGTGCAGCCGAAGCTATAGACAGCTTCCTCATGAAGGGATATGTTCAGGAAAGTCATGTGGACTACAGTTGCAGCAGAGGTTCCCTTGAAGATCTTCCAAAATGGGATTTTGAGCATTTTCCCAAGCTAGAGCGTGCTAAGATGCCTTCTATTGGCCTTAAAGAAAGAGAAGGTAACTTTAAGGAAGTTGAATTGGGTCTCTCTGAAGAAGCTGCCCGCGAAGAAGCCCACCGCTGCTTAAGATGCGGATGTAACAAGCGGTATGACTGTGACTTGAGGAAAGAGGCATCTGCCCATGATATTAAGTTTGAAAAACCGATTCATGACAGACCCTATATTCCTATTGTAGACGACCATCCATTTATCATTAGAGATCACAATAAATGTATTTCCTGCGGCCGTTGTATTGCCGCCTGCGCACAGGTTGAAGGTCCCGATGTCCTTGCCTTTTATATGAAGCAAGGCCGTCAGTTGGTAGGAACCAGAAGTGGTCTTCCCCTTCAGGAGACCGATTGTGTCAGCTGCGGACAATGTGTAAATGCTTGTCCCTGTGGCGCTCTGGAAGCAAAGAGTGAAAAAGGCAAAGTCTTTAGGGCCCTCAATGATCCTTCCAAGATTGTGGTTGCCTTTGTCGCACCCGCTGTACGAAGCGTTATTTCTTCCCACTACAGTGTACCCTTTGATAAGGCTTCCGGCTTTATGGCAGGCCTGCTCAAGAAGTTCGGCTTTAATAAGGTCTTCGACTTCTCTTTTGCTGCTGACTTAACCATTGTGGAGGAAACCACCGAATTCCTGAACCGTATAGCCAATAAGGGTGTTATGCCCCAATTCACCTCCTGCTGCCCCGGATGGGTAAACTTCGTTGAGCGGCGTTATCCGGAACTCATTCCCCATCTCTCTACCTGCAAATCACCACAACAGATGATGGGTGCTACTGTGAAAAATCATTACGCCAAGCTGGCAGGTATTAATAAGGAAGATCTGTACGTGGTCTCCATCGTTCCTTGTATTGCTAAGAAATATGAGGCTGCCCGTCCTGAATTTGCACCCGGTGGAATCCGTGATGTAGATGCAGTCCTCACCTCTACCGACATGATAGATATGGCTGAGCTTACACGCATTGATACATCGTCCATTGAACTCCAGGAATTTGATAAGCCTTACAGGCAGGTCACCGGAGCCGGCGTTCTCTTCGGAGCATCGGGCGGTGTGGCAGAAGCTGCTCTTCGAATGGCTGTTGAAAAGCTGACAGGTAAAGTAATGACCGACCACCTGGATTTCGAAGAAGTTCGCGGTTTTGCCGGTTTGAAGGAAGCAACAGTTGAAGCCAATGGCACAACCGTTCGCGTAGCTGTCATCAGTGGACTGCATAATGTGGAGCCCATCGTTGAAAAGATTATTCAAGGGGTAGATGTGGGCTATGATTTAATTGAAGTTATGGCTTGTCCGGGAGGCTGTATTTGCGGTGCCGGTCATCCAGTACCAGAGAAGGTAGGTACCCTGGAACAACGTCAGCAGGTTTTGATTAACATTGACAAGACCTCCACCTACCGTAAATCCCAGGAAAACCCTGATATTTTAAACCTCTACAAGGATTTCTATGAGGAAGCAAATTCACCCTTGGCTCATAAACTATTGCACACCCACTATCATGCTGTCAATGGTGATACCCGCTGTGGCACCGTTCGCAAGAAGGCCAATTCTGCTTTTGTGACACGGCAGATTACTTTCTGCACATGCGATGCATGTTCAGCCAAGGGATCCCATGAGCTCTATGCGTCTACCCTTGAGCAAGTGAAAAAGCTCAAAATGGATTCTTTTGTTGAGGTTAATACCATCCGCCTTAAGGAAACCCATAATGGTCAGGACATCTATGTAACTCTGGACGGACAGCGTATTGACACCTCAAAACTTGAGCATCTTTCAAAAAACCTGAAATAGTTGCATATATCCATGAAATAACCGCTTATTAATGAATTACCGCTTATTAGCGAAAATACCGATTATTAATGAAAATGCCGATTTTTGTGAAAACACCGATTATTGATGAAAGTGCCGATTATATTGAAAAGCCTGCCGGACTTGTCCCGGCAGGTTTTTCTTCTACCAGGTAATCACTACTGCTTCTATGCATATGCATATGAAAAAAAACAATATGCGAAATTCCCGGCTAAAGTCTGGGTATTAAGACTCAGCATCCAGTGACGGTTGCACGCATCGTCAATATTACTTTAATCTTCATCAGCATTTTCAATTTTTATTTTCATTTTTGATCTAAATCAAAGTATATTCCGACAAATCACGGTATACTAAATTTACAGAATAAGAAAGAGGGAGATGTTATGAATAACAATCAAACTTTTAATAGCGTGAAGGAAAAGCATTTTAAGACATTGGAGATGTATGTACCTATCGTAGAAAGAGTACACGGAAAAAGTCATCCTGAGTTTTATGTAGTTAAAAAGATCTTTGATATGCTGGCTAAAAAGATAAAGGAATCAGAGTCACAAGAATTGGAGCTGGATCAGGAATTTGCAATACTGCGTGAGATTACCAATGGCTACACAGTTCCCGATGATGTATGCGAAAGTTATGAGGCGGTCTATAATATGCTGGCGGAGCTGGATAAGGCATATCACGCTTAATTTGAAACAAGTTTCGCAAGCAATTAGATAATGATATGCAGTGATTTATGCTCAGCAAGAAAAATCACATAGCATTAATCAGAGCCATATTAATTCAGTGCCATATTGATTGTAATCGGATTTACAGGTGAGCTTGTATTTAAAATCGAAACTGTGGGTGTCTGGGCATTTGTTATCGCTTCTGCTATAGCTGCCACACCCATAGCAATTCAAACGTTTCAGGCTTGAAACGTAAAGGTTGCCAGTATAGATGTTTTGGTTACCATTGCCGTAATCGGCGCATTTTCATCTTGTAGCTGGCCGTGTTGGTGAAGATACAACTTTTGGTAAAATTATTGAGTTGAGGGGTTTCGTATATATTGCGTATTTATAGTAGGTAGTGTCCTAAGTTTTGTGTAAACTCAAGGATAATATATTTTTGGTGTTGGGATACTAGATTTTTTGGTATCCCAGTTGTTTTAACTCTATCATTCGCTTATATCTTAGTCAATACATATTTGTAAATTCTGATTAAATTCCGGAATCCTGAAAAGGCGTTTATGCCGCGAATGCATCTTGATAATGAGTAAAGCGGCATGTTAGGCTATCAGCCAGGCATAATCTATTCTCCAGAGACTCACTTCCTTGTTCAGAATGGGCGGTACCGGCGGATATTTTATAACATGCCAGCAAAGGCTCATTGTCAAGAGGACCGTGGAATAAATACCTCCCTGGCTTTATATATCTTTTTCTGATATTCGTCTATCAAAATAGATTATAAGCTGATCAAGAATAGTACCCCACCCTTGAATTTCCATGACCATCTTTTGGTAATATCCCGTACAGCCAGGTAAAGGGCCTTAATAAGAGCTTCATCGGAGGGATATGCAGATTTTGTGTTTGTAGTCTTGCGGAGCTGTCGATTGAAGTTTTCAATCGCGTTTGTAGTGCTATGACGATATCATCATAGTACTACAAATATAATAGAAAGTCTGCACCGGCAGTTTAGAAAAGTTACAAAATCGAAAACTATGTCTCCTTCAGATCAGGCCTTGGAAAAAATGCTTTATCTGGCATCTATGAATGAGATGAAAAAAAGGACACAGCCGTCCCCCCCACCGCCCCAGTAGGGTTCGCCCTCATTGCCGGGCAGGCCAGACCCCACAAAATAAGGGGGATCTATGCCTTTAAGTCCGGGTTGATTGTCCACATTACTTTGTCACATCTGCCACATTACCCTGCCTTACTCCGCTTCTAAAGGAATAAAAGCGTGCTGTGTAACGTCAAAAAGACCTTTGTCGGTAAGCTTTAGTTCGGGTATCACTGGTAAAGACATGAAGCACAATGTCATCACCGGCTCTACCTCATTGCTGATTCCCAGTTGCTCATATGCATCTTTATGAATTTGCGCCAGCTTTTCACTGACCCATTCACCAGATTGGTCAGTCATAATTCCCCCTGCAACCATTGGCATGGAGTTGATGATTTCTCCATTCTTAACAAGGATGATTCCTCCGCCCTGTTTTATAAGGCTTTCCACTGCCAGTGCCATATCCCTGTCATTGGTTCCCACAGTTATAATGTTGTGGGAGTCATGGGCAATGGATAATGCCACAGCACCAGACTTAATCCCATATCCCCTCAGCAAAGCCAGGCCTACATTTCCGGTTCCCTGATGACGTTCTACAACTGCTATTTTGACAATATCCTGTTCCGGCTGCCAGATAAATTCCCCTTCATCACTGAGGGTAATTTCTGCCGTGCCTTTTGCCGTAACAACACCCCCGGGAAGAAGATCAATTACACGGACTTTATTTGAACGGCTCTTCAATCTCAGCTTGTCAATGGAAAAGTCTTTTACATTGAAGCGTCCCTGTACCGCCGAAATGTCATACCTCTGTATTTCCGACAGGTATTTTCCTTCCCTGGCAACTTCCTCTCCCTTTATGAACACCTGGTGCACCTTAAAATCATGTAAATTGTCCAGCAAAACAATATCGGCACGAAGTCCGGGCGCTATTGCTCCTCTGTCCATCAGGCCATAACATTCCGCTGCATTCAGGCTGGCCATCTGAATGGCTATTATGGGTGAGATTCCTTCTTCCACACAAATGCGAAGATGATTGTCCAGATGTCCCAACCTCAAAATGGTTTCAGGCTGCCTGTCATCGGAGCAAAGCAAACAGCGTCGGCTGTTAGCCGGTGTTACTGCCTTCAAAAGAGTACGCAGGTCATGGCAGGCCGAACCTTCTCGCATGAGAATGTAAAAGCCTCTGGAAAGACGGTCAATCATTTCCTCTTCTGTGGAACATTCATGATCGGTACGAATTCTGCAGGACGCATAGGCATTTAATGCATTTCCTGTCAAGGAAGGACTGTGACCATCAATGATTTTCCCTTCGTTTATAGCCATCAACAGCTTGTTGAGGACATCATCATCTGCCTTCTCAACACCTACATAATTCATGAACTCTCCCAGTCCTAGAATCCTGTCATCCTTGAGAAGTTCTTTCAACCCATCTGCATCCAATACAGCTCCGGCAGTCTCAAAAGGGGTCGCCGGCACACAGGATGGAAGCATATATCGAATATCAAGTTTTGTTCCTTTTGAAGCTTCGAGCATATAGTTCATACCGCTTATGCCACATACATTCACAATTTCGTGGGGATCTGCAATAATGGTTGTGGTTCCATGAGGAACCAGTAGCCTTCCGATTTCCTCCGGTGTAACATAGGAGGATTCAATATGAATATGCCCGTCAATAAAGCCTGGTGCTGCATACCGCCCCTTTGCATCAACCGTATGCCTGCCTTGATAATCACCGATTCCCACAATGTATCCGTCTGTGATGGCGATATTTTTGCCTTCAATGATGGTAGAATTAAAGACATCAATAATTTTGCAGTTTTCTATCACCATATCTGCAGGAATTCTTCCTGCTGCTGTATCAACTCTTTTTTTCAACGAATGTTTTTCCATATCATGTCCCCTTCGGTTCAACTGTTTGTAAAAATCAATCCATATGCACAGCATCACATATTTCTTCAGCTTGTGAAACAACCCCGGGAGGAACCCCATATTTCCTCCTGGGGTTGTTTATTGCTATAATATCATTAATTTTATTTATTATCTCCAGTCTCCAATTACGTTTTCCACCAAAAATTCCTGCGTATTGATCTTTTCATCACTCATGGCCTCGCCTGCAGCAACAAGTACATTTCCTTTGTTGTCCTTCAGCTCTCCGCTGAAAACTTTGATTTTTCCGTCAATAATATCCTTCTTCACAGCAAGCACCTTTTCCTGTACATCCTTTGGAACAAGGTCATCGTTAAAGTCCGAAATAGATGCACACTCGCCGCCTTCATAGTAGTAATCGTTGGTGTCTGCAGTCCCATTTGCCACGTCGGTAATTATTTTTGTAAAAATAGGCTCAAAATTCCACATGAATGAGAATAAAACAGCTTTTGGTGCAAGTGGTTTCATATCTACATTGTAGCCGATACAGTAAGCCCCATTGGCTTCACAGGTCTGAGGAATGGCAGGTGAAGATGCCTCCATACCCATATATTTGATGCCTTGATTGATCAGGGTTTGTGCGCTCTGTGTTTCAAGATCCACATCATACCAGCTGTTTGCCCATACTACCTGTACTTTTGCATTGGGATTTGCGTATTTCGCACCGATTGCAAACCCGTTAATAGCGGCGCGTACAGAAGCTTCAGACATACTTGCTGCAAAGCCTAAAGTATCATTGTCTGACATCAAGGCACAGGCATAACCGGCCAGGAACATTCCTTCGTAATTCCTGATCTGATATCCTATCAAATTGGCTGTTTTATCTCCATGCTGGGCAACGACCACATCCGGGTTCTCTGCCGCCAGATCGGACAGGAATGTTGCATATCCGGAACTGGCACCGATGATTAAATTGACACCTTCGCTGACTAATGCTTCATAAGCGTTTGTAACAGCTACTTTTTCTTCTGCCACATTTTCTATGACAAAGAGATTTTCTTTTGGAATTCCCAACTTCTCCATAGCAGCAAGAATGCCTTGGTGTGTTGCCTGGCACCAGCCACCGTCATTGACAACAAGGGAAGTTATCTCACCTATTTTAATTTGTGAATAATCAATTTTTTTCCCTGCTGCTCCCTGTGCATCTGTTCCGGACTTGCCGGTTCCACCTGAACATCCGGCAAGGAATACCACCGATAATACCAGTACTAACAATAGACTAATCAACTTACTTTTTTTCATAACCTACTCCTCCTGAATATTGATTATTTTAGAATGAATAATACTTTTTTTAGAGATTTCATTAATAGCCTGTAGTTAAGCATTCAAACAACCTTTTGATGTATCACCGATCTTCCCTGTCATATCTCTGGCACAGGGCCGCCGGTTCTTCGGTATGCTTCTTGCGGAAGCTTCCTGTAGTAATGATCAGTGCAACCACCGTGGCAATATACGGAAGCATGCCATAGAACTGGGAAGGTATTCCCGGAAGATAAATCTGCATGTTGATACCGATAATACTAATAGCTCCGAAAAGCAACGCGCCCAGAGCAGCACCGGCTGGATTCCATCCTGAAAAAGCCACCAGTGAAAAGGCGATCCAGCCCTTTCCACCTGTCATTCCCTCGTTCCAGAAATTTGTGTAGGACAATGAAATACAAACTCCACTGATAGCTGTCATGGCACATCCAAAAATGACATACCAATATCTTAAGGCGAATACATTTATACCTGCCGCGTCAACTGCCGCAGGATTTTCACCCAACGCCCGAAGAATCATGCCGGATCTTGTCCTGTAAATGTAAAACATGCTAAGTGGAACAATAATGTACATCAGATAGACCAGCATATCATGTTTGAAAAATATATCACCTAATACCGGTATATCTGATAGAAGTGGAATATTGATTTTTTCAAATTTCACAGAAGAGGCAATACCTGTTACATTTTTTCCAATAAATCCACTTAGCCCACTCCCGAATATCATAAACGCCATGCCGCATACAGTTTGATCGGCCCGAAGGGTAATGGTCAGAAAAGCAAAGGCTAATCCCAATAATGCGCCTACAAGTATTGCTGCGAGGATGGCGAGCATCAGGCTGTTTGTATGGTAAACCGCCAAAAATCCGGATACAGCTCCCATCAGCATAATTCCTTCCAAGCCAAGATTCATAATTCCAGCCCGTTGTGAAAAGATTTCACCAATAGCGGCATATAAGATAGATACTGCATAGACAATCGCTGTTGCGCAAATGGATGTTATAAATGCAGTCATTGTTGGACTCCTTCTATTTCTTTATGTTGATTTCTGTCAATCTTATAATATCTGTCTCTCTTAGCACTGTTGAATGAAACTTTGTAGTGGTTGAAAAACTCACCTGCGATGACAAATATCATGATACTGCCCTGCAGCATGGTTGCAATCTGGGAAGGAACTCCCATGATCTGCACTGCAGCACAACTGTTCACCAGCCCTCCAAAAAGAATGGAAACGATGATAACCATAATAGGGTTGAACTGGCTCAAGTACGCTATTACGATTCCTGTATAACCGCTACCACCAGGCAACTGTGCCTGCAACCGGTGTACCACCCCGGTAACTTGAACAAAACCTGCAAGCCCTGCAATAGCTCCACTTAGTCCCAAAACCATCAGAATATGCTTCCTTACATTAATGCCGGCATATTCAGCTGTCTTCCTGCTGTTTCTAATCACTTCCATCTGATACCCGGCTGTTGTCATCCTGAGATATATGTACAAGAAAACTGCGATTAACACTGCTATTAAAATTCCTGCATTGATTCCGGTGTTGCCAATATCAGGCAGATGCATACCCTTGGGTATGGATTCTGAAATAGCTGTTGTCTGTTTTTTTGCCATCCATGGCCCATAGCACAGATAATCCAGGAATAACAAGGCAACATAATTCAGCATTAAAGTAACAATGGTCTCGTTAACATTCCAGTACGCCTTCAAAGCTGCTGCAATCATGGCCCATAAAGCACCGCCTGCAGCACACAGCAGGAACATGACAATCAGCTTAAGCATAATGGGCATTTCAGGTCCAAACAAGGCAAACCAGCCGCCCAGTATGGCGCCCATTGCATATTGTCCCTCTGCACCGATGTTATTCAGGTTCATTTTAAATGCAACAGAAACGCTTAATCCGCAAAGCATGAGTGGAAGCCCAGCCTTTATACTTCCACTGATTCCCCTTAGCCTAAAAAAGGAATAGGATATCATTTTGGAATATACTGTAATAGGGTTGAAACCAACAGCTATGATCATTATGGAACTAAATGCCAATCCCAGCAGTACGAAAATTATTGGATTCAGTATTTTGTTTATTAGTGGCACTACCTGCTTTTTCTCTATTTGAATTGCTCCAATATTCATTTTTCTCTCCCCTATGCAGTCTCTCCGGACATCAACCGTCCGATTTCGTCGTAATCTGTTTCTGATGTATTCCGAATTCCCATCACCTTGCCGTCACACAAAACAGCAACCCTGTCCGACATGTCAAAGATTTCATCAAGTTCTTCCGAAATCAGCAGAACGCATGCACCCCTGTTGCGCTGTTCCATTAAAATACGATGTATTGCCTCCGATGCTCCTATGTCCAATCCACGCACCGGATAAGCTGCGATAATCAGAACAGGATCACACTGGATTTCTCTGGCAACCAGGAGCTTCTGTTGATTACCTCCCGACATCATGCTGACCGGCAGCTCAATGCCTCCGTTTTTGATATCGTAGGTCTCTACATACTTTTCAGTAACAGCCTTTATGGATTTATTCCTCAAAAAACCAAACCTGCTGTATTCAGGTTCTCTGAACTTTTTCAGGATGATATTCTGCTTCATATTCATTCCTGGAATTAAGCCCATTTGGAGCCTGTCTTCAGGGATAAAGGAAATTCCCATTTCCATCCTCTGCCTGGCATTATACTTTGTGATATCCCTGCCATTCATTCTGATACAGCCTGATTTGACTTTTCGAAGTCCGGCGAGAGCTTCGGCCAGTTCCCGCTGGCCGTTTCCTGCTACACCGGCAATGGCAAAAATCTCACCTTGACGGAGGCTGAATGATACATCCTTTAAAGCATCAATTCCTTTGTCATTATGTACACACAGATGTTCAATTTCAAGGAGAAGACTGCTGTTTTCCTTTATTGGACTGCGTACTGTTTTCTCCAAACTCCTTAATCCTATCACTGCTTTTGTGAGCCGTTCAACAGTAGCATCTTTGGCAAGCATTTCATCTTCCACTTTTCCGCCTTTCAGCACTGTAATCCTGTCTGCATGCTCCATTACTTCGCTCATCTTATGAGAGATGAAGATGACAGTTTTTCCTTCATCCGCCATTTTCCGAAGAGTCCTGAACATCTCTTTGGATTCTTGTGGCGTCAATACGGCGGAAGGCTCGTCCAAAATCATGATCTCGCAGTCCCGGCATAAAAGCTTCATAATTTCCACCCGCTGCTGTTCGCCTACCGAAAGCTGCCAAACCTTTGCTGCAGGATCGACAGCCAGCCCGAACTTCTCTGCATATCTTCCTATGGTTTCTTCCATATTTTTTTTATTTAGTATAAACTTACATTGTCCGATACCTAAAAAAATGTTTTCCGCCACACTTAATGTAGGGATAAACTCAAAATGCTGATGCACCATGCCAATTCCCAGTTCCACAGCATGTTTGGGGCTCTTGATGGATACCCTTTTTCCCTTGTAAAAAATTTCGCCTGAGTTAGGTTTATAGATACCCAGCAATATATTCATCAGGGTGCTTTTTCCTGCACCGTTTTCACCTAACAGTGCATGGATTTCACCTTGATACAACCGCAGGTTTATATGATCATTTGCCAATGTTTTACCGAATCTCTTGGTAATGTCTTTCATCTCTAATATAACGGATTTCTCCATGAATTAACCTCCATCTTAGCGGTACATCCAGTATCTCCGCCAAATAAAACCACCAAAAATAAAACCTCGGGGCATCGACCCCCACTCGGTTTAGGACATTGCTTGTGCAATTCCTCAAACAAAAATAGATGGAAAACTGTGTTCTCCATCTATTAACAAGTTCAGTTATTATGCTTATACAGCTGCCATACCATCATGTGCCGGAACAGCAAGTAAGTTTCGCATATATAATAATAACAAAGTTGTCATAGAAAGAGACACTATAGCGTAGGTAATTTACGGTTACCACGTAGAAACATCCACACCATATTAGCGGATTTATACAGGTCTCTATACATCAATTATTCAGTTTTTCATTAGTTTACCACGACAGGTCAAATCATGTCAACCTGAAAACACGCATATGGTCACCGTTTTCTAAATATGTAAACCCATGCTTCTTAATTCGTCCTTCACCTCAAGGTACATTTTTTCCCATTCCTGCAAAGGTGTGACCGTAGCCATATCATATGCCTCATCAAACCGTTTTCCAATGTATTTTTCAGGTTCGCTAAAGACATGCTCGTATTTTTCAAGAAGCTTCAATACTATGTTATTTGCTTCTTCCCTTGTCATTCCCTGCCTTGTAACAGCCTTACCGACTTCACCCATGAATCTGGCTTCCAGTCCTGTGCCGTTGGGTACTCTGCCGTCTGCAGAACCTACACCCTCAAGATGGCCGCCGCTGACAGTAACTACAATTGCATTGGCTGCAACTTCATATAATATTTCCTTGGTCATTGCCCCGCTTTTGGGCCACAGATCGCAGACTATAATGGCAGGTGCATTTTTGGCAAAAGCCTGACACAAAACAGACTGCAGCCACAGGCAGCCTCTTGCTGTAGTAGCAACATCACGGATGTGAATGGGATGACACAGGTGATAATCTGCCAGACATACAAGGTTTGCCGCCATCATTGATGCTATCATAACCATTGTTGCACCTGGAGCATCTCCTGCAAGGCCGCCAACCATTGTACAAGCCAGTGATGCATTCTTCATGCCGTATTCCAGGGAATAGGCTGCTCTGGTCAAGTTTCCGTTATCGATGATAAGTTCATTGAACATAGCAACCAAATGGGCATCACATGGACGAAGCATATTGCTGCTTGCAGCTGCCAGGTCTCCCAATTCGGTAACCGCACTTTCAGCTGCAAGCATGCCCATACCCGGCCTTCCTACCTCCCGGAGAGCTTTGTGGAGATATTTCAGTTCACGGCAGGTAGCCAGCACTTCCGTAGGATGATTTCCTTCCACCCTAAAGCCGTCAACATCAACTAAAGAGCCGCAGGTCAAAAGGTCAATAATCGGTTCTTTGGCCGTGCTGAGAACATTTTCATAGAAAATTTCCTCCGGTGTGGGACACCCGGGATTCCCCGCCCAGATAACGGGATCTCTTTTATCCTCGATCTTTCTGGCGTACAGGGTGACAGAATCCTTACCTTCTCCCATCACCAGCTCCGTTTTCATTTGTCTTAAACCTTCTTCAATTTCATCCCCGGTAAATTTTATAATACGGCCTGTGGTTATATTAAATACGCCTGTTTTGCAAATCAGCCTTTTTGCAGCCTCAAATATTTGATCCAGCAGCTTTTCATCAGTAGGAACCAGCACATTTTTGTCCCAGGAAAAGCCATATTCATCTACCAGTTCCCTGACCTCTCCGATGATATAATCCAAATCCCATTCCTCTTTGCTGACTATAGGACCATTATTACTTCTTGAACATATTTCCAGGAATTTTTTTGTATCCATTCTTTTCCTCCTGCTTCACCATAATATAAATACACTATTGTCTCAGCTAATACTAATCGCTACAAACAAAACCGTATCTCATCTTTTGTTAAAAATCACGCAAACCTATTTGAACTATGCAAATATGGATTCATGAAAATAATGAAAGTATTATATCACAATTAGAAAGCATTTCAATAGTATTTGGACAGGTTTGCAGCTTATATTATCCGAAGCCCGTTAACATATGTGTCTTAATATTCAGGTTAAATAGATTGATGAAAAAGAGCTATCAAAAGTAAGGTATCTGTCTCTTAAAGAATTAGAAAATTATTGTGACAGTAAAGATACTTTACAGGAGTTCATTAAAGATATTATACATTCTAAAAGCGAAGATATATTGAATTTTGATAATGATGCAAAAGAAATAATTAAACAGATTAATATTATTAACACTTCAATAAGTAATTTAGAATCTGAGCCTGTCATCCGCATATCTGACAAATCTGATTCCTCTCCGTTCCAGTTCATGGTCTAGTTCATTCAGCATTATATTGCTGCATAACGGGCTTATGTTCCCACCTTGTACCAGACCTGTTTCTGTTTCCTCGGACCTCCCTCTGTCCACCGCCCCTTCCCTGAGATATTTGTGTATGAGGGATATTTCTTTACCGTCTTTTATGGTCCTTGAGAGTATTTCTATCATCTTCGATTGGTTAACTGTGTCGAAGAATTTCTCCAAGTCCATGTCCACCACATAGGTATATCCTTTATTTGCGTATTCAACACATTTCCCCAGTGCATCATGAGCACCCCTCTTTGGTCTGAAGCCATAACTGGTTTTTGCAAACTGGGTTTCGAAGATTGGTATCAGTACCTGCGCTATTGCTTGTTGCAGTACTCTGTCCACTGCGGTTGGTATTCCCAACTTCCTCATCTTTCCGTTGTCCTTTGGTATCTCTACCCTTCGGACTGGGTTAGGACAGTATCTTCCATCCAGAATCAGCTTCACGAGTTCCTCCCCATTGTCTTTGAGATATTGCAGAAGATGCTCCACTTCCATCCCATCGACTCCGTGTGCCCCTTTGTTTCTCTTAACTTGTTTGTACGCCCTGTCAAGGTTCTCCTGGCTAAGGATTCCCTCCATAAGCTTGTTCCCTCCAGTATCGACATCGAAGTTGTTGTTTTCAGTTATCCTTTTGTCAGTAAGCACTTCCGCATACCCTTCTTGTTCCGCACTATCTCTTTGCGAGCAGCCCCTGCCACAGCAGGGTTTTCTGCTTTCTTTTGTCCCAGCTTCGGTAGCTTTCATCCCATGTACCCGCCGTATCTACATCCTCGTGTCCGGGCAGTTTATTGGATTTTATCTTGGTTAGCAGACTTATCCCACTTCGGATGCCTGATATGATTCGTGTTCCTCGGGTCGGAATTTTGCTTCCGGCTTCCTTCAGATTCCACCTCGCGATGGACACCCTTGCCTTCGGCTAGTGGTTGGCAACTGCCAGCCCCCACAGCGGACTTTCACCGACTAGCTACGTACCATGCGTGGCACACTAAATCATAACCACCCGTAAAACGGGTGGTTTGCTCAGCCCTATAATGGCATGTTACCGGCCAGCGCCTAAAGACGCTGGCTTTCACTTTGTTCAAGCCACATTGCCTTTGCCTCTTTTGCCGCCCCTAAAGGGA